>Ga0207000_1019_pt1 | contig 44073 bp, 38 predicted proteins | sample Alteio_BWMinCont_90_FD_153498 | JGI IMG/M metagenome (GOLD analysis project Ga0207000, IMG submission 153498) | Enriched cells from forest soil in Barre Woods Harvard Forest LTER site, Petersham, Massachusetts, United States -... | ecosystem: Environmental > Terrestrial > Soil > Temperate forest >...
TGTTAGTAATGAGGATGAACGCAAAGAAGCTAGTGATCATATGTTTGGTCTTCAGAAAGAAGTTATAGAGCTCTTTTTAAAGTACCAGCCAGAACTACTTGACAGTGTTACTCCTGATGATTCTGGAAGATATACGGCTTTGCATTCGGCAGCAAGAGAAACAAGGAATACTGCTCTTAATACTCTTCTTGATCATGGGGCAAATAAAGATATAAAAAATAACGATGGTTTATTTGCGTATGATCTTGCAGCGTGTCATAATGGCTTTACTTATGAGGCCCAACGCGTGGACTCTCATCTTGTTGACCCTATCAGCAAGCAAACACTAAATCGCTTGTTGCCAACGGAATACGCGCAAGCTCAAGCCAAACAACGCCATGATCTCATTCAAAAAGCCTCCGTCGCCTCTGTGGTGGTAGCAATTGCAGCAATTGGCATAGGATGTTTGGTATACAAAAACGCTGACACTATAAAAGGCTGGTTTAAAAGAGGTGAATAGTAACCCGCTTAAAAATAATGCACATCACTTTAAAAACTCAACAAGCGCGTCTACGATTGATTTGGCACTTTGTGTAGGGTTTTTAAAATCAAATTGAACATTGTTAAGTGTTTTAATATTCTTTTTTCCAAATAGATTAACGCTAAGCTCAACAGTGACCGCTGGGGCCTTAAGCTCTTTCAGGTCTTTTCCTGTAATATGGCCACTTATTTTGGTGATTTCAAATATGGTTGCAAAGTCAACTATAGAAGACAGGCTTTTTAAAAGTGTATCGGGAATGATTTCAAAAGTTTTTGAAAGTGCTGACCTAAGGCTTTTAACGGATGATTGAGTTTGCAAAAGCAAGGAGGAAAGATTTTGTACAGTAGCATCTGCGCATGGTGTATCACTCCAATACTCTTTGGTGGCTACTTTAGAAGAAAAAAATCCTGCGATTTTTTGTTTACATGCTTCTTGCGCTTTTATTTTTTCTTGGGCTATTTGTGCAATAGCCTTTTCTTTTTCTATAATTTCCTGTTCTAACTCTTTTCGTTTTTGTTGCATGCCACCAGTAATAGATTCGCGCCACAATTCCAGCTTATTTTGCGCTGCTAGTTTAATGGATTGAATTGTTGAAGACTTGATTTGATAGCGAAGTAACAAATCTTCAAAATGTGAAAATGGGATAGTAATTTCAATTGATTGCGCATTGGTGTTGTAAAAAGAATCAAAATCCAATTGTGCAAATAATCCTCTATTATCTAAATTAAACGTTACCCCGTGGCTAATACCCAACAATGGAATGCTTATTTGACCATCAACAAAAGCTTGAGCTGTCAAAGAATAAAAAGATGCAGACATAGAAATTGCTGGATTATCTGAAGTCTTGCCAGTGAGGCTGAAGAAATGAGATTTAAAACCGGTCATCCATCCAGATGCATGATAGGACTTTAACATATTGTTAATGCTGATATCTAAACCACCTCCAAGAAGTCCAATTTTAAACTCTCCCTTGGCAACAACTCCTGCAGGATACACAGTTGAACCGATTGAGCCACCTGTTGGCGCAACTGAAAGTTCAACATTGTTCATCTCAATGGCGGGTAGATGAGCGGCAGAAACTTCTTTTCCGATCATTTTGGAAAAGAGCTGTATAAAACTTATCATATTAATGCGATTAATGGCTCCTTTTAAAATAAGATCCGGTACAGGCAGCGGCTCATTTAAGCTGGGGGCTTTGAAGGCAATTTTTCCAGCTATAGCTACGTTAACTCTACTGTTCTTTTCTCCAAAACCAAAGGTTCCTTGAAGCCCAAAACCACTTATAGGAGCTGGAATGCCAACTAACGCCATGGAAGCTTGTGCTACCGCGTCAAGGTCTATCTCGATAGCAGTATCTTGCAAAGAAAGCCAAGATTTGCCCAAAGCACCATCCCACAGGCCCTTAAGCTCTCCTGCAAATCTGCAAGAAAATGGCATAGGAACAATCGAAACCAGTGCGCCTAGTGATAGCGGGCTTTGTTGACTGACTAAATCCAAAATAATACCGGATGTAACTGCTATTCCTAAATTTCCAAAAGGAGAAATTGCTTTGGTAGGAGAGGCTGTTCCTGATAGCAACTGTGCCAAAATATCCTTTGGCGCAATAATCACCTTGATAGTGTCCGTCATGATACTTTTAAAAACGGTAGGAGGAGCTTTTAGCTTTCCTTGACGGTATAAATGTTCAAAGTCGACGCCTATGTGCATAGGCAATGTGAAGGAAAATGATGATTCCAATGGATTCTTTGCAATAACGCCCGCTAAGATGATTGTTGCTCCTTTGATTGCTACATACGTATTCCAATCGGTTAAAAGCTTTTGGAAGCGTTCAAAAGGGCCTGTTAGATTGATGTTAGAAATAAAATTAAGACCTTGGCGAACTGTTCCAAGCGTTGGATCTGTGTAATTAAAATTAGAAAAAATCAGTTGTGGTGATAGCATGGAAATATCATCCATTTTAGCCAGCATTGGATAATTACGTGCAAAATTCCAGTGTTCTGGTAGTACGAATGCAATGCTTATGCCCATAGAGCCATCTGCCTGCCGCACTAAAACCAATTTAATCTGAGTTTCAATTTCGTTATATATAACGGAACCAATGATGGCAAATCCATAATCTTCCCCTTTTTCCAGTATAGGGGCTTGAGTGAACGTTGGCGTTTTTATTACCATAGCATCGAAAACCGAGAGATCTTTTTGCGGGATGAGCGAAAGAATTTTACCTAAAAAAATATTTTTAAAATTGATGTTACTAATAGCATTGATGTCTATTGTTCCGGCATTTTTAATTTGATCAGCCATTTCATCGGCCAGGCGCCTTAATTCGGCATCACGAATATCTGTTCTGCCTTTTACGTTTATTTTTCCTTGGCGCGCAAGCTCTACATCATACTTAAAACGATTTTTAGGGTCGGACAGTCTATTATGCGCACGATCAAACCTTTCGCGTAACGTATTAAAAAGTTTTCTGAAATCGGAAGAGGTTTGATCGTCAATTAATGTTTGATATGCAGATAGTTTTTCTTTGATATGGTTCCATTCTTTATGTAACTCTTTAGTAAATTGTGATGTATCCTTATTGGGCTCTACCCCAAGTAACTCGTAATCAGTGTGTGCTTTTAATAAACGTTCAATTTCAGGCGCCAATTGAATACGTTGTGCTTCGCGCAATCTTGCAGCCTCTTTAATTTTTTCCTGCGCATCTAGCATAGCTTTAGTTTTTTCTTTATGTTCCTTTGCAATCGTTTCGATGCCTTTCACGTTGGACAGTGCTTTAAATTTTGCCCGAATGTGCGCAAGCGCGTCGGCCTTGAGTTGTTCCTCATTGAAACTCTGATTACTTTTAGGGGCAGCACCCTTTGGCTGCTCTATGCTTTGCTCTGCTTCTTCTGGAAATAGTCCACGAATATCTTCAATGATGGCCTCTTGCGCTTCTTGTGAAAGCTGCTGATTGCCGGACTCACCAGATAAAACGGCTATAAGTTTATCTGAAGCACGCGCTGTCTCTTGCTCGATAAAGACAAGCTCTTGCTTTGTTGCAAACTGTTTTAGCTTGTTTAAATGCTGCAAGTGAGACATTAACGTTAACGGGTTGTTTGGCAAGCTTCCAGAGGCTGATTGTATGTAATCTATAATCTCACTTGCATAAGGTTGCTCCTGTAAAGTTTTTGCCTCCTTTGCAATTTCTGACTCTATTGCGCTACGCACAGACATATAGTCTTTTTTTGTTTGCTCTAATTGCGCGGAAAGTGCCAAAAGTTCCTCTTGAGACTTCGACTTGTCCTTATACGCCTCGTCATATGCCTTATTTAACGCAACCATTTTTTTGCTTAGTTCAAGTGTGCGATCTTGAAGCTTCATAAACTCCTGTCCTTTGGCCAATTTCAGGTCATATGCTTGGCGATGTGCTGAGGTTTTAAGAGAATCGTATGCTTTTTGTAATTTTAGATGGGCCTGCCTATCAGTTGTGATGTTTGACAGCTCCTCATAGGCTCTTTTTATTTTTTCGTCTCCATCACCAGGAAGAACATCAAGCAGTTGGTAGTAATTATATTTTACTGGATCGGTGATTGTCGAAATGATCTCTTTTTCGAACTGTTTTTCCCTTGCCCTTGTGTTTGCTTTTTTTTCTTTTATCTGGTTAAGCAGTTTATTATACTGCGGATTTTGCGCCTCGCTTAGTATTAATCTTGCCGATTCTAAAAGTTCTTTTTCTTGATTTGTGTGAGCCTGGTGCATTTTTTGTTGGTATGCCTTTTCGACATCTGACTCATGCGCATTTTCGGGCAGGTCTAATATATCATAAGCGGTACTACCTTCTTCTAATAAAGAGATCCCCTTGTCGTACCGCTCAAACTGCTTATAATATTCCTTTTGTGCCGGGGGCAACAATTGGTGCGTGACTGTGAACATTGTTTTTAGAGCATCGTCGAGCTGTTTTTTTGTTTGAGGGTTTGGATTAGTGCCCATTTCCTCTATTTTTTTCTTATAACCTTTTTCGGCGGCTGCATAGGAGGTTTTATCAGCTTCAGAAATTCCTAAGATGGTCCAAGGCCTGTTACCCGGCTCAAGTGGGTTTTTTTGACCACTGTCAGCTTGCTCGAGCGTAAAGCTACAAGATAATATCAGCAAGCACCACATTATATGTTTTTTATTCTTTTTGTTCATTGAAATACCACCTATGTAAATATAATTATCGTTCAAAGGGGACACAATTGATGCGTATTTGTATTTTACAAAAAAGATATCTTAGAAAACAAACAAATCTAATTTTTTGGCAAAAAGATCTATTTGTTCGCTAAAAAGGATGGTTGGATATTGCAAGAGAGCTGTTGTGACTTTTAAAGTCAACTGAGGAAAATAAGTAGGGCCTACGCTATGGCCGAACGTTATGGACCTGTTGTCCTCAATTCTTCCTGAACCCTTTTAGCCACTGCTTGCACTGCCTGACAGTTATGAATGCGTTTAAATAAAGGAACCTCGTCAGGACCGGCGCTTTGGTCGATGATATTCCTGACTAATCCAATTGGTAGGCTTTTATGGCAATATAATGCAATGTAGGTGTGTGCGCATGATGATGCTTGCGCTAAGCTCATTCCAAGCTTTGTGATACGCGCATTCTTTGTTATTTGGCTCCGCGCACCGATCATTGCAGGCGTGTAGTTGTTCCGATCTTTAAGCGTTGTATTTGCACCATTTGCCAAAAGCAACCTCACTGCGCCAACCTTAGAGCGTGCGACTGCGTAATGTAGCGGTGTTTTTCCAGAAGAATACACTTCATTGACTGATACGTCTTTCGTGAGCAACGTTGATTCGACTATTTGAACGGGTCTTCCTGTGCGCGGGCTGAATCTAAGTACGTCAGGGCAGTTGGCACAATATTGGATAAGTAAGAGTGTTGCATCCAGGTAGCCCTTAGCGATTGCAATGTCTAATGCGCTATATGCACATGACACAAGATCACTTGTAAGACTTTCATGTACCATGTTTATATCATTATTTTCTACTGCCCAGAGTAGGTCCTGATCAGCCTTGCTGACTCCATTAGTGAAAAGCTTCAGAAGAGCCATTTCATTAATGGTTTGTTCATCTAACTGGCAAGCACGTGTGCAGCTCAGAGGTATGAACAGCGATAGCGCTATCAACGCTACTTTTGTACTAAAGTGCTTCATGATATATCCCTTTTTAGCGTTGTAAAACAGATTGGACTATGCATATTGGTGCTGCAGCATTAAAAATATAGATAGCTTATACGATTTTTTACAAAGCTCTAATTATATCGGCAATTAATAACCATTTTTCAGGATTAATTTTATCTTCAATGGCCCAAGCGGCAGCGAGTACTGCCTGAACATAACTCCATTTTTGAATTCGTTGTGCATCCATATGCATAAGAGTTGCAAACTTTTTGATCCTGTGAGGGATGAGCTGCGGCATACTAAGTATTTCTGGTATTGGATTACGAATAAATGCGCCTACTTCATATGCCGGTTCGCCCATGACACCATGCGGGTCGATTGCCAGAAAATCATCGCGTGAACTTTGCAAGATATTATCATGGTGCAAGTCTCCATGTAGCAGTATGCTTTTTTGACAGGTTTGTAATAGTTCAGATGCCAATGCGCGAGCACTGTTACTATACTTGGGATCAAGATTAAGATTTTTATCTAATACTTCAAGCAGGTTGGCAATCGACGGAAACCGGTACTCATCGGCTGTTGGTACGTGTGAGCGCGAAGCTTGGTGTAACCGCCCAATGATCGTTACGCAGTGTTCAATTGCAAGATCTTCATTGCCGTTACACACCTTTTTTAGAGGAACCCCTGGTAGGGCATGTTCAAGAAGTAGTGCGCCTTGTTCTAAATCAACGTCAAGCAAATATACACTTCCGTTACCAGCATAGATGTTTAAGGCAGTAGATTCCTGTGCAAAACTTTTATGTTCGACTCTCATTTTTATTACAACGGGCGTGGTGCCACGCATGCCACTTACCACGTAGTGAAACGTAAGATTCTCAAATGGTTTGATATCGGTTACATGCCATAAATTGGCCAGATGCTCAAGGCGTTTTGGTAAAGTTAAAAGCCAGTCAGAGCCTTGCTGTCCATAGATCGAAAGGATGTTTTTTTCAAATATGCTCATAGTGTGTAGCCAATCATACTATATGTATTTGCTGCCTTCACGTATGGATAAACTACTCATTAGTGATCTATGTGCTTCGATAAACTTTTTTACTTCTTGTGGGTTAATTTTTGAATATTCTCGTAAGGCCCACCCTATAGCTTTACGCATAAAAAAATTCTTTTCATGCATGCTGGCTGCGCAATAGGAAAATAGTCGCTTTATGTCTGTTGAGGCTTTCCATCGGATCTGGCAAATGATAGCAGAGCGCCTAATCCACATGTTATCATCTGTTATCCAACGATCGATATTCGTGCTTATTGCATGATGCCTTAACCATAATGGTCCTACGAGTCGCACAGCTACATCATCTACAGTGTCCCACCAGGATAATGTACGAATCATCTGTTCGAGCAACGAAATGGTCTCGGGTGTATGTAATTGGCGCCAATAGTACGCAGCATCAATAGCTGCATATTGAAATTCTCGTTCAGGTTTTGTCCATAGGGTTTCAATGAGAGCGCTTAATTGACCATGGTCCAGCATAACGGTTTGTTTGAAAATAGGCTCAAGTACAATGCGTCGATGTGGGGTAGTAATACCAAGAAACGGAAATTGGTTTCTCATGTAGGATGATTGTTTGGCGCTTCGTAAGGCGTTACTACAGGCATGAAATTTTTTTGCAATATCTGTTACTAATGTGTAAATCATGATCGACTATCTTTTGCTAAAGCATATACAATTATGAGTTGATTATGATTGGAGAATTTCTTCTACATAGCATTTTCCAGAGCCATTATAGCTTACCGCTCTTTGGTCCATATCGGTTCGGTAGTCTGTTATCCCAGCTTGTGCGAGCTCTTTTAAAAAAGTTATATAGTCAACCTGTCTTGCTTGAATTTTTGCCAACGTTGTTTTTATTTTATTTTCATCATAGACGGGGGCTATAGGTAGCGAGGTGGGTAGTTGGGGATAAGACTCTTTTAGATCTTCAACAACTGTTACATTGTCACCAAAATACGTTACACAAAGGTTGACAATGTCTACATCGTAAGCGTGTACTCCTGCGTTCTTGAGCGTTTGAAAATACTTTGGGAATGGCCATTGGTTTTTGGAAGACTCGCTTTTAATGCTGGCTATAGTGTCCTTAGTAAAGGTCATGTTGTCCTTGTCGTGTTAGGTATACGTTAGGTTAAGAATTGATTAACTAATAAGTGTTTAACTATATCACATAAATGTTTCATTTTCTAATGTACTTTGCAGCCCTGAGCGTCAGAGTTGTTCCGCCTTCAATGTATGTTGAGGTCCTGGTTTTTTACAAGCCCCAAAACCCAATTAAATTTGACAAATTGAATGCCTGTGCTATGCTAGATAGTGTATATAAGGCTCAAGAACAAATATAAAGGAGATTCAGCATGAAAAATCTATGTAATAGCGTACTAATCGGATTTTTGCTCACCTCATTGTTTGTCATGCCTATACGTAGCATGGAACCCACAGAAATAACGCAAAAAGCACGAAAAATATATGCCGTACCAGGCATAGCCGGTCGTCCAGTGTGCGACCCTCCTTACGTAAGGGGTTTGTTTAAGGCAACTAGGGACGACATGTCTGTTGTTGAGTCTCCATCCTTTCCTTTAATAGATTTGGGTCAGAGCCAGTGCATGGCTTTGTTGTCAAAAGAGCTCTCAGGGGCATCAGAGCAAGAAGATATATTGTTGCATGGCAATTCCCAGGGAGGAGGTACGGTGCTAAACTGGCTTGCTCAAGATAAGGGACAAAGTAAAAAGATAAAAATTGCAGTTTTAGAAGCGCCCTTGATTAGTGGAAATAGCGCCATAAACGCACATATTAAGTCGTTTAATGCCTCATTAGCTGCATTACCAGGTGCGTCTTGTCTGTTTCCATGGGCCGCAAAGCTCATTTTTCCATTCTACTCGCCGTCCGGCGACTAACCAATAAAAAACGCTGCTAACATCTCAAAAAGCGTTCCTATAGTGATTGCCCATTGCGTTGAGGATGGCTGTTTGCCAATAGAAGGCTCCTATGCTCTTTATTATGCCTTGGCCAACAGTGGGCACGAGGTCTATTTTATTGAAAAAACAGGTCAAAGTCATTGTAATGTTTTTGAGAGGGGATATATGCCAGCTTGTGCTCTTGAAGAAAAGGACGTTTTATACGAAAAGCATGTAGAGGCTGAAAGAAAAGACCGCAGAATTCTCCTGCACGTTCTACAACAGCACGGCATTGTCAAGTCAGAATGTGATCTGAACGTAACAGACGATCAATTAAAGACATGTCAGCCTGATATTGCACAAGATCCAAAATACAAGCAATGCTATGACAAGCTGATTGCGCAGGAAAGAAAACACGAGATTATAGGGTATGGTCTAAAAGCGTTTATTGGGGTGGTTGCAGTAGCCGCGGTGTCATGTATTGGATACAAGCTCTATCAGAAATACAGAGCAAAAAAAGATGATACTGTGTGCCAGAATAATAATGATAATAGCGGTGTGTCGGACGAGTCTCTTGTGTTGGACAGCAATCAGGATGCTGCTCTATGATGAAGACCGCTTTCGCACCCGTTATTAATGCTCTGTTTGAATTTCATCAAAATTAATAGTTATGTGATCGGTTGGGTCTTTAAGCCAAAATATTTTTTCCACTGTCTGGCCGGGATCGATCGTAATTTCTGTATGAAACGTCTCTTTTTTTAATAACGATTCAAGTTTTCCGTACGGTTCTGTAAGCAATTTGTATATCAGCGATAGTGCCGTAATTCCAGCAATGCTTGCACTGGCTAAATTTATCTTTGCCCAAAGTGGAGCACTTGAAAAAGTTGTTCTTTTTATATATAACTTTTTCGGGTTATTGAGCATTGATGGCGCAGGATTAAAGACATGATCTGGCGAATTCACATCCTTAAAAAGCAAAAAAGATAGCCATGCTGCGCCAATGGTTAGTGCTGTAAGCGCTAAAGCCGCTCCTTTTTCTTGATAATTTTATTAATTGTGCTGCTTGTTTGTAGGGAAGCAGTTTAGCTCCAATAAGCAATGGGCCCACCGTGATACGGTGTTTTGAACGATTTGTTATTTTGATGCAATGCGGCCAATCTCCTTGTAGTGGTATGTGCTTTATGCATGTTTCATATTCGATCTCGACGAGATTCCTTTTAGCTTTGAAGCCAAAAAGGCTTGTGCTGGCCAATAAAAGTGAAAGGATAATAATAGATCTTGATCTTTTTGCTGGCATATGAATCTTTCTATGTTACTTTATACTATCTTAAGCATAGTAAGTTTACGTTAGCATTAAACATTTGTCAATTAAAAATGCAATTATATCTAATTTTTCAGTGTTATTAGGTTATATTGTGGGACTAAAAAGAATTATGAACATTTCACACGCTTTAATCATTCTCATTTGTATCAATATAGCCTTTATTGCATTGGTTATTGCAGCTTGTTATGTTGTCGGCAGAAAACTTAGTCAGTACGTACCAGATTTAATAAAAAATAAAATCTTAGAAAGTATTTCCTTGACCGATCATCAGCATAAGGAGTTATTTAATGCTACAAGTAGTCAGCTCAAAGAGTCGGTGGATACGCGTGTAAAGCTCATAGAAGAGCATAAGGAGCAGATTTTTAATGTTGTCAAAGATATGCGCTTGGAAATCAGCAAAAGTAATATAACCTCTGAACGCTTAAACGCGACCATCGCAGAGCACTCCAAAGCGACTGGCCAGCATCATAAAACTACTAAAGAATTACAGGATGCAACAAATAAGTTAAAGGATATATTGTCCAACAATCAAGGCAGAGGGTTATTTGGTCAAGAAATAGCCGAAGATTTAATGAAAATGGCCGGTTTTGTTAATGGTCAAAACTATGTTTTGCAAAGGCAGCAAGAGGATAACAGCAGGCCAGACATTACGTTGTTGTTACCAGACCAAGCTAGACTCAATATAGATGTTAAATTTCCATTTCAAGCCTTGCAAAGACTAAGAGGTACGGATGACCAAGCTCTGCAAAAACAATATGAGCATGAATTTGGAGCTGACATAAAAAGCAAGTTAAGGAGTGTAACCAAATATATACAACCGGAAGAAAAAACGCTTGATTTTGTGGTTCTTTTTATACCAAACGAAATGATTTTTAGTTATATCTGTGATAAGTTTCCTGATATATGTAAAGATGCTTTGGAGAAAAAAATAGTGATGTGTGGCCCATTTGGCTTTACTGCCACCTTGAGAATGATCAAGCAATCTTATGACAACTTTAGATACAATAGTAATATGCGCAAAATAATTACGTATATTAATTCATTCAAAAAAGAAATTGATACAACAAAAGAAGAGATGGAGGCGCTTGGTAAAAAAATATTGCATGTTTCGAGTGCATATGATCAAGTAGTCGGGGTTAGAATGCGAAAGCTTGAGAGCATTATGGCCAAAATAGAATCAGCAGATAGGTCAGTTGACTAGCAAGCAATGTATAGCGCCTATGCATACATTTTAAGATTTTTTGCATCCATATCAAATAACGCAATCGAAGACAAAAAATTGTGTATTTACAACGGGGTGCAAGTTGCAGAAGATGCCGATCGATAGTAGATTGCCATTGATTATAGTTTTAACAAATATAAAAAAGGAATGGCGCATGAATCTACAAAGGCGGATAGTTCTGTTTTTTACATTGGCAATTATCGGTTTATCACAATTGCATGGTGCGTACGAGCAGAATCCTGTTGGTGAGCCAGAGCTTTTAATAGACATTTGCTATGAAGATAACATCACAGGAGAATCAGCCTTATGGGAAAAGTTTATGATTGATCCGATTAATCCTAGGTTGACTGTAGCTTCAATAGAACAGCGTTTCACTTACCAATCCTCAACATCAGCTACGATAATATATAGATCGATAGAAGATCCTTATGGGGTAAAAAAAGTCTATGGTGACAAAGAAGCGGAATCAAAATTTAATGAGTTACATGGCAAATACATAAACACTCTTGATTCAAATGTGAATTTCAGTTCTTTGCGTCAAAAAAAAGCCTTAAAAGAAAAAAGTGCGGAATTATATCCAGCTGTTCTTTTGAGTACGGCGTCCCCCATTGCCAAGACCAATTTGTGCACCACACAATAACATTGCAATTATGTATATCCTATTAACTACACTGACGTGCCAGCAGTAGCTTTAACGCAGGCTGGCACGCTCTATCGAATTGTTTTCGCACCTATTTAATTGAGAATAGTGCGATAAATGTAATTTTGCAGTATAATAGCTTGCATTAAGTAGGTTAGATGCAATGAAGTTGCACTATTTTTAACCACCTTCAAGCGAAAGTAAATCTTTTGATGAAAAATCTATTATTAATCTCGTTATTGTTTCCATTATCATTATGCGCAATGCAATCAAGATCATTAGAGAAGCCCTATAAGATTCTTGTATCATTGAATGCGCTATATAGATTGCAATCAACATTATCAGAGAGGTCCTTTACTATGCTTGAGAATGTTCGTAGCGATGACATGGGCAGCATCCCTCCTAGTACCTCAATCGAACGGGCAATTTTTGATGTTGGCAGCGCCCTTTCTGAACCAAGGTTAAAGGTGAGGGTAAAAACTACTTTAATTGGCAAGCTCGTTTCCAAACCAGATCTAAAAGAGAGAGCAAAAACTGTCTTAATGAATATCGCATGCTTTGATGACTATCCTTTTGGCTCTTACTGTTATTTGAGAGAAGTTGCTTGGCAGCAATTAAAACCACTTATTAACGATCCTGATGTCCATGATCTTTTTACTAAAATATCTGAGGAAGATGGACGTGTGCCGTATAGATTCAAAATGCTTAACTACCTCGATAATATAGATGATTACAAAAAAAAATTACATGTTGAAATCGCAAAACGTGTTATCGGTTCTTTTGATCTAGATAATTTATCCTATGAAGCTGGTAGGGAATTGGACTATGCGTTGTGGCTAAATGATGTATCAGCCTTTAAAGCTTTGTGTGAATTTGGCGAATCTACGTTTGCTCAAAAGATACTTGCGCAGTTTACTAAAACAAATGTATTGCCCGCTACAAACGTAGAAGGCTCCTGCGAGCTTAATTCCTTAGGTGACTCGTCTGCTCTTGATACTCAAAGTGCCCCTCTTTATTCAATTTTGAAGTTTATTGGTGTGCATACCGCAGATCAAACTATTTTTAACTCAATTGTTACTAATTTGATCAAAAAATGTGATAAACAAAAATTGGTTAAAAAGTGCGATAGATTACAATTGGATACTTTAGAATCGCTACCGGAGGTATTAGTCCATTTAAACAATAATCAATCTGTTCATATGCCCGTTCATGATGTTGATACACGGGGAGTGTATTTGTTCGATGACGAAAGGCCACATGCGGCGTTTTATAGGTTACCAAGTGACTGTCTTGCATTGGCGTATGAACAAAAAGGCATAAACGCATTGGTTACTATTATCGAAGATGATGCAATAGATCCTCAGCTAAGAAAATTTGCTATTCGTGACAGTGCTCAATATTTTTTTACAGAACATGCATATGGTTGGGTAAAGTTAAGGTATAAAAAATATGCCCAAAAAATAGGCAAAACTCTCAAAGAGTTGACGCATAAAGAATCTACGCCTGAAGATGTTAAAAAAGCAGCAGCTCATTTGTTGGAGATGGATATGCACATTAATGGCAAGTACATTAATGTAGCGTCCTGATTTTAAATACTCCTTAAATTCATAAGCTTTGTCTTTTTGATTAAAGACAAGCAGAGATGCATAATGAATTCCTACGGCATATATCGTTTAGTATGAATAGAGCCACCAGAATTATGAGTATCTAATTGGATAGTGCTAGCCCAGCCTTCGCTATCTTGCTCGCAACATTTCAAATACTAAAGTAGTTGCAGCTACGGCGGGCAATCTTCGCTTTTTGCTATCAAACCCTCATTTAAGTCAAGTCATTTATGCTGGCAGCGCCAGTCCTCCTACGCCAAGGCTACGGCGGACAGCTTTCGCTTAGTGATAACAGTGCTGGTTTGCCAATTAACATTAATCCCTTAAATAAACTGGCGTGCCAGCTGAAGCTTTAGCGAAAGCTGGTGCGCCCGACAGGGATTGAACCTGTGGCCTACAGATTAGGAATCTGTCGCTCTATCCGACTGAGCTACGGGCGCCTGTGATGTGTTAACTTTGTTTACCACGCTTAACTAACAACCTCTACCTGCGCCGCCGCCTCCACCACTTCCAACGCTTCCTCCTCCTCCAAATCCAGAACCTGAACCTGGAGACCTGCTCGGTGAAGGAGTGGTCGTTGCAACTTGTTGTACGGTCTTGTGTACTGCTTGTGCAATATGTGTTCCTAAGGCGTTTGCATATAACAAAGACCATTGTGTTCCGCTAAACCAGATTGGTGTATATGCTTTTCCTGCTTGTACTTGCTGACTAAATATTGGTGCAAATTGATACGACCATTTTTCTTCAGCATCCAGAGCTATTGCATATGGTAAATATGTTTCATAGAGCTCAGGTGTTTTGGTTGGTGGCGTTCCAATTAATTTTAAACGCTCTGTATGGGTAGTGGTTAAAAAGAGATAAAATCCTTGTATCTTGTCCAACATTGCTCTACCAAGTTTAGAATAAAACTGAGAATACTTACTAACTACCACATTTAAAAGTACTTCTATTCCAACAAAAATGCCAAACCAAGTTTCATTGCCAGAAAAATTCATTCCCAGCCCTATGAATAAGGTGCTTATGCAAGATATGAAAAATATTACAACCATCCAAAAACCATTGTCGTCAAAATAAAGCGGTGTGTATTGCCGTTCATATGATCTCATCATTAAAAAATGAGCATCGGCAACAGCATCTCGTGCCTTCCAGTTTCCATCAATAGTTAATTCAGGACCATTGCGAAATAAGCATTCAAATACCCGTTGCAATACGGTAGGGGCTTCATTTTTCATATCAGAAATTTTTTTTAATGTGTAGATAGGGCTGCGCAATGTACGCGGAACGCATGAAATAGTAATAAGTCCGTCTATTGCCCATTGTACTACTTCTGAAGCAAGACATTTCTCGTCACAACGTTCAGTTGTGATAAAACGCACCACACTAGCGGACATATCTGGGGGGGGGTAAAAAAGCGGAATAATGATGCCGGGTTTGTTTGCCCCCTTCATTATAATAATGGCTGTCACAGAGAGAAAGATCAAAAGAACCAAAGCTGCCAACATGAAAATAAAAAACGGGTTGTCTATAATAAAATGAGATATTTTCGACCAGTACGATGGTCTATCAACATATCCTGGAGCCCATCCAATAACAAGTGTGACCCCGTGATGCATAGGGAGTGGATGGCTAATGCTGGCAGTGACAATGCCGTTTGTGTCGAGATCAATGGAGAGCCCAGATGTTTGTAATGAGCCGTATGGGCCGCGCCATCCAACAAAACGTACTGAGCTTTGTGGAACCTTGGCGGGCAATTGAATGCGTACATCAGCTTTTTCTATTGCAAATTCCCAATTGGTACCGATAGCATTCCATTCGAATTCATCGTGTTTTTCTCCAAGCGATGCGAGGTTTGGATCAGCGCTTTCGTATGAGTTATTCAAAAAATTAATGCCTGGCATCGAAAGAGAAAGTCGTTCGGAATGATCATTGAAAAACGCAATTTGTCTATGCAGGAGGTATTGTATAACAAAGGTGTGAAATCCAACTGATAAGATTTTTTGATCATCTCGGATTGTTATTTGAATACCGTTAATTGTGTCAGATAGGGTGTACTGTTGTGGACTTCCATCTAAAAGTATGGACTGAACATTAATAGGAACATAAAAATTTGTTCCCAAAAATGAGAGATATCGATTTGGTATTTCTCGAATTATTCCACGCTTGATCTTGTTGCGCTCGCTATAAACGGTTATGGTTTCTGTTACAAGTACCGTGCTGTCCTGATTAAGGACTATATCTATCAGGTATTGGGTAATGCGCTCCGTTCCTAACAGGGAGTTACAACAATGAAAACAACCGGCAAGCACAAAAATAAATCTATACAAAAAACGTTTTGCGATATTCATATATACAATACAGGCTAGTTATTTTTAAAGGAAACAGAAGGTGATTCACGTTCTACGGTATTGTTTAATTCAAAATATGGACGTGTATGAAAGCCGGCAATATACGCAATTACGGAAGTTGGAATGCTAGCGACTGTCATATTATAGTTGCGTGCTGCTCCATTGTAATAGCGACGGGCTAATTGTACCTCTTCCTCTATGGTATGTAACTTATGCTGAAGCGACAGAAAGTTATCGGCTGCTTTAAGGAGGGGGTAATTTTCAACAATTGCAAATAATGAACGAAGCGCATGAGACAATCCGGATTCGGCGGCCGATTTTCCTTCTACGGTAGTTGCTGACATTGCGAATGCCCGCGCTTTAGCAATTTGTTCAAAAATTGTTTTTTCATGCACACTATAGCCTTCTACGGTGGCGACTAAGTTTGGAATTAGGTCATATCTTCTTTTAAGTTGTACGTCAATACCAGACCAAGCTTCATCTAGCAAGGCGTTCAATCGCACTAGTGTATTGTAGCCTCCGATAATGTATAAAGTGATTGCACCACATATAACGAACACTGATATAAAAATAATGATTATTGTATGCATGTAAAATACCCCAAAGAAATGTTTTTCAATTTATCACGCGTAAATAAACTGGCGTGCCAGCTGAAGCTTTAGCGAAAGCTGGTGCGCCCGGCAGGGGTCGAACCCGCAACCTTCAGATCCGAAGTCTGACGCTCTATCCAGTTGAGCTACGAGCGCGCAATTTATCTCCATAATGTTACTGTTTGACACAGTGTAGCAAAAATATGATTTCTTAACTAGCGTATAAAATAGGCCAAAAATTCCTTATTTCCCGAACCGCCAAGTATTGGTGATTCAACTGTGCCTTGTAAAATGAAACCATGAGATTCTATATCAGACACAACCTTTTTGACGACCTTTTCATGAACGGCCGGATCCTTAATAATTCCACCTTTTCCAATTTCGCTTCTTGTGGCTTCAAATTGTGGCTTTATAAGAGTTATGAGTTTTCCATGATTTTTTAAAAGGGAGCATACTGCTTTCATTACTTTGGATATGGAGATAAATGACAGATCAAGCGTTATTACATCAATCGGTTGTTCGACCGTATTCAAGTAGCGCAGATTAGTACGTTCCATCAGTGTTAATCGATTGTTATTGCGTATTTTTTCATGGATCTGTCCATATCCAACATCAACTCCAAATACATGCTGAATACCTCTTTGCAATAAGCAGTCGGTAAAGCCACCAGTAGAGATGCCAGCGTCGAGGGCGACCAAATCGGTTACGTCTATATTGAAATGATCAAGAGCCTTCTCTAGCTTATATCCGGCTCTACTTACAAACCGTTCCTCATCTATTTTGTGAAATGTAATCGATGCGTCAGGGGCAATTTGTGAACCGGCCTTAGTATTGCAAACTCCATTTACAAATACCTTTCCCTGCATGATCCAGCTTTGTATGTTTTGTCGAGAATACTGATTGAATTGTTCTTGTATTAATACATCAAGTCGTCTTTTCATAGGTGCTCACAAATAGCTGCTAGTTCATTTTTAGTGGTGTTCCACTAAGCGTGCGCTGTGCTTGATAAATCTTTATAAGTTCGCATGTCGATTTAGTCGGTTCATAATGATAACATTGAGCCAACTTGTGTTCCTCGTCTAGCACCTTGTCCCATGGCAATACGGTAAAAATATTGTCAGAAAATCGCCCTACATGATCTGATGTTCGATACGTTAAAAATTTATTAGAAATTCCGCGCTTTAGCGCCTCACGAAATTCGTCCAAAGTATAAATTTGTATGCCGTTTACTTCACTAATTGTGCTCCCTACAGATAAGTTTCTGCATCTACATAAGTGTGAATTTGGAAATATATGTGTTACAACAAGCGTTGGACAGCATTGCAAGCGCATTTCAGCGTATCTTGCCAACCCCGGAGCTTGATTTGCCAATAATTGAATATGATTTTTTGTAAGTTGCATTACAACCATGCCTCCAAATATCTCATAGTCTATGGATTCATGTCCGGGATATACCCTAGGTATAGCTGACAATTCCGAATGATCAAATTTTACCTGAAATTCTTTACGCTCGCCATTGCGATAAGCCACCACATGGACATTCTGTCCGGGCGTCAATCTGCTCACATAATCAATGACTGAAAGCTTGTCTTCACTCCAAGGCACTGTCATTTCGCCAAAAAGATCGACTGTGTGGCCATTGATTTCATACATCATATCTCCTCCAAGGACTCCTGCGCGTTCCATCGCGCTTCCTTTGAGAACTTCGACAACGTAACATCCACCTGGAGGAGGATTTCCAAGGTATTCCATGAGTGTTTGAGTTCCACTATTGACCACAAAACCTAAAAAGGGCTTGCGCAGTAAACGGTTTTTGTATAATCCTGACAAAACCAATTTAAGTTCATTGATTGGTATTGCATATCCTATATTTTGAGCGGCTGTGATGCCGGATGAATTTATTCCTATTACTTCACCCTGTACATTTAGCAGCGGTCCACCTGAGCTGCCGGGATTAATGGGGGCGCTAATTTGTATAAAATGTTGTTCGCAGCCGCTTACAACTCCTGTGGTGCTTTTTAATGATTGTTGGCCTAATGGATATCCCAGTGCAAGAACATCATCAGAGCGCCTTATTAAATCAGAATCTCCTAGCGGTAGATATGGGATACCCCCCAACTCTTGTTGAATATAGCGTTGGTCATCATCATTGACACGAATAATGGCTAAGTCGCGTTCTGGAGCTACTCCAATGATGTGGGCATCAATTACCCGTTTTCCGAGCGATGGAATTTGTATCCAGATTGAGGTTGCCTGATCAACTACATGAGCGTTGGTAATAATATCGCCTTGATCATTAATAAAAAAACCGGATCCATAGGAAGTTCCTTGCGAATGTGTACGAAATGGTTGCAAAAAATCAAAATCAACAACATGAGTTACAATTTGAACTACGGTATCCTTGATTCGATCTTGTACAGGTCTCCAAATGCTTGAAGTTGTTACCATTCGTTCAACAATGCGCGTTTGTTTGCCTAATACAACGTCCTTTACAGGGATGTATTCCGCTCTGATTTCACGAATAGTTTCTTCTATTTCTGCCTGCCTATACGATATGGCTACAAAGCCACTAATGATTATTGTACACAGAAAAAATAGTGATATCGTGGCTGCCATAACGGCTGGACGTTTAATCTGTTCTAAAAAATTCATTATTGTGATGCCTTCATGCAATTATCATCTATGCCTTAATTTGCAACAATACACTGATTGTAGAATAGCTGATTAACTGCATTATTACCATTTTAAAAAACTATTCTATAATGTTGACTGCCTAATCTATTTTATTATACCAGTTCCTATAATTGTTTACACATAATCTTAATATGCGTAAAACAGGCAGATTTTATTGCTAAAAATAAAAATTTGGATATCATTGTCTGCAGTTGTAGGCGGTAATATATGTAACTTTTCTACCTTTTGAGCTTGTCGTAATAATGAATGGTACTAATTTGGCTACTCTTGACCTTATTATAGCGCTGTGTAAGCGGCGCGGGTTTGTTTATCAAAGCGCCGATTTATACGGTGGATTGAATGGATTATATGATTTTGGTCATTTGGGTGTTTTGATGAAAAACAAAATAAAAGACGAATGGTACCGCTCTCTTTTTTCGACGGGATTGGATATAGTTTTGTTTGATGGCTCTATTCTTGGTCCAGAAATAGTGTGGCAGGCGTCGGGGCATGAGCAAAATTTTAATGACCCCATGGTTGATTGCATGAATTGTAAGCGTAGGTACCGAGCGGATGATCCGGATGTTGCCAATGGATGTCCTCATTGCGGCAGTAATAAATGGACGGCGGTGCAGCAGTTTAACATGATGTTTCAAACCAACCTTGGTGCTGCAGCAAACAGCTCTGCTACGGCGTATTTGCGGCCTGAGACGGCACAAACAATTTTTTCCAACTTTAAAAACATTATGTCAAGCAATAGGGTTAAAGTCCCTTTCGGCGTAGCACAAATCGGCAAAGCATTTCGTAACGAAATTACACCAAAGCAGTTTTTGTTTCGTGTTCGAGAGTTTGAGCAGATGGAGCTTGAGTGGTTTTGTCACAAAGATGAATCACAATTGTTTTTTGATTTTTGGTGCAAAGCCAGATTTGATTTTTATAGATCCATAGGTCTCACTGAAAAAAATGTACATCTTCGCCCCCATTCAAAGGATGAATTGGCGCATTATTCTTCACAATGTGTTGATGTTGAGTACCAATTTCCGTTTGGCTGGAAGGAGCTTGAAGGGATAGCAGATCGTTCAAACTATGACCTTGTTCAACATGGGCTGTTTTCCAAAAAAGATCTTAGTGTTTATGACGAAAGAACCGCAACTTCCTTGGTGCCGCATGTTATTGAGTCTTCGGTTGGAGTTGGGCGTCTTTTGCTTTCGATTTTGTTTGACGCATATAATCAAGATACGATAGAAGGTGATGAACGCACGGTCCTAAGGTTGAGTCCGAAGGTTGCACCGATAACAGCTGCGATATTGCCGTTGAGTAAAAAATTAACTGAACCTGCATTCAAGATTTTCAAGGATTTGGTTCCTCAGTACGGGCCTCACGTAGAGTTTGACGATACCGGCTCGATTGGCAAGAGATATCGCAGGTATGATGAGATTGGTACCCCGGTTTGCTTTACGTATGATTTTGATAGTCAAGTAGACGGTTGCGTAACGGCTCGCAATAGAGATACGCTTGCACAGGAAAGAGTATCAATTGACTTTGTAAATCAGTATTTGCAAGATGTTATAAAATAGATACATGTGCGCGACAACGTTTATAAAAATCATTTCAAGAATCTGTTTGTAGTAAGTTGTCTAAATGAGTGCTATAGATAATGAACTATTATAAAAAAATAGTGTGCGGGTCGCCCGGAGTTATTGTTTTCGCTTCTTTGTGCTTGGTAATTGCGTTAGGTAGTGCTCTGTTATCGCTTTCTATAGCCCAACGTGAGCCTATTTTGCCAATAGACGTCATCTTTACGGCAACTTCGGCCGTATGCGTTACAGGTCTTTTTACTATATCTCTTGGTCAGTTCACCACCTTTGGTCATTTTATCATCATGATCCTTATGCAAATTGGTGGCATTGGACTTATCACAATGTCTCTTATGTTTATATCCCTTTTCGTTAAGAAATTTGGTTTATCTACCCATCTGATGGTTGGATACCTTTTGGACCTCGAATCGTGGCAGAATAGCAAGCATCTTCTTTTTTTTATTGCTTTAATAACGATTTTATCTGAGCTTATTGGTGGCCTATGCATAGCGTTTGTGCTTTTATCATATGAGGCTTACCCTGCCGCCATGTTTCATGGCATTTTTCACTCAATTGCCTCTTTTTGTAATGTTGGTATAGAATTGCCTGGCGAATTATACGCCACACAGTACAAGACCGATTATCTTGTTTTGGGAATCACGATGCTGCTTTCCTTTATAGGCGGATTAGGTTTTATAACATGGTATGAAATTTGGGCCTGGATAAAAGCTCTGCACAGAGGGACGCGGTTTACGTTTTCCTTGCATAGTAAGATAATTTTATATAGTACTTCCATCTTGTTACCAACAAGCGCTCTGTTGATATGGCTTTTAGAAAGAAATCATGCATTTTTTGATGTAAATTTTCCGCTGTCGATTGTATACGCTTTTTTCGAGTCGGTTACGAGCAAAAGTACCGGTTTTGCATTGATAGATCTTAATAAATTTCATTTCTCTAGCATACTTGTAATGATGGTTCTTGCGTTTGTTGGTTCCTCTCCGGCTTCAACAGGTAGTGGTGTTAAAATCACGGCATTTGCGCTTCTTATCGCGACGGTAAGGTCTGCGCTAACCGGAAAGGCCATGGTAGAGATTTGGGGGCGCAGGATTGCAAATGATCAGATATTTAAAAGTGTTGCCATATGTTTTTTAGGCATTTTTTGCATAGTGTTTTTAACGTTTATACTCCTTATTTTAGAGCCACACCAACCGTTTGCAGCTATTTTTTTTGAGAGCTGGAGTGCGCTGACTAATCTTGGCTCATCATTTGGTATCAAGCAGATGGCACCATTGAGTAAGATAGTTGTTATGCTGAGCATGATGATAGGACGTATTGGTTCATTTACGCTCATTTTAAGTCTTAAAATGGTTCGTGGGGCCAAAGATTCTGCCGATTTTATTTATCCTGAAGAGCGTGTTATGCTCTAAATAGTATTTACCATAAAGGATTTATGATGAAATTTGGCATCATTGGACTCGGGCGATTTGGATATCAGGTTGCAACCATGCTTACAGAAAATGGAATGGAGGTGCTTGCAATAGACAGCAACGAATCTATAGTATCTTCCATAAAAAACAATGTAACGCAGGCTATCTGTATGCATATGACAGATGAGTTATCATTACGATCTGTTGGTTTTCAGGACATGGATTGTGTTGTTATTGCAATGGGCGAAAATTTTGCGGAATCTATATTGGCAACGGCTCTTGCTAAAAAACATTTACATGTTCCTCTTGTTATTACGCGGGCTATTAACGACATTCATTGCGAAATTTTAACATTGGTTGGTGCTGATCGTGTAATTTTGCCAGAAAAAGAGGTTGGCATAAATTTAGCCTATGAATTAAGTGCGCCTTTTTTGTATATAGCGCGTTTATCAAAGGAATTTGTTATAGGTCAAATAGATGTTCCTCGCCAGTCTATTGGTGTTCTGGTAGGCGAAGATGATCTTTTGGCGTCATATCACACAGTATGCATAGGGATACAGCGTGATGATGCATTTATCCCAAGCAATATCAAAACGTTTAACTCCTTGGCTTTTGAGGCGGATGATAAGCTTTTTGTGGCGGGATACAAAGCGGATCTTGCAAGTCTTTCAAAGCTATAGGCAGGCTTTTTATTGTAATGTCTCTGCTGAAGGTTCCTTTGGGGTTAGCACCAGGACGATAGGTAGTTGAATTTGGTTTAATAAAAAAAATTATACAATAAGTACTTGACAAGTAGGGTATATTTGTTAAAATGAGCGGTATATCGTATGGATTATATTATTTACACTACTTGCACCAAAGGATTATCTATGGATAAATGCATAAAGAGTTCGGTTTTTTCTGTAATTGCTTTCGCGTTGTTGGCAGCTTTCTGTCCGCAGCCTGCATGCGCCATGGAAGAGACCCTGTTGGATTTTAAGTCCGTTTTAAATCAGAGTGATTCTTCTGTGAGCGGCAATGAGGGTCAGAAGGGTGAGAATTCTCCTTTTATGCTCAGGCATAAAAAGAAGATATTTTTCTGTTTGGCAGTCGCGGCATTGGCTTGTTATATCTATTTCCGTAAACAGGTTGGTGAGGTTAATTTGGAAGATCTTACTGTTGAAGAGTCTGTTGCAGACGATACCGGCTTCTCCGTTGAAGGTTTGCTAGGCACCCCTTATTGTAGATATACGAGAGCTAAGGCTCCTGAAGCCGTCGTCCAACCTGAAGATGATAAAAATGATGCGCAACAAGATGAAAGCAATGAAAATGAAAAAAGCAATTAAAAAACTAGTTCTTTCGCTTGCAATTGTAGCGGTATCTACCGTTGCGGTGCAATCCGCTAGCGCTATGGAAGTTGTTGTAGCGCAGGGCGTTGCAATGAAGCTTGTTGGTAAGGCTTCAGCCATTTTTAAGCGACATAAGGTAAAGACGGCCCTTGCTGTAGGCGTCGTATGCGCTCTGTGTCTTAGCAAGCCTGAGCTGCTTTCTAAGTGTTCTGCCGCTTTAGGGCAGGGTGCTAACGAGTTTGATGCTTATTGCTCTGGCAAAGGGTATGATTTTGTAAATACTACCGAGCAATTTGATAAGTGTAAGTCTGCTTTTGGCCAAGCTGAACAGCTTGCAGGTGATTGCAAAGCTTTTGTTAGCGATCCTGAGCTACTAAATAAGGTAGGAACTTGTTTGACAAATTGCCATACTGCTGCAAAAGATTGTTATGACAGCAATAAAGGTCCTGTTGAGGGTGCCATTAGAGAGCAATTTGAGAAGGTTAAGTCGTTTGCTCGTGGAGATAGCTCTAATCAGTTAATGGAAACGAATGCTCGTCTTCAAGCCGAGCTGGCACAGACTCATGAGGCTATAAATGCGACGCAGTCGGACTATCTGGCACAGGTTAATAAGTCTGTCTATAAATGAGGCTCAGTCGTGCTATAAGAACGATTAAGCTTCTAGCTAACAATGATAGTGGCGCTACATCTGCATAGAGGTAGATAGCTAGTACATTTAAATTTAAAACAGGTCATTTTAAGGATCCATATGGGTCCTTAAAATGACCTGTTTTTTGTTTCTTGACAATTATGATATAAATGGTACTATTAGTAGTAGATAGAGTATATGTAATAAAAGGATATCTATACATAATCGTATGACATAAAAGGGGATTAAAATGAATAAAACAATTAAAAATTTGATTTTTTCATGGGTAGTGGTAGTCGCAGGAGTTGCCTTCACGGCACAACCAACTAGCGCCATGGAATATGTAGCCCAATGGGCTGCTTACAAGACTGGCCGTATAGTGGTTAATAGAGCTGTAGGTCTTTGTTGGAATCATAAAAAGACCGTGGTTTCTGCGTGCGTTGTTGCAGCAGGCGTTTGCGGTATGCTTTCTGCTAACCCCGAACTACAAGAGCGATTTATATGCGCAATAAAGAAGTAGATTTGCTTGTGTCAGTTATAGGTATAAGTGCTTGTAGGCAGCTATAATGAGCTCAATAGAAGAAAATTTTATGTTAAAAACACATACCCGTTTGAACGCTTTTTTTGTAGTATTTTTGGCAGTATCGGCCTTTAATGCGGATGATGTTGTTGCAATGCCACTGTTTGAACGAATCAATCAAAAAATTATAAATGAATGTGGACTTGAGATAGTCAAAACGGCTAAGGATTTTTACGATGAAAATAAAGTTTTCGTAAATGTCTTGGCCGCCTGTGGCGCCACTTTAACCGGGTCTTACGGCATTGCCCATCTGGTGGATGTTTTGCGTTCAGGCTTCTGGGTAGGTCAAAATATAGAGCGTGTAGAGCCGATAACTCCTGTCCTACAGCAGAATCCCACTCCAAAAAATATCCTGAAACAGGATTTTATGAATATTCATAATAAGGTTGCAAACAATTTTTTGAGCCAAGAGAAGATAGGGTCAGTTAGAAGTAGTGGTATAACGGCAATGCGTGATAAGACTTTGTCTGGTGTATCATGGTTGGGATATAACCAATTATTGTATGCATCCTCTTCGTGGGACCAACCAGGTCGAGCTGAAATATTTTCTTGTGAGCCGCCAGATTTAGAGATGATTTTTTGCAATATAATAACTCACTTAATGGTGGACTGTATTAGCAATGGAATTTCAAGTGAGGTGATTGAAAACAATAACAGGTCCGTTGCATATCGAACACCTGATGCATCCTGTTGCTTGATAAGGCGTAGCAATACAGCAAAAAATGATTACATAGAGGATCGATTAAAAGATTTCAAAAATTCAAGCAATGATCGAATAGATGGAGTGAGACCTATCCTGGAAAAAGAAGCGAACAGTATAATGGCGTATCGTATTGCTATTAATGATATGAATAAGGCAGCTGTTTTAAAGTATCTGTTTAACTCTATCAACCCATCACCTCACAAGGAAGCTACTCATTTCGTCGTTTTGGATCATGGCGCGGTCCTTGGGTTTCAATCTGTCCTTCTGGCTAGGGATGGCAACGCTATAGAATTTCAACTCAGCGCTAGAGAGAGCTAATGAGTTTGACTAATTGTGGTCGCTACGCTCAAAATAACAGAGTCTTTACCGCTACCACAATGAAGATTATTCAGTCTTTTCGTATACTTCGTATACATTGCTCAAGGCTATAGCCTTAGGCACGCATTTGCAGTGACCGTTAAAGTAATAATGGTTTAGATGTGTGTTTTTAAATAGATTCAATTCTAATGACGGTAAGCTGCTGCCTATGGCCTCGTTTGACACGAACTTTTTCGCGGCGCCTAAATCTGAATATCGTAAGTTTTGGACCTTTAGTCTGCTTTACAATTGATGCTGTAATTGGTGAAGGCAAGAAAGGTTTCCCAACCTCTATGTGCCCAGCCGTTTTACGCAATAACACATCATTAAATTGAATGGCTTTGCCTTCTTCACCCTCTATTTTTTCTATAGCAACGGTGCGGCCTTCTAGCGCCTGATATTGTTTTCCGCCTGTTTGAAAAATTGCATATTTTTCAAACTCTATTACTTGTTTCATTGATGAAATCCTTCAAAATGGCTGTTACGAGCTGTCTTAATGCAGTACAGTATTGTACCATGTTTTTAAAATAAGATCTATAGCAACAATTTTTTTTAATTAAGGCAAGGTTACAAGTTTTTACATTCCTGTTGCAAATCTCTAAGAATTTCATGAGCCTGACGTGGTGAAAGGCCGTCACAATCAATCAAATTGAGCTTGCCCACGATACGTTTTAAGTTGTCAATTATCACATTTTCTGTTGGTTGAATAATACATTTTTTATCGTGCGTAATAGGCTCAGATACGTCTTTTTTTCCAATTTGTGCGTGTATATTGCCGGAAGACGATAAAGATTTTACCAATTCTTGCGCTCGTGCAATCACCCTTGGCGGTAGTTGAGCCGCTCGTGCCACATGAACACCAAAGCTTTGATCGGCTATGCCATGAATAATTTTGTATAAAAACAATATTCCCTTGTCTGTTGGCTTGCTTGCAGCATGACAATTGACGATTCCTTGGTACTGGTCGGCTAAGCTTGTTAATTCATGGTAATGAGTCGCAAAAAGTGTATAAATTCCTAAATGTTCATGTAAATATTCAATGACAGATTGAGCTATTGCTAATCCATCAATGGTACTTGTACCGCGTCCCACTTCATCTAAAATAACCAAACTTTTTTTTGTTGCATTGATACAAATGGCAGCTGTTTCCTCCATTTCTACCAAAAAGGTACTTTTTCCTTGTGCTAGGTTGTCTCCAGCACCAATACGTGTAAAGATCCTGTCAAATATAGCTAGCTTGGCATAATGAGCTGGCACAAATGAACCACATTGCGCCATGAGACATATAAGCGCAACTTGTCTAAGGTAGGTAGATTTACCACCCATGTTGGGTCCGGTTATAATGAAAAAAGATCGATCAGACCGCATAATTATATCATTTGGAATAAAATTTCCTGAACATACCTGTTCAACAACGGGATGACGGCCCTGGCTAATAGTTATCTCACGATTCGTATCAAACTGTGGGCGAACGTATCCCTGTTGATATGCTACCTTTGCCATAGACAAAAATAGATCAAGATTTGCCAATGCATGTGATAATTTACGCAATTGAGGTAAATAGCGTGCAACCTCATATTTTACACGTTCAAAGACCAGTTCCTCCGTTTTTTTTACCGTAAGTCGCGCTTTGAGTGATTCAACGTACATCTGTTGTAACGCGGGAACTATATACCGCTCTTTTCCTACTAAGGTTTGGTAACGGACATAGTCTGATGGCACTTGAGAGGCGTACGTTTTGGAAACCTCAATATAGTATCCATGGATATTTGTATATCCAACTTTTAACGAGTTAATACCGGTTCGTTCTTGTTGTTCGCGTTCAAACTCTACGAGCTTTCTGTTTCCAGATTCTATGAGTGCTCGTAATTGGTCCAATTCGTTATCAAAGCCGATTGCGATGATATATTCCTTTGTAGGGTCATCATTGCAGGCCTTTGCAAGCAAGATTGCTAGCTCTGAAAAATGTTGCAGGTGATTTGAGATTGCAATGATTAGTTCTGTCTGGCCAAGGACTAATAGTAGTTTTGATATATGTGGAGCTTGAGCAAGTGTAAGTGATAACATTTTATAGTCGTTTAGAACGGCTCTTTTTAGAGCGATTCGACCTATAACTCTTTCAATATCACCAACGGTGCGCAATAACTGATCAAATACTTGAAGACGAGATGGATCATCTTTAAGCAGGGCAATAATATCAAGCCGTTCCTCTATTTCCTGTTGGTTTACCAGCGGTTTGAAAAGCCATTTTTTTAGCAAACGAGATCCCATTGGGGTTGTTGCCTTATCAAGCACAGTAAATACAGTATTTGTTTTTCCGCCTGCAGAATTTATGACCAGTTCAAGATTTTTTTGTGTAGCTGCATCAATGTGCAAAAATTGATCAGGAGTATAACATTGCAGCTGCCATTCTTGTTCTAATGCGTGTGGCTGATTTTTTGATACAAATGAATGAAAATAAAAAAGAGCAGAACTCACTACAGTGTTTTGTTGAAATGTTTCCAACGCTTTAGCGTTATTTTTATTGGAAAAAAATATCTGCGCAAGTAGGTCTAATTTGTCTAATGTGATATTTTGAGATGGTATTACGCTTGTGTAATAGCCGTTTTTTTTAAAAAATGACTGAAAAGATGATGTTTGTTTTGTTTGTGCAAGAATAATTTCATCAGGAAAAAATCGTGTTAATTCGTTTTCTAACGATCGATAGCAAGGTTTGATGATCGTTGCAAATAATTGAGCCGTCATAAGCTCGCCAAATAGTAAGCCCCAAATATCATTTATTTCAAAAAATGATAAAAGATATGAGGCTGATTTGCTATCAAGTAGGCGGGTGTCCGTAAGGGTTCCTGGCGTTAATACCTGTGTTACGCCACGAGATACTGTTCTGCCAGGCACAGCTTCTTCTAATTGCGAACATATTGCCACTTTAAAGCCGGCACTAATAAGTCTGCCTATATAATGGTCAACTGAATGAACTGGCACTCCACACAGCGGAATTGACTCACCTTTATTTTTACCGCGCGTTGTGAGTGTTATACCAAGGGTTGCGGAGGCTTTTTTTGCGTCATCAAAAAAAAGTTCATAAAAATCACCAACCTGAAACAATAGCAATGATTCCAAGTGTTGATCTTTAATTTGAAAATATTGTTGCATAAATGGAGTGACTTCATCTTTGACTGACATGACCGTTGCATCTTGAGAGTGTACATTTTGTATAGAGGTCTTCATTGAGTACCAAATAAAACGGAGTCTAGCTGTTTTTACAGCTAGACTCCGTGGTTAATAGGATATTTTGCGATACATGTAACATAGGTAACTTTAGTAAAGAATCGTTGTTTATTTATAAAACAAATTGTACGTCTTCTTGTGACTCAAGTTCATTCATACTGGCCAGCGCACATTGCCACTCAAAGATGCATCCTTGCGCTGATGCAAACAGACTAAGAGCGGATCGAATTTCTTTGTCGAACCTTTTCACTACATTGGATATATTGCCAAAAAGTTCCTTATCTAGGTCGGCTTGTATGGTATGTATAAGTACAGTGATAGCATTATTCACTCTTTGTATTGCACCATGTGCGAGCGTCAACACTGCTTCTTTTTTTGTCTGACTCGTATCGTTTTGGATATTTGTAATACTCATTTGCATATATCCCAAAATCTGTTCTGTGCTGTCAACAAGGTTATTGCATGTATGTACCAAAAATTCTTTACGTTCCGGTCTAACACCAACACGTCCAGATTGCATAAAGAGCTCATCGCAATCTTCTGCCTCCTTTAGAAGGGTACGTATTTTGGCAAGGTATGGGTCACATGACGTAATATACCACGCTAAAGATTCATTTTGCAGACAGCCTAAAATCTTAGAAGTACATTTTGGTAAGATAATTGTATACAGTAAAAAATGTTTCATAAAATTGGTTCCAGAAGAAGCGATATGCATAGCTCCATCTGCCCATGTTTTTCCGGTTAAAATCCAGGACTTCGTGTCGACACCCCATTGCTTTGCACTTTTCCATTTTCTGGTGAAAAATCCTTCTGTGTTGGTGTTTTCTCCGGGTGTATTATCGTCTTTTAATGGAATGTTATTCGCCTGAAGCTTATTTGCTAAGTGCGCGTTGAGTGTGATTATTTCTACGATATCTTTGTCCTTTTGCTCTAGAGCGTCGTTAGCTTCAGTCATTTTGGTGTGAAACATCGTCTCTCGCTCCTTAAAATCGTTGTTTTTGTCCTTGCTAAAATACCATCCGCCAAGATTGTATGCTCCATAGAGCCCAACTGCCACTATTGCAGCCACCATGGTTTTTCGTGCTAGGCTTCTATGCCTGATATTTTTTTTCATTACATCGGCATGCCTTTGAATTTCCTCTGTTTGTACTGTCTTTATGACAACAGCTTGACCAATTTGGCCTGAAAATGCCGCCATAGGAAGTACTAAAAAGATACTCAGAATTGTATATTTTATGTTATTATAATTCATATTATATTCCCCTTGTATGGCTTTTGACATATCTTTATTTAAACTCCATATACTCAGAATATCAATTATATTCAAATTGTCAAGTTTTGCGTGCTAATTTCGTTTGAAATCGGTTTTTAAGCTTATTGTGGGGTATCCGCAATGGCTTGAGCTAGATATAAGGCTGTGTGTCCTTTGCGTGCCTGGCAGACCTCTTTAGGCGTGCCATACGCAACCAGGTGCCCCCCTTTGTCACCGCCATCAGGGCCAAGGTCGATTAAATAGTCGACCGTTTTAAGAACGTCAAGGTTATGCTCTATAATGACCATTGAATTTCCCTTGTCGACCAATCGATTAAGTACAATAAGAAGTTTTTCAATATCGCTTGAATGGAGGCCTGTTGTTGGCTCATCAAGTACATAAATAGTTCCGACAGTTCGCTTGGAAAGCTCATCCACGAGTTTAATTCGTTGTGCTTCGCCGCCTGACAGCGTTGTTGCAGGTTGTCCTAGAGCAACATAGTCGAGCCCAACGTCACACAACAGTTGGAGTCTTTTTAATATGGTCGTGTGAACTGAGAAAAATTCAACCGCCTCTCGTGCGGTCATGTTTAATACATCAGCGATCGTTTTACCCCTGTACAATACCTGAAGCGTTTCATGGTTATATCGCGTACCGCGGCATTGTTTACAGGTCATGATAACTTCCGGTAAAAAATGCATTTCTATGGTTACGGTACCTTCTCCCTTGCAATGTGCGCATCGGCCTTGTGCAACGTTAAAGCTGAATCGTCCTGCTCCGTAGCCACGGGCTATACTTTCTGGCAGTGCTGCAAAGATACGCCTGATTTCGTCAAATATCCCTAAATATGTAGCTGGATTAGATCGTGGCGTGCGTCCAATAGGTGTTTGATCTAGGACTACCAAATAACGTATCCACCTTGACATTTGCTCTTTGACCTTGTCAGTTTCTTCATTAAAATAGCTTCCTTGTGCATACCATTTGATCATCGGTACGAGTTCATCCATCACAAATGTGCTTTTTCCAGAGCCAGAGACGCCTGAAATTCCGCATAGTACGCCAATGGGAACAGAAACCTCTTTAATTTTTAGGTTGTTTTTATCAAGATTTTTCAAGTCCATGTAAAATACCGGCCTTCTTACGTTTGCAGGAATTGCAATAAAGCGTCTATTGCTTAAAAATGCTCCAGTGAGCGAGTTTGGGTCATGCATTATGTCGGCAGGAGTGCCGTGTGCGGTTACGAGTCCACCCAGCGTTCCTGCTGCAGGGCCCATATCTATTACATAATCAGCCTGTTTGATTGTGTCTAAATCATGCTCTACAACAACAACCGTATTGCCTTGTTCTTTAAGCATCTGTAGCATACCAATAAGGCGATCATTATCCTTTTGGTGTAATCCTATGCTCGGTTCGTCAAGAATATAGAGGACTCCGCTAAGAGAAGAGCCCATTTGTCGGGCAAGTCGAATGCGTTGGCCCTCTCCGCCAGACAGAGTACGCGCAGTTCTATTAAGCGTGAGATATGACAATCCTACATTCTCCAAAAATCCCAATCTGCTTGCAATTTCGGTTAATAATGTGTGAGCTATTTCTTGCTCTACTTCATTTAATGCTATATCTGCAAAAAAACGTTGCATATTTTCTATCGACATTGCACAGAGATCTATAATATTAACGCCACCTATGGTTATTGATAATGCATAGGCATTCAATCGTTTTCCAAGGCAATGTTTACACGTTGTAGATTGTGCATAACGATCCCAAAAACCGTTGTTGTTGCTTTGTGCAATGGGCTGCCCTTCCTGCCCCCAAGACCAAGAATGTAAAGCTCCTAAGCCTTGACAGTGTTTGCATGCGCCAATTGGGGAATTAAACGAAAACAAGCGTGGTTCGATTTCTGGCAACGAGGTTGAGCAGGAAACACAAATATGGCTTGACGAATACGATTGTGAGCCATTTTCATACAGTATCTTAACCATTCCATCAGCTAGACTAAACGACTTTTCTATGGCTTCTTGGATACGAGATCGTTCGTCAGATGCAATCTGAAAGCTATCAATAACTATATCTATTGAATGGGCTTGATTTTTTTTAAGGCCGAGTGTAGCAATGTCACTAGGTGATGAAAATTTATATGACGTTTCATCAATAATAAAGCGATAAAAACCTTCAGCAAAAAGCTTTGTAAGTTCATGTTGGAATTCCCCCTTTTTTTGTTTGATTATTGGAGAGACTATTGTAACAGTTTGCTGGTCAAATTGAGCACACACTATTTGAGTTATAGTGTCGGCAGACTCAGATGTAATCGGTTTGTGGCATTGAGGACAATGGACTCTTCCTACACGTGCGTACAAAACACGCAAATAATCATAAATCTCTGTAATAGTACCAACGGTTGAACGTGGATTGGAGCCAACGGTTTTCTGTTCGATTGCTATAGCTGGACATAGACCTTCTATGCGCTCTACTTCTGGCTTTTTTGATGTCCCAAGAAATTGTCGTGCATAAGAGGAGAGCGATTCGATATAGCGACGTTTTCCCTCTGCAAATAAGATATCAAGGGCTAATGAGCTCTTGCCTGATCCGGAAGGGCCGGTAATAACGGTGAATTGATTTTTGGGAATGGCTACGTCGATGTTTTTTAAATTATGTTCACGTGCACCAAAAATGTTAATCCATGAAGAAAAATAGTTTGTTTTTTTTTTCACACTTTTTCCATCTAATCTTTTAGGCCTCTTGGCAAGAGTCTGTTCGCTGGTATACTGATAACCGGTACTTTGTAGATACAATCTAAGATTAGCATGAAATTTCTTTTTGAAAAAGCTGCCATTGAGTAAAAATTATACTAGGAAGCCTTTTTTTGAAAATAATTGCGTTTTTAGTTAAAAGAGTTTATGATCTCTTTTCGTAGATACAATTATGGTGGATGTAGCTCAGCTGGTAGAGCACCAGATTGTGGCTCTGGTGGCCGTGGGTTCGATTCCCACCATTCACCCCATTACTGTCAAATTTTATAGATTATGTAACGAGAGCATATGGGACGCACAAGATAAATGTTACAAATTCTGTTATAAGGTAAAACTTAATAAGTTTTCTATTCGTTATTAATTCCTTTTTAATTAAGAAAGATTTTGGCCTACATGATTGATATTTTTAATCCCTTTTATTGTGGAATTGTGCTTATAGTATTCAGTGGTATGTATATATTTAAAGCATTTTTGGGAGTAACCGTTCCTGCATTTAAAATATTATGCGGCTGTTTGTTTGCATACGCAGGTATTTGCATTATTATTGGACCCAATAGCGTTGACCATAAGATAACATTATTTGAAAATACAAAAATTGATTTAGAGCCGAGTTTTAAGCGGTATAGTGAGTTATTTAGCAGGACAACAGTAGATTTTTCCGACATACAACTTCCATCAGAAAAGTTGACATTCGAATGCAATAATTTATTTGGGATTACTCAGGTCATTCTTAATCCTGCTATCCCTACAATTGTCATAGTAGACCGTGTGTGTGCGACAACGCATTTCCCTTCTGTAGGTCAAGATACAACATCATTTGCTGCTTCATCATTATTCAAACTGTTTTTTGGTTCGCAGGTGTATCGGTCGCATGACATTTCCATAGAACCATTGATTGAAATACGCTCACGATCTGCATTTGGATCTTTTACGATAAAACAGGCATTAAAATCAACGTTGCTTGAATCAATACCTGTAAAATTTGAAGAGCTTGTAGCTGCTGGGGCGTGCTGTTGAGCGGTTTGAGTTAGATCTTGCGTGTATAAAATTATTTTTTTAAAACCTATTGTAACTAATTGTCCTCGCTGCTATTATAGCAGGCCAGTAGTTACAAAAGACATTACTAAGAATAATTTTAATTGGGCGGGGTACTTACAATGGTATGTGTACTAATGACTTTAGTCTGTTGTTTAATGGGTTTTTTATTGGCACAAGTAATTTAGCACACTATATAATGCAAATCTGTTTGATTAGTAGCAAACAGATTTGCATTGAAATTATTTCGACATTACAATCTCTTTCCGTTGTTTTACAATGAATTTTGTAAGAACAGATCGGATATCTTCCTGGTAGCTCTTTGTTTTACCGGTCTTAAACTGGTTATTTATTTGTGCGGTGCTTATGAGTTTCCATTGTTTACCTTCATGATAATGTCCGCAAGATATACATTTGTTGCGGACAGCCGAAAGTTGTTTTTTACATGGACAATTGCACGGTACGTAGTGATAGCTTTTGTTATCACATTTTTTTGCAAGATGGTAACTATTGTCCATGCAATCTATTGCTCCGTTTACAATGATGTTATTTGTTATGAGCATTACCATCATTATAGGCCTTATGTATAAGTGTATCTTCATGATTTATCCTTTGAGGTTACATTAGATCTGGCCACACCTCTTTAAGAAGAGTTTCTACATCCAGGTCGTCTGCATTGTGTAGGGATTCATATTCATAACACTTTTCTGTGAAAAATGCGTGTGGATTTTTGGCTGTTAAGGCGCCAATGCACGTGGGACAGGCATTAAGTGAAACGCTAACCAAATTAAAAAAAAGCACAATAAGCGGAACTATAACCGGTAAGTCTATATTTTTCATGCTAATTGTCTCCTATGGTAATGGAAAACAGGACTGCGCTAGGTTATCTGATATCTGGTCAGTCTAACACGTTACAATTTCAAATTGCAATAATGTCTATAGAGGGAAAGGATTAATCAATCAGTTTTTGCCAATTGTTCAAAGTGTTCATTGGCCTGCAACCAGCCAGTTGGTGTGCCAATATCAAAACGATCTCCATCGATAAGATAAGCAAATACTGGGTAGTTCTGATTTATGAGCACTTCAATGGCATCGGTTAACTGTAATTCTGAGTTGTCCAATCGCAATCTGACAAGATCTAGTGCTTTAAAAATGGCCGGATCAAGGACATAGCGCCCAATAATTGCCATATCTGAAGGGGCATGAGAGACCGTTGGTTTTTCAATGACTTTTCGTACACGAAATAGTCGATCATTGATCTGCTCTTGCACGTCAATTACTCCATATGAGGATATTTTTTCTAGCGGAACTCGAGTTACACCTATGACGCTTGCTTGTTTATTGCGTGCGCTATCAAGCAATTGCTTTTGTGCTGGAACTGGTCCAGTTATAATATCATCAGGTAGAAGGACTGAAAAAAAATCGTTTTCTACAAATGCGTTAGCCAGCAAGACAGCATCTCCAAGACCAAGCGGTTTTTTTTGAAAGATATATGAGTAAGATAGGTGATCTATAAGGTAATCTACAGAATCAAGAATGGTTGATTTTTTTTTGGACAATACTTTTTTTAGTGGTGCATTAGTAGGTAAAAAATAATGAGATAATAAGCGTTTTTCCTTATTGATTATAAGGCAACATTCGCGAATCTCAGAATCAATCAGTTCCTTGGCAATATAATGTATGGCTGGTTTATTTAATATGGGGAGCAGCTCTTTAGGGATTACCTTTGTAATGGGCAAAAATCTAGTACCTAGACCTGCTGCAGGAATTATGGCCTTAACAAATGACATTGATCGTTTCTTTTATCTAAAATTGTGTAAGAAAATGTACATTGTTTCCAGAAAATAGGCGAACATCATTAATGCCATGCCTGAGCATAGCGATACGAATAATACCAAATCCCATTGCGAATCCGCTATATTTTTCCGAATCTATGCCACCATGTTGCAAGACTTTCGGATGTATTAATCCTGCCCCCAAAAGCTCTATCCAGCCACTTTTTTTACATACAGAACATCCAAAAGAACAAAAAGGACACGATGCATCTATTTCAATACCGGGCTCTACAAATGGAAAATAGCTTGGACGTACTCTAATTTTAATGTTCTCATTTGAAAAAATTGCTTTTAGAAAGGCTTGAGCTGTTGCAAGGAGGTGTGCCATCGATACGTTTTCATCTATAAACAACACTTCTCCTTGACGGAACATAAAATCATGTGATGCATCTGTTGCTTCGTTTCGAAATGCTCTTCCTGATGAATAAAGTGCCATTGGAGGAGTTTGTTTTTTCATCTGTCTTACTTGAACGTTTGACGTATGGGTACGCATTAATAATCCAGGTATGTTCAGCCAAAATGTGTCCTGCATATCTCGTGCTGGATGATGAGTTGGGATATTAAGTGCGTCAAAATTATAAAATTCCTCTTCAACCTCAGGGCCATCTACTACCTGGTAACCCATAGATATAAAAATATCCTCTAGATATTCACTTACTTGCGTGTATATATGTAAGTTTCCAGATTCCTGATCTTTTATGTATGCTGTTACATCAAAATTAGCTTCGGCTTTAAGTCTTACGTTTGCCTCTTCTTCAATTAATGTGTGCATCCTACTTTCATGTGCCGCTTGAACCGATGCTTTAAGAGCATTCAATAGTGGTCCGTATTCGCGTCTATCATCTAAGGTCAGTGCTTTTAACTGCTCCATAAAGACAGCAATAATGCCATGTCTGCCCAAGTACCTTAAACGCAGCTCTTCTAAATCTGCTTGAGTTTGCACAACATGTAACGCATTTAGGTATGTATGCTCGGCTTCAATAATCTGTTTTTTTAGAGACATGCGAATTTCCTAGCTATTTTGCTAAAATCATAGCCTATAGCTTAGCAAATAGAAGAGTCGTTCTCAAATTAAATAAGTGAAATGTGAGATCTGTTTATCCCGCTCTATGCCTACTTTATGGTTGATTTTATAAAGCAATAGACATTATCATAAGCACTAAGCGCATCAAGGCGTATATCAGCTTTAATAAAATAGCTAATTTGATGAGTAGTCTTGTCTTGATTGATGATTTTTTTGGTAAAAGTTATTTTTGTTTTATCAGCAAATTTTTGTTCGTACGCTAGAGGATCTCCCATGTACCCATCTGGTGCGGGCATAATTCGTATTCCATCTAAATGGCTATTTTTGGTCAATCCTCCCATTCCTCTAGAGGTAATTTTGGTTTCTATAGCGACATTGCCAATGACAGGCAAATTAATAATGAGAGAAAAAATGGCTTGTGTGTCTTTAGCAGCGACATTGCTACGGTCAATTGTTGCTACTTTATAAGACCCTGTCGAGCCTTGCGGAATTTCACCTTTAAATACTTTTGCGTTCCAACCTTGTACGCTTGTATCCTGATTATTCATATCATGAATACTAAGACCTTTGCTTACTATACTACTGTCGGTTTGATTTTGGATAAAGATATCAGTAGATTTGGCAAAACTCTCATTCGTGAGTTTACCATGAAAAGAAGTCTTGAATAAGTATGACATGCTCCCCACGCCACCATTGCTTTTGTGCGTTGCAACGAGCAAAGTGACTGATAATAATAAACCTAAACCCGTTGTTTTATACATAGTGCTGCAATTCATAGTAACTCCTTTTGTATTAAATATTTCAGGTGATTCACAAATGTAACTTATATTATGATAAAATTTCTATTGAGATAATTGCAAGAAAAAATATATTTTTTTTAGTAATTTAGCCTGGCGTGTTAAAATGACGTTATCTCCTAGTAGAATATCACCTTTTTGTTGTATACAATTCTCATTGACTTTTTGTGCGCTGATTATAAAATTTTGAACATGAGAGAGGATAGTAAATGGGCGCACTAAAAAGGGGAGTTGGCATGTATAGTTCTTTACGCATCAAAGCGTTTTTTAGAATAGTATTTTTGCTTGCTATTGTTAGCAAAATGCAGACAGTAGATTGTTTTCCGGAAATGACCTATGGAAAAATTGCTGGCGGCATCCTTGGTGTTGCGGTGATTGGAGTTGCTTGGAGACTTGCACACAAGAAACGTAAAAAAGAATCTGACAGGCTTTCATTCCAACAGGCATGCTTTAAAATTGCTTTGGCCTGTAAAAAGCAAGAGCCGCTGGTAGCATCGCGATTGGCCGTTGTTTACGTAGATGATTACACCGTTGGCGACTTGGCAACAGAACTAGAGTCTGCCAGAGGTTTATGTGGCGTTGGATTTAGAATGGCAGAAAAAACTTTTGATGTGCTTTCACCTGTTGCTAAGGGGTTGAAGGCATTGGAAGGAATTGGGCTATACTTCCTATTTAAAGCGCTTTGTTCGTCGGAGGATGCAGCTCAGGCAAATCAGAACGGAGCAGGCCAGGGCAATCAGAACGGATAAGTCATGTATATATGATGATATTGAGGTATGGGGCCTAGTTTTGAAAGCGTTCCAAAAATAATTCTTTGCGCTCTTCGTAATTTCGTGCTCGTAGCGGCTCGATTATGTCGTCTAAATCACCTTGCATAACCATATCGAGCTTGCTTAGCGTAATGTTTACTTGGTGGTCGGTAACTCTATTTTGTGGATAATTATACGTTCGCACTTTTTCAGAACGCATGCCGGTTCCTACTTGTCCTTTACGCTGCTTGCTCATTTGAGCTTCATGCATTTCCATTTGAGCCGCAAGCAATCGTGACTGCAAAATCTTTAATGCCTTTGCCTTATTTTTATGCTGAGAACGTTCATCTTGGCATGAAACAACCAATCCTGTTGGTATGTGAGTGATACGAACGGCAGAATCGGTAGTATTGACATGTTGGCCGCCAGCGCCACTTGACCGAAAGACATCAATACGAAGATCGGCGGGGTTAATTGAAATATCTACATCTTCAGCTTCTGGTAACACTGCTACTGTAGCGGTTGATGTATGCACGCGTCCAGAAGTTTCAGTGCTAGGGACACGTTGCACGCGGTGTACACCAGACTCATTGCGTAGATATCCAAATACCCCTTTTCCCTGTATATGTAGAATGACCTCTCTTAATCCACCTAAATCCGTTGTGTTTTCGCTTTCTACTTTCAGTTTCCAGTGTTTGCGCAAGGCATAACCGGTATACATTTTTAGTAAATCGCTTGCAAAGAGCGCAGCTTCTTGTCCGCCGGTTCCCGCCCTTATTTCTAAAAACACGGACCTGTCATCATTTTCATCTGGAGCAACTACAAAACGCTCTAATTCACCCTCGCTTGTAGCATATTTTTGCTCAAGATTGATTTTTTCTTCAGAAAAAAGTTCCTTCATTTCAGGATCAATTGATGCATCGATCTGTTCTTTGATTTGAACTATGCTGCTACTGAGCTCCTCCATTTCTCTATGTTTTTTTAATAGGAATGAAAGATGTGATAGTTCTTTTTGAGCTTTTTGACGAATTGATTGGTCCAAGTCTGGATTAAGGACCAATTTCATTAATTCATCATGCTTGGCATAAAGTACGGTCCATGGAATCGTAATAGGCATTTGAGGTACCACAATAGCTAAATCTTTTTATTGCCAAATTTCTTTTGAAACTTTTCAATTCGACCGGCGGTATCAACAAATTTTTGAGAACCGGTAAAAAATGGATGACACTTAGAGCATAGTGTCACGTTGATTTCTGGAGCAACAGACTTTGTGGTAAACACAGTTCCGCAGGCACACCTAACCGTTACCGGAAACACCTCTGGATGAATGTCCTTTTTCATAAAAATCCTTAAAAAGAAAAATAATATACAACAACAAATGATGATTTTAAATAACAATCCTTATTAAAAGTATCTAAAAAAAGCCAACTTTTGTAAAGGAACATATCAAAAAACTTCACAAACAGATTATTTTATTAGTATTATGCAACTACAATTCCATCAAAGTTTATGGAAAGCAAATTATAACAATGCTGTTTTTATAGGCAATATCTCGTTTACAAGGACCATACTATGTCATTTTTTGATGTTTTAAAAAATGTTCTTATTATTCTTTTCACTATCCAATTTGTGCCGGTGTTGGTCGAGAATGTATCAAAGCAATATGCAGGCTACTTTCAGGAAAAAACATCCATAGGCGTAATTAAGATCAATAAACCTCTTTACGATGCGACTCCGTATATTCGACAATTCAGAGATCTATGCAAAGATTCCCACATTAAAGCAATTGTCTTACGAATTGATTGTCCTGGGTCATCGGCCGGCGCGGCTCAATCATTGTTTGAAGAGATTGTCGAATTAAAAAAAGAATATTCGAAGCCTGTTATCTCGTATGTGCCAAATATAGCGACCTCTGGGGGCTACTGGATCAGTTGCAGCGCAGATTATATTATTGCCCAAGGAACCTCTTTAATTGGTAGCATTGGAGCGACATTTCCCCATCTTTTTCAGATAAAGGAGTTCCTAGATCAACATAAAGTTTCGGCTATTACCCTTAAGTCGGGAGCCTACAAAACGATTGGTGATCCATTTTCTGTCATGACTCCTCAAGAAAAGGCTTTACTGCAGGGCGTTTTAGATGATTCTTACGATCAGTTTGTTACGACTGTGTCTGATGCGCGTAAGATTTCAAAAAATTCTTTACATGAATGGGCGGAGGGGAAAATATTTACAGGAAGACAGGCAAAAAAACTTGGTTTGGTAGATGAACTTGGGTCTGTACATGCGTTGATGAACGCAATAAAGGATAGAGCCCTGGTCGTTGGGCAGATAGACTGGGTATATCATAAGCAACCGACTAATTTCTTGCGATCTATATTCAATTGGCAAGAAGATGATGATGCCGATGATGGACAACTATTTTCGACGTTTTTAGAGAAGATATACACCTTTTTAGAACGAAAGTTCTGCCAGGGGCCGATTTTTTAAAACAATTGGCTTTTGTAGGACGTTGTCAGTCTGATGTAGCAGGCAGATAAGCCTTTTCTAGAGTAGAAAGTGTATCGCGTACCTGATTAATGCATGGATTGGTTACCAGCTCTGCTCGCAGGATAGATGCATCTTTTAGCCCGCGCAAATAGAGCGGCAGATGCTTTCTAAAATTGAATAATCCTGATTTGCCGTAATATTCAATCATTAAATCAAGATGCTTGCGAGCGTATGCCATTGTGGTTGCAACATTAACATCAAATTTGCGTCCAATGCTGTTTTCCTGCAATTCTTGTAATTTCCATGGTTTTCCCCAAATGCCACGACCAATCAAATACCCGTCAACACCGGTTTGTTCATACACTAAGCGAGCTGTTGTCCAATTAACAATGCCACCCGAGACAATAACAGGAATTGATACCGCCTTTTTTACTTGAGCGGTCAACTCATAATCTGGTCTTCCCTCAAAACGTTGAGTTTGTAATCTTGGATGAATAGCAATGGCATCAGCCCCACAATCTTGAGCTAACTTAGCGATTTCAATTGCGTTTTTGCATTTGAATCCCGCTCTAATTTTGACCGTAAAAGGAATGGAAAGTAATTTTCTAAATTCTTTTAATATGGCTTCAAGCCTTGAAGGATCAGCCATGAGCGCAGATCCAGAACCGGATTGTATGACGTTTTTTGCAGGACATCCTATGTTAAGGTCTACTATGTCAACTCCAGCTAGCATTATTCGTTCACATGCTCGAGCAATATATTCTATCTTATTGGCAGCAACCTGGTAGTTCAGAGGTCGTTCGTTTTGTTGAAAAAACAAAGCTTTTGCTGCGCCTTTATCATTTGCAACACATGCAACATGGCGCATTTCCGTATAAAGTAGCTCATCCTGGGAAAAAGTTCTAACCAATTGGCGGAAAGGAGAGTCTGTTATACCATCCAATGGCCCACCGATAAAACGAGGGAACTGTAGGTTTCCTATGGTGATTTTCTCAGTCCAGTATGACATTAAAGCCCTTGTATCGCTCATTGCCTACAATGGGTAATAACATTGTATGGTCTTAACATTATGCTTATGAAATATAGTTATTTTTATGTTAACCATACCATAGGTATTAAACACAGCCTAATAGTCTATTATTATTTTGTTATTTGAGCATAATGAAAATATCTTGTCATTAACGTTTTTTTATCAGTAAGTCATTTTTTGTTGATTATTTTATATTATTTTTTTTACTATTATTAAAATTAATATAATATTACATTAATTGAAGCTAATAATCATTGATAAAGGAGTGAAATTATGAAAGCACTAGCATTTTTCTTATCTGTATTGAGCGTTTCTTCAACTATTGCTGACCTTAATAAAGCTGAAGTGTCGGCATTCTGGAACCTGGGCCGAAGCGTAGTCTATGTGTGCAACCCGGTCCAGTTAGGGAAATTGGGCCATGAATTGCCTGTAACCTTCATGAACGTTGCGAGCACGGGCAAGCCGTTAGAAATAGATAAATATTGGCCAGATAATGGTGATACCGTAGTTGTGGCTGGCCCAAGCGAACAGAATAAGAGCGGAGTGACAAAAATTGCAGAATTTTCAAGAAATAGGGGTATGCATTCTGGTACGACCTATACCTTTACCGAAATAGTTGATTCGCCTGCTGGTCCTATTCACCTGGTGCAAGAAGTTACGGGGACTGCCGCAAAAAGCAGCTCGCGGGTTGGTGTTGCCGTTCCATCCGCAAATGTGCGGGAACTTTATGATGATACTAAGTGGCATCAAATAGAAGTTTCAAGTAATAACGGACAAGGCAAAGTTGTAGTTTCATATTGTTCTTACCACAGCCGTTCGCTGCCGACGACTGTGTCGGTTCTTGACCCGTATGCAGCGCATCAAGGGACGTCAATTGCGCATCGCATCACTCAAGGTCTTTGGAAAGCAAGCTCTGCCTTATTGGGAGTTGGGTTTGCAGACGTCTTGGCTGGTGATGTTATAGAAGGCTATCGAGAGAAAATAGGAAGCATAGAAGAGGAAAAACGAGATTTGCAAAAAGAGGTAGAGACTATTTATAACAAGTCAAATATAGAAGTTGTTCTTCAAGGGGAAAGCAAATTGGGAACAATATTGAAATATGATGAGTATGGTACGAAAGATCAATGGGATCAGAAAATGAAAGAAATGCGTGCTAAGGGGTATGAGATTACTGGGTATCGCAACGTAGGCGATTATGATCAGAATAAACTTCAGGCGAATATTGAAAAATTAGAGAAATTGGAAGAAAAAGAGCGGAATTATCTACAAGAAATGAAGGGTAAAGGTCTTAATGTGGAAGGTATAACGCAGCAGATTAGCGCCCAAGCCGAAAGCAGGCGCAAGGAGGATGAAGAGCATTTTCAGCAAAGGAAAGAGCAAATGAAAGATAAAGACAAAATTGAAAGAGAAGCATTACATAAGCGTGTTGAAGAACAAAAGGCTCGAGAAAAAACGGCAACAGAACAGAAGGCTCGAGAAAAAACGGCCGCAGAACAGAAGAATATACAACGCCAGCAACAAGCATTAGAACAAGGAGAACAGGAACGTAAAGATGCACGATTCAAACAAAACGTTACAATCGCTGCGGGAGCAGCAGTAGTGGTGGTATTAACAACTGCCATGGTTCTCGCCTTGACGGTAGCGCCGACTCCGTTTTCTAATATGGTCTACGTTATAGAATGCAAGTAATAAGCGCTAATAAGCATTAATAAAGGAGTGGAGCGGTGAAAGCATTAGCATTTTTCTTATCCGTATTGAGCGTTTCTTCAACCATTGCAAATCTTCATAAAGCTGAAGTGTCGGCATTGTGGAACCTGGGACGAACCGTGGTCTATGTGTGCAACCCGGTCCAGTTAGGGAAATTGGGCCATGAATTGCCTGTAACCTTCATGAAAGTTGCGAGCACGGGCTTGCCGTTAGAAATAGATAAATATTGGCCGGATAAGGGTGATACTGTAGTTGCGGTTGGCCCAAGCGAACAGAATAAGAGCGGTGTTACAAAGATTGCAGAATTTTCAAGAAATCTGGGGATACATTCTGGTACGACCTATACCTTTACTGAAATAGTTGACTCGCCGGCTGGTCCTATTCACCTTGTGCAAGAAGTCACCGGGACTGCCGCAAAAAGTCGGTCTCGGGTTGGGGTTGCCGTTCCATCCGCAAAAGTACGTGAGCTGTATGATGACACTAACTGGCATCAAATAGAAGTTTCAAGTAATAACGGACAAGGCAAAGTTGTAGTTTCATATTGTTCTTACCACAGCCGTTCGCTGCCGACGACTGTGTCGGTTCTTGA
>Ga0207000_1046_pt1 | contig 43053 bp, 37 predicted proteins | sample Alteio_BWMinCont_90_FD_153498 | JGI IMG/M metagenome (GOLD analysis project Ga0207000, IMG submission 153498) | Enriched cells from forest soil in Barre Woods Harvard Forest LTER site, Petersham, Massachusetts, United States -... | ecosystem: Environmental > Terrestrial > Soil > Temperate forest >...
GGACGTTCACCTGGTTTTGCTACCTGAAAAACGGGGAACGTCCCGTCAGTCTCCGGTTTTCCCTCCTTTGGTAAAACTCCGCCCTGCCCCGGTCCTGATCTTTCAGCCGAAGACCAGGCCGTCGGGCTCGCGCAGCAGGTGCCAGGCTTCGCGGTAGTGGCCGTAGAGGTCGCGGCCGTCGAACCCCTTCGGACGAAACATAAGCATCCGACGATCCACCACCTCGCGCACCGGCACAATGTACCAGGTTTTTTCCGAAATAATGTAGACCGCGATGAAGTCAACCTCGGACGCAAGGTACGGTCGCAACTTCCCGCCTTGGCTACGACAAACGTTCACCGCATACAAGCCCTTTCTCAGATGGGCGGCAGCTTTTACCTGCACCCGGTAGATGCTCTGCGCTCCCTGCACGATGAAGTCAAAAGCATGCATGGTGCCGTAAGGCTGGGCCACCATGAGCCCCAGCTCCGTCGCCTTGTGCAAAAAGGCCACCTCACCAAGATCGCCGTTCCGGCGAGCTGCCAGCCCGTTTTGCCGGTCCACTTCCCGGACAGGGATATCCTCCGACGCTGGAGTGCGTCGGATGCCCCGGTCTCTGCGCATGGATGCTGAAAGATGTCCTTGAAAGAGGCTTGCCGGAAAGAGAAAAGGCGCAAGCTCGGGAGCTTGCGCCAAATTCATCTCTAGTTTTTAGAATAGCAAACCCGGACAGTAACTATGACACGCTTTTCGGATTTATTTTGTGTGTCGAATCAGCGACTTCGAGAGAATTAGGTGCTCCAGGGGGCTTGACAAGATTTTGGGTGAAAGCGGCTTTGCGCGTTTCTCGGCGGACTCGGCAGCTTGCGAGTCGGCGTTGAAAAGCACATAATACGACATCATTTGATGCTATAATTGGGGCCTGGAGCTTTGATGAGAACAACTGTTGCGCTGGATGACGATCTCGTACGTACTGCCCAGGAGCTTACCGGGGTCGCGGAGAAAACGGCGTTGATCCGCGAGGCTCTCAAGGCCCTTATCGAGAGGGAAAGCGCTCGCAGATTGGCGTCCCTGGGAGGCACAATGCCCGAATTGAAGAATGTTCCACGCCGCAGGCGGCGGCATTGATTCTCGCAGACACCTCGGTCTGGATCGACCATTTCCGCTCTGGAAACAAAGAGCTGCGCAAGCATCTTGACCAAGGGCAGATTGTGATCCATCCCTTCATCGTGGCAGAACTTGCTCTTGGGTCGTTGCAGGAGCGTGCAAAGACGCTTGCATTGCTCGATCGCTTGCCACAGGTGCGAGTAGCGCAGATGAGGGAAGTGCGGCTCATGATTGAGGCTCGCCGTTTGTACAGCCTCGGTATCGGCCTGACCGATGCACATCTGATCGCGTCTGTTTTTATCAATCCCTCTACGCTTTTATGGACGAAAGAGAAGCCGCTCCGTAAGGCTGCGGAAGCTCTTGGCATCCACGCCAGCTTGGCTTAGGGACCAGATCATCATCTCGAGTCGCTGCGTTTAGCAGCGGGGAATGCTCCGTGCTATACTTTTAAGTCGCCTGCGTTTTGGTTCGAGGCAATCCCGAGGGTAACGCTGTGATCTCCTCTACGGGCGCGTCTTTTATATTTAAGACTGTATCGGTAAAACCAGCGCAATCAAGATCAGCTCAATTCAAGTTTATTGAACGCGAGGTATAGCCATGTCCGGGCACTCAAAATGGGCCACAATCAAGCATAAGAAGGGCGCGCTCGACGCCAAGCGCGGCAAGATTTTTACCCGTCTGATCAAGGAAATCTCGATTGCCGCCAAAAATGGCGGCGGAGACCCTGACACCAACCCGCGCCTGCGCGGTGCGATTCTCGCCGCCAAGGCCGAGAACATGCCCCAAGATAATATCAAGCGGGCGATCCAACGGGGCACGGGTGAGTTGCCGGGTGCGACCTACGAAGAGTTCTCGCTCGAAGGCTATGGCCCGGGCGGTGTAGCCATTCTGCTCGACATCAATACCGACAACCGCAATCGCACCGTCAGCGAGATTCGCCACGTCTTTGGCAAAAACGGCGGCAACATGGCGGACGCGGGAGCGGTGTCTTACATGTTCCATAAGAAAGGCGAAATCATAGTTCCCAAGTCGGCGGTCAAAGAGGACGACTTGATGGCTCTCGTTCTAGACGCCGGCGCCGAGGATTTACGCGACGATGGCGAGAACTGGGAAGTGCTGTGCGAGACTTCAGCCTATGAGGCGGTTCTGGAAGCAGTAAAAAAGGCCGGAATCGAACCCACCAGTTCGTCAGTAACGCTGGTCCCGCAGAACTACATCAAGCTGGAAGGGCCCGCGGCCAGCACCATGATCCGGTTGATGGAAGCTTTTGAAGAGCACGATGATGTGCAGAACGTGCATTCCAATTTCGATATCGATCAGAAGTTGCTCGAGGAAGTGGCTGGCTAGAGGCTTTCAATCCTGGAAATAAACCAACCTATTCTGGTGACCGGAGGAGCCGGTTTTATCGGCTCCAATTTCGTGTTGCAATGGCTTGCGACGAAAGGCACTCCGGTCGTGAATCTGGACAAGCTTACCTATGCGGGGAATCTGGGCAATCTGGAAAAGATTTCTGCGGATTCGCGTTACAGTTTCGTGCACGGAGATATTGGCGATCGAAAGCTGGTCAGCGATCTCTTAGGGCGCAGCCGCCCGCGGGCGATTGTGCATTTTGCGGCGGAGAGCCACGTGGACCGTTCGATTCATGGGCCAGACGATTTCGTGCGCACCAATGTGAACGGCACATTCGGTCTGCTGGAGGAAGCGCGAGCGTATTGGACGGAATTATCTGCAGAAGAAAAGGGAAGGTTTCGCTTTCTTCATGTTTCGACCGATGAGGTCTACGGATCGCTGAAGCCTGACGACGCGGCATTTTCGGAGACGACTCCTTATTCTCCTAATAGCCCGTACTCGGCGACCAAGGCGGCTTCTGACCACCTGGTTCGGGCCTACCATCACACTTACGGCATGCCCGTCCTCACCACCAACTGCTCGAACAATTATGGGCCTTATCAGTTTCCTGAGAAGCTGATTCCGCTGACCATTCTGAATGCCATGAGTGGCAAACCGATTCCGGTTTATGGCGACGGGAAGAATGTTCGCGACTGGTTGTATGTGGCGGACCATTGCGATGCCATCCGCGCGGTTATTGCTCGTGGAAAAGTCGGTGAGACTTACAATGTGGGCGGACGAAATGAGAAGCCGAATCTTGAGATCGTGCATGCGATCTGCTCGATTCTCGATGAACTGCGGCCCGCGGATCCGGTTGTTCCGCACAGTCACCTCATTACCTATGTGCAGGATCGGCCCGGCCACGACCGGCGCTATGCCATGGATACGCGCAAGATCGAGCGCGAGCTGAAGTGGCAACCGGGGGAGACGTTTGAATCGGGGATTCGGAAGACGGTGGAGTGGTATCTGGCTAATGAAACATGGATTCGAGAAGTGACGAGCGGACATTACCGAGAGTGGATTGCTACGCAATACTCGGTGTGAGGTTCGTGATAGAAATTCCCTGCAGCGGTGCAGGTGGGGCGGGCTTGCATGGGTCCCTCACTTCGTTCGGGATGACAGCATAATGAGTTTCGACACATCAGAAGGTCCCTAGACGACGAATGCCAACTCACGATTCCACGCGCAGTTCTCATTACAAAGGCATCATTTTGGCGGGCGGATCGGGCACGCGGCTTTATCCCGTAACCCATGCGGTGTGTAAGAGCCTGCTGCCGATTTATGACAAGCCCATGATTTATTACCCGCTGTCCACGCTGATGTTGGCGGGGATACGGGACATCTTGCTCATTTCGACGCCGGAAGACGTGCCGAGGTTCCAGCAGTTTCTGGGGGACGGATCGCGCTTCGGTTTGAACTTTGAATATGTGGTGCAGCCGCGGCCGGAGGGCATCGCGCAGGCGTTTCTTGTCGGTAAGGAGTTTATTGGCTCTTCTTGTTGTGCTCTGGTTCTCGGCGACAACATTTTTTACGGGCATGACCTGGTGAAGTGTGTGCAAGAGGCAAGCGCGAAGAACACTGGCGCGCGGGTTTTCGCTTACCCGGTGCAGGACCCCGAACGTTACGGCGTGGTTGAGTTTGATTCTGAAGGCAAAGCGTTGAGCCTGGAGGAGAAGCCGAAAGTTCCGAAGTCACGCTACGCGGTTACCGGACTTTATTTTTACGACAGCCAGGTGGTGGATATTGCGAAGTCGCTGAAGCCGTCCGCGCGGGGCGAGCTGGAAATCACCGATGTCAACAAGCAGTACATGAAACAGAAGCAACTGGATGTGGTGGTGATGGGCCGCGGCATGGCTTGGCTCGACACGGGAACCCATGAGTCGATGCTGGAGGCGTCGTTGTTTATTCAGACGATCGAGACTCGTCAGGGACTGATGGTTGCGTGTCCCGAGGAAATTGCCTACCGCTTGGGATACATCAGCGCGGAGCAACTTGAGGCTACTGCGTCTTCGATGAAGAAGAATCGGTATGGCTCGTATTTGCTGCAGTTGCTGAAGGAAAAAGTGTTCTGAAGAGTCAGAGTTGTTTCCCTGCGAAAAACACAGGGCACGGGTGACTCTTGACCTCGCGGCTCAAGAGTTTCGCAGCCAGGTCTTTCGCCCCGCTGGGGCTGGTCTCCTCCCGCATAACACCCACGGCTTGCGCCGTGGGCTGCATTCTTTCCCCGCTTTGCGGCTGCGGACGGTGGTTTTCTGCCGTACTGTCAAAATTCTAGTTTCATCCGCAAACTTATTGCCCTGCCGGCGCTTGTCGTGGGTCTTTCATTTTTGCAAAAAGACAGCAATGTCGCCGGGCTGTTGGAATATGAAATCGAGTAGGCCGTCGGAGTTGAAATCCGCAGGCACAATTCCGTTCTCAGCATTAAAGTACGGTTCCCCAGGTAGTTTTATGATTTTTTTGGGTTCAAACGTTCCGTCGCCCTTCCCAAGGTATAAGTCGGTCTCGGTTTGATCGTCCGAAATGAAATAGTTGACAATCAGGTCGGTCTTTCCGTCGGAATTAAAATCTCCTGCGGTGAATGAAAATCCATAGATGCCGTTCTGAATTGGTATGGAAACTGGGTTCTTGAAGGTTCCATTGCCGTTGCCTAACAGAACCCAGAGCTTCCCATTGTTCTCGTCTCGCTCGCAGTATGCCAAGTCGGCCTTGCCGTCTCCGTTGAAATCAGTCACCAGGAGGGGCGGTCCGAAACCGCACCCGAAATCTTTCGGTATCGCAATGGTTCGAAGCTTGAACGTCCCGTCTCCATTGCCCAAAAGGATCTCTATCTCAGTTTCGCGCAGAATCGCAACATCTAGGATTCCATCGCCGTCAAAGTCCGCAGACACAACGTAATAGCCCCCCGCTTTGGCATCAAATAACGGATGCCCAAATGTTCCGTCACCATTGCCCAGAAAGACGTAAATGCCGCCCTGCAAAGCAATAGCATCGAGGTTGCCGTCAGCGTTGTAGTCGCCCACAGCAATGACGAATGGATACACATCGAAATGCCCAAAAGTCGAAGCCTTGTGGAACTTGCCAGTCCCGTCGCCAAGATTTAATTGAAGTCGTGTAGGAGGACCACTAGGATTCGCCCCAAACAGCAGGTCTTCATTCCCATCATTGTTGAAGTCCCCGCTAGCGATAGCCGCTGGCCCCGAACCGTAGTAGCCGTAGGCTGCTATAGAGCTATGCCCAAACGTACCGTTTCCATTACCTAGAAAATCCCTGATTTCTGAATAGCTGACGTCGGTGGCGAAGTCTAGAATGCCGTCGTTGTTGAAGTCTGACAGGACCAGCAGTTCTGCGCCAATATCTCTTAGATAGACGTGCGGCCGATTGACGATAATTGTGTCTGTCGGGGAATGTACTTCTACGATGGCGTAACTCGCACTGGAAACGCCTCCGCCCGGCGGAGGATTGGTCACTGTGATGTATCCAGCAGTCGCGGTCGCCACATCCGAGGCGAGAATTTGTGCTTGCAATTCTCTGGCTGAGATGAAGGTGGTCGAACGCGGGCTGCGATTCCAGTTCACTACCGCACCCGATACGAAATTCGCTCCGTAGACTTTGAGCGTGAATGCTCCGCTGCCGGGAACGACTGCCTGGGGGATAACGGGACCGACTACCGTTGGAATGGGATTGTTTGCTAGGGCGGACGACAGACAGGTCAGCAGAATGATTGCCGGGGCAATCTGTCGGAGTCGAGAGGCGAATCTCATGGGAGTGGCGTGTCGGTTGCCGTTGGCCATGTTATCCCGGTTTCCGGTGATTTCGTAGTGTCTTACGATTGGAGCAATTCTTCTCTGGGGGTGGTCGCTAGACACGGCTCGCCTCGGGTTTCGCAATCCGTCTTTCGCCCCGCTGGAATTAATAGGTTGTTGTTTCGGCCACGGCTTGCGAGCTTGAGGAAAAAGTCGCCGGGGCGAAAGGCTCGCCTCAGGCGCTAAAGCGCCAACGCACTTTCAGCGGCTTAGCGGCCCGACTAAAGTCGGGCCCTTCCCAAAACCTGCGCGAATCATACTTCTTCCGCAGCCTCTAGCCCCGTGGGCTGCATTCTTTCGCCGCTTTTGCGGCTAAAACCGTAGTGCCATGAGTGCCGTCGCTTGCGGCTAGGGAATTTCGGCTGTCGCCTGGTTTGAGTATGCGCTCTCTACGTTACCCGAATCGACGGCGGTGGTTACGTAGTAATAGGTCTGCCCGCTCTGCACCGAACTGTCGGTATAAACCGTGGTGGTAGTAGCCGAGGGGTTGAGCTTGGTATAAGGCCCGCCCGAGACAGTTCCGCGATAGATGTTGTAACCGATCACCTGCGAAGTGCTTGCGTCCCAGGAAAGCCCTACGCTGTGCTGGGACTGAGATTGCTGGGTGCCGGTTCCGGAGAGAGTTTCCGTGCTTGGCGAGTTGGTCGCATCGCTGTCGAAGACGATGGTGCCGGGCGCACTTCCAGCTGCCGGTGGAGCGAAGGTGACGGTGAAGGGAACGCTCTGTCCGGCGGGTACCGTGACCGGGAAGGTGATGCCGCTGACTGAATATCCCTGACCATTCCAGGCCGCGGAAGAGACCTTGATGTCGGAACTGCCTGCGGTTAAGGTTCCCTGCTTGACCGAGTCGGCGCCGACTGCCACATTCCCAAAACTCAAGGTGGTGGGTGCTACTGCGAGCTGACCGGCTCCCGGAGTGCCGCCGCCTCCGCCGCCCGGAGTGCCGCCCGATGGTTGTTTCGAGGCAGAAGAAATGCCTTGACAGCCAGCCAGCGCGAGGATGGCCAGCGCCACCAAAACGCAGCACAAGCCACGCAACCGGAATGCGATAGATCCAGTCTGCACGTAACAATTATCCGAACCGAACATATGGTCCGTCTAGAGGTCCCTAAGCCCTGACCTACGGCGGATTCTACACCACACTTTGGTAACGGCGGCGGGCTGGTCTGGATTTACCTCACCGAGCCCGGTATCGAACTGATGATTTCGAACACCCTAGTAACTAGATGTCTGGAAAATGGCGTGCAGTCCGCAGCGGTTTCACGGATAATGCCTGCAAACGATGGACACGTCCCACAGTGATTTGGAAGCGATCAGGCAACTGCTCGCCGACCTCACTCGTCGAGTCTATCGCATCGAGCGCACGCTGGGCCTGGAAGATGGACCAGCATCGCATGAGCCGGTAAAAGCAAGCGAGTCTGTCGCCCCGGCGGCCAGCGCGCCTCCGCCTCCGCCGCTTACGCCCACCGCGCCGATCGCTTCACGACCGCCCATCGTGGAATCCACGCATGCGCCCACTCCGCCGCGGCCGCCTTACCCGCTCGTGCCAGATGCCGGAGCACGTACTGAGCCTGATCTTGAGTCGCGCATCGGCTCGCACTGGCTTAACCGCATTGGCATTGCCGCTCTGCTCATCGGCGTTTCTTACTTCCTGAAATACGCTTTCGAGAACAACTGGATCGGTCCTGCGGGGCGGGTAATTATTGGCCTGCTCGCAGGCGTAGCCGTGGTGGTATGGAGCGAGCGCTTCCGTTCGCGCGGATACCGGACATTCTCCTACTCGCTGAAGGCGCTCGGGATTGGAACGCTTTATCTTTCGCTGTGGGCGGCCTTTCAGGTTTACACTTTGATCCCCAGCGAAGTTGCTTTCGTTGCCATGCTGGCGGTGACCTCGGCCACCGGTGTGATAGCGGTTACGCAGGATGCCGAGGTTCTCGCCGCGTTTGCTCTGGCGGGCGGTTTTGTCACGCCCTTCTTGCTTTCCACTGGGCAGAACCGCGAGCTGGCGCTTTTCTCCTACGTTGCTCTTCTTGATCTGGCGGTCCTTGCGTTCATGGTCCTCAAACCTTGGCGACGGCTGCTGCTTCTGGGCTATGCGGGAACTTTGTTTTTTTACATTGGCTGGTATTCGACCTTCTACAGTCGCAGCCAGATTTCCTTGACGACCGCGTTTGCAACGCTCTTCTTTGCCATCTTCGCGGTCGCTCCGGTGCTTGCGCAATCGGCTGGGGAATCGGGGACTTCGTCTTCCGTCCTGCCGCTTGTGGCATTCGTGAATGCGGGCGCGTACTTCTTTGAGATCTATGCCATGTTCTCGGACGTCGACAAGACGGAGACGGCATGGTTTGCCTTGGCTCTGGCGGCGATCTACATTCTTCTCAGCCGTCAAGGTCGATCCGGGAAAGCTTCCGAAACGGCGCGGAGCTTGCACTTCCTGCACCTCGCGTTGGCGATCGGATTCATCACGATTGCCATCCCGATTAGTCTTGACGGGCACTGGATCACGATTGGATGGTTTGTGGAAGCGGGCGTACTTCTCTGGGTAGCAGAGCGCATTCACTCCGATTCCTTAAATGCTTTTGCCATCGGCGCTCTGTTTCTTGGAGTTTGTCGTCTGCTGCTGATCGATAACTTCTATTCCAACACATTGATCTTCAATGCGCGCATGGCGACTTACGCGGTAGCAATTGCGGTTCTTGGCATTGTGGCGTGGTATGGCCGGGTTCGCACGGACGAGATGGGACAGAATGCCGCGGCGGCCGCCTTAATTGCGCTCAATCTTCTGGCTTTGATTGCGCTTGGGCACGAGATTGCGGATTACTACGCATGGCAAATGGCCGAATTGCATCCGACACTCGGGCGATGGACCGCGGCCAGTTGGGCAGAGGTGCGGCGAGTGGAGATTGCGAGGGACTTCACCTACTCGGCTCTGGGGATGGGCTATGGCGCCGGGTTGATGATCGTTGGTTTGTGGCGAAGATCGGCGTTTGTGCGTTGGCAGGCGCTGGTCTTGATCGCGGCCACGATTGTGAAAGTGTTTACTTATGACGTATCTGAATTAGACCGAGCCTATCGGATATTGAGTTTCATCGTTCTGGGCGTGCTGCTGCTCGGAATTTCCTTCGTCTACCAGCGCAACTGGCTGCAACTTTCGGCGAAGAAGAGTTCGGCTCGGGCGTGAGATACGAGCCACTGAACCGCATCAAGTGCGGCGTGGATCGTTTACCTTCCATTGAAACGGACGAAATTCAGCGAGCTTGCTGAAGTCCCGCCCGTTTGCAGTGATGACGGTGATTCCCAAACGGCCCGCGCTCATGGCGATCAGCGCGTCGTTAGTCAGTCGTCCTCTGCCAACTTTCTCGCAATCATATTTGGCTGCGAGCTGAGAGAGTACTTTGCCAGTTCGAGTCCAGTCGCTGAGATTCGGCACCAGGATGCGCTTGGCCTTGTCAAAATCACGCTCCAAACGGTCCACCACGTGAACGTCGTTAACGCCTGCCCCGGCGTAGAGCTCTTCCAGCACAACCGAGCTTAGCCACACCGGTAAATCCGAAGCCAGCCGTCTCAGCGCGAGCGCCGCTTCATCTCCAATTCGCAGAGCCGTGATGTAAATCGATGAGTCAAAGAGGACGGGTTGCATCTACTGCTCCAGCTTGCCGTAGACGTCTTTGATCTCAATGCCGCTCTTCACGAAACGATCGTTGGCTTCGGTCCCTAATCGATTGCTCTTGTGCTCGGCAATGACTAAATCCAGCGCTCGCTCGATGGCTTCAGTTTCCGTGTTAGCACGCAATGCCATTTGGGCGCGGGTGATCTTGCTTGGATCCAGTTGAAAATGTTTGTGAGCACGATTCCTTGTTCTGGGCATGCGATATTTTCTCTCTGCTCAAGTATAGCGCAATGTATGTACACAAGATGACAATCTATGAACATAACTCGGATCGATCGGCAGAACCATGCTCCTGCAATCGGACCTGAGCACGTACCTCCGTGCAAGACGGTAACCGGTTTTCGAGTTACCATCGGCATTACCAAAGCCCGGTTCCAAGGTACTTTTAGGCCATGTACTCATGGCAGGACAAAGACTAGTCTTGCTCTACGCTGCGCTGCCGGGATCGAGTTGCTTTTCGGCGCAGGTTTTCCGAATCGCCTTGGAGGCACCATGAAGTCGGCATTCCTCACCGTCTTATTGCTGGTAGGCGCGGCGCAGGCGCAACAGAGTTTTATGGCCGCCAACCCTTTGCCGAATGCTCCGAGCGCGCGCAAATTCTGGAGTATGGAGAACAAGGTCGATTTCTCGATTCTGGCGGGACAGATCACCGTTGACGCGATTACGACCCAGCACGGATTGAGTGAAGGGATGCGAGAGACCAACCCAATCATTCGTCCCCTGGTGACGCATGGCGTGGCGGGTGAGGCGGCGGCTTCGGGGCTCGGTTTCGGGTTCGCTGTCGGAACAGCATATTTGCTGCATAGGACTCATCACTACACGGCTGAACGCATTGCGACGCGCACTATGCTTGCGGTAGAGGGCGGCTTCGTGGCCAACAACCTCTCGCGGCTGTACTGAGCGTAACTCGTTCTTGCAAGATGATTTTCCCGATCGGAGTAGTCATTCCTCTCTTCAGTTTGTCGTTTTCCGGCGCCTTTAACGAGCCAAAGCGTGTTCATCCAACACAACTCTGATCTTGGCCAGCTCCCGGTTGTTTTTACCGCAACTCGAGAATTGGTTTAAGGCAAGCCGACTAAGCGGCTGATGCGCTTTGACTTGTAGCGTTACCCTGGGCTGCCTCGTGAATCCGATTACCTCAGGGGAACGCTAGTGAGGAGAAAATCAGCCCGGCCGAGTCCCGAATATGAGGCCTCCATGTTTTTCTTAGTGCTGATTGTGCGAAAAGCCCTTGGATTACGGCCGCAGATGGTTTATCGTGGCCGACACGAAAGTAAAGGACGGAATGCGTGAGCCGAACCACTCCCGGGCGGCAACGATCGTTTCGTCGCGGGGCGTGGTCAAGATTTAGTAACAAGATGTCTCCAAGGTCGGAGAGGTCCAGCCATGAAATCTCCTCGTTGTCTGCCTGCCTTTTCTTCTGTGACTCTAGTAGCGATATGTGTATTTGCTGGTTGCTTGGGCGCGAATGCGTGGAGCGCCGCCGACCCAGATGAAAGCAGCCCGCAGGTTTCGCAGGGAAGTGTCGTCATTCCCGGGCCTTTGCGTTCTTTCTTGCGGATGGCCGGCATCAGCCAGAAGATTTCGCCAGAAGAAGTCGTTCCCCTGCTGGCTCATAACGTATTCGCGCAAGGGTACGAGGGTTCTCGAGATGGGGGCCGGCCCACCGAATTTCTGATCCTGCTAAGCCGGTACGTGCATCAGGCCAGGGAACTGGCGGTACTGACTGGCTCTGACGGAAGCATTCACGTTTCGAATTGCGAGGATGCGAAACCGCTGCTGCACGTGCTCGGCTACCGGGTGCGGCAGGACTGCGGAAAGAGCAATACCTCTTTGATGACCGCCGACCCGGAGAGGGCATTCCTGACCATTGATTCCGGCTTTCCCCTGCCTGAACTCGAAGAGACGCTGCAGGGAGGCAAGGCATTCAATTACCCATTCCCGGCCTCTCGGGTTCCCGTGATATTCACGGAAAGAGACTGGACCCTACTAGGCAAGGACAGCAGAAATTCCGGAGACTTGATCGAAACGATTCTGCGCGATCCAGTAGTGGCTCGCCTTTACTGGGCATTGGCTCGAACCGACGCTGAAACCAGAGCGGCTCTGCGGCAGTCGGTGGGGCTGGGAAAACTGGTTCCGCTCGCCGCGGTACTTGATTTCTACGGAAGTCACATTTGCATTCGATCCGGACAGGTCATCGTGCCCGGTGGAACCGGTGCAGAATCTGCCTGGAAGGATTTAGTTGGCGCGAGCTCGGACACGCCCGGTGAGTTTGTACCCCGGTTGCTGGCAAAGGATAACGGTTGGCTGGCCGCGTATTTTGACGCTCTGTCGCGGGTTGGCCAAACTCAACAGGCCCACTTTACAGAAACTCGGCTGCGGCATTTCTATGTAGCTTTTCGTGGTCAGACAATTTCTCCCGACGCGGCGAGGCCGGCGTTCCGGCCCGCTCCGGCACTGTTGCTTCTGGTGACCCGGATGCAATGGGAATCTAATGGCGAAGCCTACGTCCCTGGCAGTCTCGCAGTATGGAAAGAAATCCTCCGCGAGAAAAGCGACTCCAAGATTGTTCGTGATTGGGGGAAACGCGCCGGCCATTTGAACAGCCCCGAGCAGCTCGCGGAAGCAATGTTTGGACTTTGCCGGGTGGAGACCGAGACCGGGCCGCTGCAGATCTATCTGATGTTGAGTGAGTTGGACAGCAGGCGTTCACCGGAGAATCGCTTAAGTCCGCAAACCGCTCTCCTATTGGCGAGCAGGTTCACAGAGTTCAGCAATCAATACCTGGTGTTCTCGGAGTTTCCCGAGTTGACCGACGCATCCATCACACAGTTTCTCAATGTGGCCGAGAGTTTAGGGAGGATTCCTAACCACACGTTGCGTGGCAACGCCATGGGCATATTCCAGGCCAACGTCGGGATGTGGCAGATCCTGGCTCGTCAGGGACAGATCCAGAGCGCTGCGCTAAACGAGTCCTGGCAGAAAGTGATTAAACCTTTCGGGAAGGTTGCATCGTCCCCGCAACTCTTCGACGCGGGCCGTGATTCTCTGGGAGAACTACTGCTGGCGGCCACGGGCAAACAGAACGGTTCGCAGGATGAAATCATTAATTTGCTGGCGGGTCCTCGGCAAACGAGTCCGGAAGGCCAACGGATGCACGAAGAAATCGCCAACCAGATGCGGTCGGTGTTGGACGGCCAGCGCCTGGTTTCTCTGGATACGATCCTGGGCCTGGGCAATGGTTTGGACGCGATGGCGCGCGGAGAAGCCAAGGGCGATGATTTGATCTCGTTGGCAGGCGAGCTACGAGAGTTTGAGATGCCGCGTCCGATTTTTAGTAGCGGTGAGCGAACCCAATGGGCGACTGGCGTCTACAACAACCGCCATACCGAATTGCAGATGCGCACCGACTTGACGCGAGTGATCAAGGCGCCCGGTTCTAAGGAGCAATTGCTGGAAGCGCGTGGCCAACTCTGCCCGTTCCTGAGGGATACGCTGGTCGGCTTGAACTACGCGTACTACCAACCGCCCGGGGCGCAGATGCTGCACAATAATCCGCTTTTTGTCCGCTCCCACGATTTTTCGGGAGATACGGTCGCGGGCGTCGAACACGTCTGGCAAGCGCCGCAAATGTTTGGGGAGGGATCGCCGGCGGGCGGAGGAGCCCATTTAGTCGGCTCGCTCGCAGACTTGCCGTATGTCCTGGCGCAGGTAGAGCAGGATTTCATCGCCCCGGAAAACGTTCAGGCTCTGATTTGGAGAGAACTGGTTCCCGGGCTCTTAATCAATGCAACCTTGCCGCGTTGGTGGGGCGTAAGTCAGAGTGAGCTTCATGCCGTCACGCTTTATCAGCGATCCGGCGAAGAACTGTTGACCGCTTCCATGCGAGATCCGGAATTGCGAGTCAAAGTGATGAAGATTCTTTCGGAGAGGATGGGTCCGGAAACTTCAGAGCGGGTGGAACGAGCTTTGGTTGCAGGAGAACTGGCTGATGCAAATCCTCAAATCACGCCAGCGGACACGTTCTATCTGGCTGCCGAGTTTCGCCGAAGGTTTTCTGGGGAGAGCGATTCTTTAGGCACGGCCAGTCAGGAATTGGACAGCTTGTGCCGGCGGTATCCGGCAGAGATCAGCTGGCAGCGGTTGTCGCAAGACTTCGGCGTGCCTCATCCGATTCTGACGCAGAGCTACGCTCGCGAATTGCTGAATCTCAAACCGTTTCCGGCTTTCGAGGGCTATTCCAGCCGCCTGCTGGCCGAGAGTTGGGATTCCAGCAACTTGTATTGGGCGCGCCTCGTGGATGAAAAAGGCTATTCGCCGGTGACGCTCAATGTCCTGGTTCCCGAACTCACTCACCGTATGGTGGAGAAGATTTTTGCCAGCGACTTCGAAGATTGGCCGGCCATGCTGCGAGCTATGCGAGAAACGGGCGAAGAATTTAAGCAGGGTAAGGTCGCGTCATCATCCACGATCGGCGCCAAGATCCAGTTTTAACGCAAGTTGTGAACGTAGCTAGCTACGTCTCTACAGGTCAGGGAACATATGACAAAGAACTACTTTCTACTTCCCGTGTTAGCGCTTACGCTTTTCTCCGGCCCCGGAACCCGGATGGTCGCTCAGGAAAGCGAACCAAACATTCGCGTGGTTGTCGACATGGTGCAGTTGAATGTCGCGGTGACGGATAGCAAAGGGAACTACATTACGGGGCTTCATCCCTCAGATTTTGCGATCGTCGAGGACAACATTCCGCAAAGGCTGGCTACGTTTGGAGAAGGCAACGAACCCGCTTACAGAGTAGTGGACGTTCCTCCGGCAGATGGCAAGACCTCGGCACAGGCCGCCGGACAGCCGCACGCAGCGGATCAAAAGCCGGGAGACGACCCGCTTCAGAGTCTCGGTTCGATGGTGGCGGGGGCGAATGTTTTTCTGCTTTTCGACACCAGCAACTATATGTACCGTGGCTTTGTTTTCGCACAAGATGCTATCGCCGATTTCGTGCGTTCTCTGGAGAGCGCGGACAAAGTTGCTTTCTATTCTTACAGCCGCGACCTTTCCAGACCCGCACCGCTTACCCCCGACCGCGCCCAAGTCTTGCGCGGGGTGCGCGCAACTGTTGCCGGAGACGATGCCGCGCTTTACAACTGTTTGTTGCTGACCATAAAAGATGCGGCGCACTACACCGGAAGAAAAGTGGTGGTGGTCTTCTCGAACGGCCCCGACAATTCGAGCATGGTGCCTCCGGAGGACGTGGCCGAGTTGGCACAATCTACCGGGATCGCCATTTACATGATCAGTACGCAGTTGGCGAAGTTGGAGCCAGTCTCCACGGCAGTCTTCGAACGCATGACCGCGGCGACGGGAGGCAAAGCATACTTTGCCAAGACGTGGAGGGACGAACAGCGAGCCTTTGCCTCGATTCGCGATGACCTGGCGCATCTTTATTCGCTGAGCTACTATCCTCAGGCGAATCCAAACCGTGGCTGGCGCGGCATCACAGTAAAATTGGTCGGCGATCGCCTGAAGAAGTACCACATTCGAACCCGCAACGGATATCGTCCGCAACCTAATCGATTCACCGCGGGAACTGCGACGGCGTCGGCCTCGGGAGCTGCTCCGAGTAGTCAATAGTGCATAGGCGTTTGCCTCGGTGCTTGATCTGAATCGTGTGGCTACGGTTTGGCCTCTCGCAGTTTCTCGGCCGCATATTCCGGCGTGATGTCGCGTTGCGGCGACCCGAGCATTTCAAAGCCCACCATAAACTTTCGGATACTGGCAGATCTGAGAAGCGGGGGAAAAAAGTGCGCGTGGAAGTGCCATTCATTATGTTCCCGTTCGTCGGTCGGTTGCTGGTGGAATCCCATCGAATATGGGCAAGACACTTGGAATAAGCTGTCGTATCGGCTGGTAACGCTCTTCAAAATATCTGCGAGTGCGGATCGTTCTTCCTCATCGAGAGCACTTATGTCGGCCACGTGCCGCTTGGAAAGCACCAAAATCTCATATGGCCAGACCGCCCAGAAGGGCACGACGGCAAGAAAATGTTCATTGCCGCAGACGAAACGGTCTCCCGAGGCTTCCTCGATGCGAATGTAGTCGCACAGTAGACAAGTCTCATGTTGCTTTTGATAAGCGGCAAATGCTTTGTGCTCTTTGCGTGGCTCATTCGGGATGGTTGAGGTGGCCCAGATTTGGCCATGCGGATGAGGATTGCTGCAGCCCATCATCAGGCCGCGGTTCTCGAATATCTGTACATAGTTAATGCCGGGATTCCGAGCCAAGTTCTGGAATTCTCGTATCCAAGTGTCGATCAACGAGCGGGTTTCTGACGGCGACATTCGGGAGAGGGTTAGATCGTGGCGCGGAGAGAAGCAGACAACGCGACAGATACCGCTTTCAGTCTGCGCGACAAGAATGCCCCTCCCTTCGATATCGAGTTGCGACGGAGTTGGATCGGGCTGCAGCGCCGCGAAATCGTTATCGAAGACAAACGTTTGGGAATAGGAAGGGTTTTGTGCGCCCCCTGCGCGATTATTTCCCGGGCAAAGGTAGCAATTGGGATCGTAAGGCTGGCTGGATTCCTGTCCTGGAGATTCGGTCTGGCCTTGCCATGGCCGCTCGGTCCGATGAGGCGAGACTAATACCCACTCGCGGGTGAGCGGGTTGAACCGTCGATGCGGGAAACTCGGCATCGTTTGGTCGATCGAGTCGGGCGTTGGCGGGTATTTCATTCACATGTTCAGCGACTTCGTTGTTCGTCCGCCCCGGCCCAGTGCAGGGCTTCCTGCCGATCGGCGAAGGCCCGCATCTCGACAATGTTTCCGTCGCGGATGGTGTAGACGTCGGCAAGGCGCACGTCCGTCCATTCGCTGCTGCCTTTCGGACGAAAGCTTGCGTGAACAAACACTACGATCCGGTTGCCAGATGCGATGAACTGCTCGGGTTCGCTACTGCCTTCGGCCCAAGGGGCGCGCGATTGCGCCAGGTAGCGCTTCACTTCATCACGGCCGTGGTAGGTGCCGCCTCCGGGAAATTCCACAGGTTCGGACCACTCGATGTGCGGATCGAACGGTTTTACGGCCGCGTCAATATCACCTCGGTTGAATGCCGCATACGCACCCCTGAGAGCAACGATGGCCTGCGCCTGCTCAGGCGTGTTTTCCACCTCAGACTCCTTCCGCGCCTTAGTGCATGCGCCCAGACTAAAGATTGCAGCAACAATGAAGACAGAGGTCAGCGGTCTTCGCATCGGTGCGCAGCTCTCGATGACATTTAAAACGCACCTTGAATTCTACGCTGCTGTTCGTCATGTTTCCGCGACAGCTCCGGCGCCATCGGAAGCTTCGCAGATTATGATTGTCGGCTTCAAGCCAGTTTTTGCTTCGTAAAGTTGTACCAGCCTTTGCTGAACTTCCTCGGCACGGTCGGAATGTACGAGGTTGATCGTGCATCCTCCAAAACCGCCGCCCGTCATGCGCGCGCCGTATACATCTTTTTGGTCTCTTGCTAGTTCAACCATCAGATCGAGCTCTGGTGTACTGACTTCATAATCATCGCGAAGGCTGCGATGAGAGTCGGCCATGAGTGCGCCCAACTTTGCCATATCCGCTGATTGCAGCGCGCTGGCTGCCATCTTGACGCGTTCATTTTCGGTCACGGCATGACGGACGCGCTTATAGATCACGGGACTCAATCGGCCGCGATATTGTTCCAGTTCGTCAACGCTCACATCGCGGAGGGCGTGGATTTCCGGTAGAACTTGCTTCAGCGCTTGCAAACCTTCTTCGCACTCGCGCCGCCGGGTGTTGTACCCGCCACTTGCATGCTCATGCTTGACCATCGTGTCGCACACCATGAGCCGCACCTGGCTGGGCACGGGAAGAAGTTGGAAATCGAGAGAGCGGCAATCCAACATCAGGGCGTGTCCAGCGCGACCGTGGCAGGAGATGAACTGGTCCATGATCCCGCATTTTGTTTCTGGATAAAGATGCTCGGCCTGCTGACACATTTGCGGGATTGCATTTCGGTCGACGTCGATCTCGGAGTTGCGCAGCAGCGCCCACGCAATAGAGACCTCGAGAGCAGCCGACGAACTCAGGCCCGATCCTAGCGGCACTTCGCTAATGATCGCGAGATCTGCACCACGCAGTTTGTATCCGGAGGATTCAAGCACCCCTGCAACGCCGCGGACGTAATCGCTCCAGTGACCAGACTTTCCGGGGCGGATGGAGTCGAGGTCGAGATCACGCATTTCCCCCAGGGTCTCAGAATAGACGCGCAGTCGACGGTCCGCGCGTGGACTAACCGCAACGTATGTGTACAGGTTGAGGGCCGCCGGCATAACGAAGCCATCGTTATAGTCGGTGTGTTCGCCGATGAGATTCACTCGCCCGGGCGCTCGGTAAAGCGTGGAATGGCCGCCGTACAATTCGGCGAATAGAGCCTTGAGTTTACTAGCGGTTTCGCTCGCGGATTTATCGATTGGTTTCACCGAAATCTTGTAACCGCTACGGCCTGACTGTGACCATTACCACGCCATGCGACACGACTGAAGCCGAAAACTTTCCGGTGAATCGGCCCAGATCTTTTTTTTGCCACAAATCGCGGACTGCTGCTTCCAAATGATCGGGATATCCTAGATCCTCCCAATTCACAGAGATCTCATGATCCCCGCTCGCGCGATTAAACAGAATCACGGCACGGCTGCCATCTTTCATTTGTTTTGACCACACCTCCAGGTCACCATTCTTTTTTACTCGCTTGCCTTCACTGCCGAGCGGGTCCTGATCAACCGCGATCACTTCCTTATTAGTAAGAATGTCGCGAATCTCCGGGCGCATGTCGCGCAAGTCATTGCCCGCGATCAGTGGCGCTGCAAGGATGGCCCACAAGCTGAAGTGGGAGCGGTATTCGATGTCGGTCATCCCGCCGTTGCCGACCTCGAGCATGTCGGGATCGTTCCAGTGACCGGGGCCGGCGTAGCTTTCCAGGCCGACCTGCAGATCGACTATATCGACTACGCCGTTCGAACAACAATCTCCAGCCGGCCATTTGACGCGGCCTTGCCAACGGTCCTGGATGTCGTCAGCGGCGCGCCACAAGTTGCCGCCAACTTCTTTTCCCCACAGCCAAGGCTTATGCCTGCCCCACTCGCAGATGCTGAAGACGATGGGGCGGCCCGAGGCGTCGAGTGCCTGTCGCATCAGGGCATAACTTGAGGGCGCATCTTGGGTGGTCGAGTTGCACCAATCGTATTTCAAATAGTCCACGGTCCAAGCGGCATATTGGCGCGCGTCCTGATATTCGTGTCCTAGGCTACCCGGCCGGCCAGCGCACGTCTTGCTGCCAACGTCCGAATAAATTCCGAACTTCAAGCCCAGAGAATGGACGTAATCGGCCAGCGCTTTTATCCCGGAAGGGAAGCGCTGCGGATCGGCAACGATGTTGCCGTCTTTGTCGCGCGCAACCTGCCAGCAGTCGTCGATTACAACATACTGATAGCCCGCATCTTTCATGCCAGATTTCACCATGGCATCGGCGGTTTGGCGGATTAAGTCTTCGCTGACGTTGCAGCCAAACTTGTTCCAACTGTTCCATCCCATCGGCGGTGTTGGTGCGAGAGTTGCGTTCTGCGCCAACAACGCTGGGGTTAGGCTCAACGCGATGACAGCCAATAAAACCAGTATTCTTGATTTCACTTCACGGATTCCTCGGCAGGCATTAGATGCCAAGTCTATGCGTGGCGCTCGCTGTTTGGTTTCGATCCGCTTACAGAGTAGAACAGGATGTAGAGATAACAGATGGTGGCGATGGCCAAGGCGTAATGAATTCCCTGGCCCCAACTGGTTTCTCCCTGGATCATCGCCGGATAATAGCTTCGGTTGATCAGGTCCGCAGCTTGGCCAACCAGATATGGAATTATTGCGCCGCCGACGATCGCCATATTGAGGATGCCCGAACCGTCGCCGGTCAGCGGGCCCAATTCTGCGATTCCCAAGGTGAAGATGCAGGGGAACATGATCGAGTTAAAGAGTCCGACGGCGAGAATGGACCACATCGCGATGTGTCCGTTAGAGAGCACCGAAATAGTGACCAGCAAGGCAGCCACGATGGCGCAGATTGCCAGCAAGGTTCCAGCTTTAATCTTCTGCAGGAGCGCCGAGCCAATAAATCGACCGATCATTGCACCCAGCCAGTAAAAAGAAATATAGCGAGCAGCTTCTCCCAGAGCCGCGTGATAACGGGCCGCTGCGTCGGGGATGGTAGATGAGGATACCAGGTGGCCAATATTGTCCAACGCCAGATAGTTGGAGATCGAGCTGCCAATTGCAACCTCACCGCCGACATATACGAAAATGCCGATTGCGCCGAAAATGAGATTCGGATGTTTCCAAAGGGAATCCTTGACCGCCTGCCTGCCATGGCGCTCTGCCGCCTCGATTCTAGGCAGTTTGAATAATGAAATGGCGACTGCCAGCAGAAGTAAAGCGCAGGCAAAGAAATATACATAGAGCTTAACCACAGCGTCTGCATCCTGGCCCGGCGCTATGGCAGAAGTTGTTGTTCCGAGAATCAGGCGGGCACCGATCCAAGGGAAAATCGCGGTTCCAAAAGAATTGAAGGCCTGCGACAGGTTCAATCGGCTGGAAGCGGTTTCAGGCGGCCCTAAAACCGCGACATAGGGATTAGCGGCGACCTGAAGAATGGTGATTCCGGTGGCTAAGATGATAAGAGCCGCGAGAAAAAATGGGAACGAAGGGAGTTTCGCCGCAGGGTAAAAAGCGAGACAGGCCGCAACCATGGTCAGCAATCCAACCACAATGGCTTTCTTGTATCCGATCCAATCGATGATCTTGGCGGCCGGAATCGAGAAGATGAAGTAAGCCGAGAAGAACGCGGTTTGAATCAGCATGCTCGCGCCGAGTCTTATGTTGAACACGTGCTGCACATACGGAATGAGCACATCGTTCAGTGAGGTGAGCGAACCCCACATGAAGAACAGAGTGGTCAACACTATCAGAGCGCCCCTGTAGGAAGTGGAGGGCGCAACCGCCGTCGCAGGCTTGTTCAGGTTTGCAAGTGGCATTGAATTCTCTGTTTCGCGCTTCAGGATATAACATCGAGAGTTAGAAGTGCATCGTTTTCTTTTTAGAGAAGGTAATCGATTACCTCCTTGGGAAACGCCTTGGCCCCGCGTCGTGGTGCAGGGCTGAGGCGCTTTCCACGTCAGCGGAAAAGAGCCAGTTCGACTGCCTCCCCCATCGCTTCATGTCCAGTGGGCCCGGGATGCAGGTGATCTCCGCTGTCGTACTTTGGATTCATTCGCTGGGAATTCGCGGGATCCGCAATCGCCGATGCGAAATCGATGACTCCATCAAAGCTGCCGGAGGTTTTGATCCAGCTATTGACTGCAATGCGTTTAGTCTCTCCCTGTTGCGTCCAACCGCCGAACCCTTGGTAGGGGAGAATGGTTGCTCCGAAAATCTTCAGACCACGCGCGTGCGCCTGGGCAATGATCTGTTTGTAGCCCGCGATCAGTTCGTCGGCGCTAATCTGAGTCCTGCTCAGGCATGGAACCACTTGCGGCGCCAGGGGTGCGGTCGGAGTGTCGGGCTGGCCGATATCGTTAGTGCCCTCAAACAGAATCACGGCGCGCACTGCGGTTTGCGAAAAAACGTCGCGGTCTAATCGAGCGAGCGCATTCAATCCCCAGCAAGGTGAGTTGGTCAACACACGGTTGCCGCTGATCCCGGCATTCAGGACAGACATGGCAGGCTGCGAGCCGCTGCTGAGCAGACGTCGAGACAGCACATCGGTCCAGCGCTCGTATTTGTCGAGGCGGGAAGAGGCGCCATCGGTAATGGAATCTCCAAGGGCAATAATCGCGCCGTTCACGTTGGGAGACGCGAGCACTTCAAGCGACTGCAAGAAATACCACGATTGCGTGGTTTTGGCGAACGGGCTTGCCGCCTCGGTGCCGGCAAAGTTTCCGGCATCAGAAACGTAGTTGGTTTGAAGAGCCATTGGATGGACTGTGGCTGGGCCAGTTGAGCCGGAAGTGAAAAGACTCACTGACAGATTCTGTTCGGAGCCGACAGCAAGAGAGATCGGATCACTGAGAGCTTCGGCGCCTTCGCGAATCGTAATCGATTTGCTTCCTCCGAAGGTGACTGCATGGTTGGAGCCGGGAACGAGGCTGGCTCCGCTCTTCTGCAGACCCAGATAGATGCTGTCGAATGTGACCGCTTGGGTGCCGAAGGTGTTTGCAAGACGAATTCGCACGGCTTGGCCGCCGATGGACGTGTGGATGATCTCGCGGAGGGTCTGATTCTTGAAGGTCGCGGGATCTGGGGCCTCTGCGTTTGACGCGCTCCATGTCGCCACCCAATGTTGACTGGGATTTTCCGCAGTCACGAAAGAATAGAACGCAACCGTCAGGCCAACCGCTGCGAACAGAGTGTAGCGTGCGATACGGCGAGTGTGTTCGGTCAGCAACATGCTCCGCGACGGGGATTTGATCTGGCGTTTACCGAGCCGATGGCATTCTATAACGAGTTGTTATCTCGGGATCGCTTGTTCACTAACAGGCGCGGATATGGACTGCCGTTGCTGGTTGCGAGTATGCTACGCGGTATTGACGGCTTCGAGATGAGATTAAAATCATTTACGTCTATCAGTTTCGCTTTTGCGCTGGCGATCTTGATTCTCCACTCTAACGCACTGTCGCAAGCTCCCGCGCTACAGAAGGCTGCGGACCCGAATCCGAGCAACGTCCGCAGCAAGATCTCGATCTACGATCTGGAAACCAAGACTATTCGCGTCGTTTATACGGCGGACAAACTTTGGGAGGCGCCGAATTGGTCTCCTGACGGCAAGTATCTGCTGGCGAATTCCGGCGGTGCGCTTTATCGATTCTTGCTGGACGCGAACGGAAAAGCGGAACCGGAGAAACTGGCTCTCGATAGCGCGTACCAGTGCAACAACGACCATGGCATCACGCGAGACGGCAAGCTGCTGGCCTTTTCCGCGAAGTTTGGCTCGGCTCCAGAGTCGCAAGTGTTCGTCGCTTCCTCCGACGGCGCCAACCCGCGACTGCTGACTCCGAGTAGTCCAAGTTATTTCCACGGTTGGTCGCCCGATGGGAAGTGGTTGGCCTTCGTCGGCAAGCGTGGCGAGTACTTCAATATTTTTCGTGTTCCGGTAGGCGGTGGCAGCGAACAGCGGCTTACTTCAAGCCCGGTTGCTGACGATGGTCCTGACTACTCGCCTGATGGCGAATGGATCTATATCAATTCGAACCGCTCCGGCACTTGGGATATCTGGCGATTTCCCCCCGACGGCGCCGGACCCGGAGACAGCAAGGCGGAGCGCATCACCAGCGATGACCTCGAGGACTGGTTCCCGCATCCTTCGCCCAACGGGAAGTGGCTGGTCTTTTTGTCTTTTCCGAAGGGCACTCCCGGGCACAACGTGAAAACCAATGTGCAGCTTCGCATGATAGCGATGCCGCCAGCCGCAGCCGGGCATGGCGCGACTGGATCAATTCAAAGCCTGGCGCAGATTTTCGGCGGACAGGGAACTATCAACGTCAACTCGTGGGCTCCCGATTCGAAGAAGTTTGCTTTTGTATCCTATGAAGTATTGCCGTAGGACGCGGGACACTGCCAGATCGGTCCAGGGCACGCCATCCTATGTGCCGGTATAAAGTTGAAATGGCGCCCAGTAAAATGGTTTGCGGAAGGCGTCGGAGTGAAGTAACGAGAGTTTCGCGGAACGAAGAGCTGCCCGCGGACTTCGACCTTTATCGAGTTCATCGTAGAGTTGGTCCATCAGCCGTGGCGTCGATGCATCGCTGACTTCCCAAAGCGCGCCGATCACGTTGTGAGCGCCAGCGTGCAGAAATGCCCAGGAGAGTCCCACTAATCCCTCACCCTTGTAAGCCCGGGCGCCCGCACCGTAGCAAGTCGAAATGGTCACCAGTTGTGCGTGCAAGGGCTGGTGAATGATGTCGCGTGCGTAGAGTTTGAAAGAATCTTCTTGTGCGGACGCTTTCGACAAAATGACGGCAGAATCCAGCGGACTTAGTCGACTGGCTGTGCCGTGCGCGACGAAATGGATGTAAGAAAATTGCTCGGGGTCGCTTTCAAGATAAGCCGGGGCTGTGGCCTGAGCACGCGTGAGAACCTCGCGCCCAGCGGGAACGAAATGCTTTTCGATATTTTCGATTTCGACTCCAGCCTTGGGCAACTCGGCATAATCCGCATTGGGAGAGACGGCATCGCCGATGAGCAGAAGTTTGCCGCCGGACTTAGTCGACGCATGCGACCCTGCCAGCAATCGCAGCGAGTTGGCATCGGCTATAGTCGCATCTTCGATCCAATAATGCGGCTTCGGGCCGGGCACTAACAATGTTTCGAAATTCAGACTATTCAAACTGCCATCGGGGATGATGAAAACTTGCGCGTCTTTCGTTAGCTGAGATTGTGCGGGCGAGATTAGTATTGTGTAAAGCGAAGCGCCATCTGCGTTCGCAGTTTCGAGGACATCCTGCGGCCCAACCAAAGCCTTTCGATAGCGCTGCACGGTCGCATCAACCTCCGCTGCCGGAGGAAGAACAAACAGGCTGGTTGTTTTCGAAGTGATCGCCCAGAGATACGATTGCTTCTCTCCCAGCCAGTAAAAAAGGATTGTGCCGCCGGCGCGTTTCGCCGCTTGTTGCGTATTTAATGGATCGGGAGCGAATGCAGTTCCTTTAGGTAACAGTCCTAATCCTTCGCTGAGAGTCCGAGCGCGGCTGTAGTCGGCAACCTGCAAAGCCTGGTCGGTCTTTCCGCGCGAGATCAGAAAATGAATGTAGTCGTCGTAAATACGCGAAGCATTGGTAAGAAACGGCAGGCGCGAATCCTCGTGCTGGAGCGAGGAGCGTGCGGTCTCAAAAGTGGTGAGCGCAGTTCGATATTCCCGCTCAGCGGAATCGGGTTGATTTTCGTCTTCATAGAGCCGGGCGAGAGAGCGCTCCGCCTCCCACTTCAGAAATACGGGGCTATCCGCAGACTGTGCGACCTCGCGGAACGCGCTTTCCGCGGCGGTCGCGTCGTGCTCCTGCGCGGCAACTCGCCCTTGGACAAGCCGGAGATAGACTTCGTCGCGCCGATTACCATGTCGCGCCATGGTAAGCGCCTCATCCGTGTAGCGTTTCGCCTCCCCCAGCTTTCCCGATTTCTCAGAAACAAACGCCAACGCGATTAGCGAATTGACGATGTCTTCCTGGCTGTTAATTTGGCGCGAGAGCTTGAGTGACTGTTGGAATGACTGCTCGGCAACGGGAAACGTCGCTGCGTCGAGGTTAATGTACCCGGCATTCGTAAGCCACTTCACTTGGTCGGGAATGTCGCCAAGCTTCTCGGCTTGGTTCTTGGCCTCGATGAACATTCCCTCGGCTTTCTCTGAATCGCCAAGTTTGTAGTATGCCCAGCCCATGTTTCCGAGCGCTTTTTGCGCGACGTTCCCAAAGTTTCGAGGTAACGAAATTTGACGGGCGGCATCGGCCCAGTCGAGCGCCTCATCAAAGTGTGCCTGCGCGTCTGCGGACCAACTCAAGTCCAGCAATGCGTTGGCCTCCCATAGTGGGTCACCACTCGCGCGGGCGGGAGCGAGAACACGTTCGAACAGGCCTTGCGCTTGAGCATAGTCACCGCGCTCCATTTGAAGGGCGCCATCAGCGTTGAGTACATCCGCGCAATCGGGATTGTCAGAGGCAGCGCAGATTCGTTCCGCCTCTTCTAGGTTCTGCTCTGCTTCAGGAAACTTGTGTAGGGAAACATACGCCAGGCCCTTCCACATTAGTTCTTGGACGGCCAATCCACTTGAAAGCGGGGCGGATTCGGAGGTAAGAAGCTTTAGCGCTTCCTCATTCATACCGCGCATACGTAGCGCCCTGGCCCTGAGGATCGTGAACTTCCATGCCCACTCAGGACCAGCAGTGTGGAAATCCTTGTAGCCTCTTTCCGCTTCCAGGGCCGCCGCCACTGCGTCTCCCCTGCGAAGGGTCTGCCTCGCGTGATCGAAAGCAGCCTGGGGATCTCGGCGGGCGCAACTTGGCAAGCTACCGACGGCAACCGCAAGCAGGAGCGCTCTCAAGGCCCGCGCTCCCACGAGGTTTTTTCGCTGATCAGTGCGTCGGTGCTTTTTCCCTGCCCGCGGCATGGCTGATTCCGAGGTCGCTAAAGTTTAGCGCGGAAAGCCAGCGGAGGAAATGCATGCAAAAAGGCGCACCATCTGTCATGGCTACTCTAGTGTCCGCCGCCGCTGCCCGTGCCGTTTGACTCGGCGGTCACGATGTTGCTATTGGCCTGCACGGGACAGCCCAACTCCAGACGGATCATGGTCAGGTGGAAGGTGTATGCTTCGGGGCCGGGCCTGCCGTTTTTCTCTCGCTTCAAGGTCAGCTCGGCGAGGAATATCTTGCCAAAATGAGGCACATCAATCACGTGCCCGAATGGTATTCCTGGAGCCTTGGTCACGCGCTTGACCAGTGAGCATTTCAGGCTGTCCTTTTGCTGGGCCGCGGCCTGGTCCCATCGATATCGCTCAGTCGCCCAATCCGGAAGGCCGGTGGTGTTGTTGATGTCGGTATACTGCTGGGAAATCCGGCTGAGGACACCGCTATCTTCGAAATAGGATTTCGCGCCAGCGGGCTTCGGCCCAAGAATATCCTCCTGCCGGTCCAATTCGACCTTCTCTCCGTTAATCCTGAGATTGTCGAAACGCGTACCCAAGAAAGAAACGGTCGGTACCCCATCAGTCTGCCCATTGTCGGGATCATACGGAGGATGCTCGGTGAAAATCTGTGCCACCACGCGATCGGCTGTGAGCACGTCGAGAACATTGAGATCTTCGACAACAGAAGTTGCGAGCGTGGCAAAGCCGTGAAGGTGTTTGGGGCTCCGGTGCCCCGCGACCTGGGTGTAGCCACCGCGATAGGAGATCAAGCCGTCCAGCCGGAAGGGCTCCGCCTGCCTGAATTGATAATGGCCGTCGGGGGACAATGTAACTTGCGCCCGAGGCTTGATCTTCTCACGCACGGGCTCTTCGAAATCGGCGCTGAGAACGTCCGCGTCGGCGTAGTAAGTGTGGGTTGGCTCTTTTGCCGATTCTCCTCTCGGCATTGGTGGTTTCATTGCTGTAGCCATGTTGTCCTCCGCTCGATGGAGCTACTTCTGAATTTGTACATCAATCGAATAACGCCCGAGGTCTGAATTCCCGTTGGCGGCTGTATTCCCGCGCACCGCCAGTGTGTAAATACCTTGCTCCTGATTCGCTCCCGGAACGTAAATCGACCGGGCCTCGTCAGACGAGGTCGCGGGAACCGTGCGCGACCATTCTAGTCTTCCTGACGGGCTCGACAAGTCGAAAGTGTAAGAGGCGAAGTGGCTGTCTGGGGGAATGTTTACCAGCAAATGGAAACCTTCTCCGGGGTGTGTCGATATCTGGGTTGCACTCGCGCCGCGGGTGCTGACGTTGATCGAGGCCCAGGGCAAAATTTGCGGGCTGCTGGCTAATTGCTTCAATTGCGGATACGTCACCAGATTTTGATACCCAACCACGACCAGCAGAACAGCCAGAAGCGGCACCACGAAAGCAGGGCGCAGCCATGCGAACGGGCCCGGTTTCGCGGCAACTGGCGTTCTCACCTGAGAAACGGCAACCGGTTCCGCCAGCACAACTTTACTGTGTTCGACCAAAGCAGCCCCTGCTCGGACATCGAGGGCACACTCCTGGCAGCCGAAAAAGTGCTCCTCGAATTCTTCCCGCTGCCCGAGCGTAAGCTCGCCCAGCAGGTACTTCTCCGCAGCCATTAAGCGGATCGATTCGGTGTGGTCCATGTCCGCAAATATCCCTCGTATGGATGGTGAAAAAACAGGACAAATCGTTTCATAGTGTTAGTCTGCCCCTTTACTCCTCAACGCCTCGGCGGGCGAATTCTTCAAATAGACGGCCTTAAAGGCCTGCTTGGCGCGGTGAAGCAGGACTCTAAGATAGTCCCGGTCAACGTTAAAATCCTTACACACCCCGTCTTTATCGCGCTCCTCCAGAAAGATCTCCCGCAGCAGCCGACGGTCGCGCTCCGATAATTCATCGAGGACCTGGCGCACTTTTTGCTGCATTTCTTTGTGCGACAAAATCGCTACGACATCCAGCGATGGATCCGGAATGTTCGCGCCGTCTTCTTCTTCGACCGAATTGTCCCGCGAGGCGGACCGATAGTACTCGAGCAACACGTTATTGCAGACAGAATTCACAAAAGCTCCTAACCGTTCCGGTTGTCTCAACCTCCCCTCGCTGCGCAGAGCCACAAAGACGCGGGCGAAAGTTTCTTGCCGCAAGTCCTCCGCAGCTTGGGGAGAATTGACCCGAGAACGTAATTTCAATTGAATGAGCTCGCTGAAATAGGCGACAAAATGGCTCTCTGTCCGGAAGTCGCCCGAACATAGCCGTTCTAAGTAAGCCTCGTCGAACTTGTAGAATTGCAAGACACTAGCCCCTGGGTGCGGGTGAGTGGCAGCTATTCTACACCGCCTCTGACGGAACAAAGCCAGCGATTGTGCGGGCCGGTTTCCGGCGAACTCTTTCTGACACGCTCGGTGTGAAACGAAATTCGCTTCCGATGCACCATTCCAATGAACATTGAACTGGGCAAGCGTTCTGGGAGACGTCCCGGTTTCTTGTTCGCGGGTCCACTTGCGAGGCAAACCAGCTTCGCTGGATACCAGCATCCCGATGGAGGACTCTGCCGCGGGGGGGATGGCAGCGTTCCTCAGCTTCGCCGGAGCCGTTTCGTGACGGCTTCGGCGCGATTCGGGACGCTCGCGCACAAAACAAACAGGAGCGCGCTTGTGCTCGCAGTTCACCGACAATTACGCGCAGAGAGCAGCCGGACGTCGATCTCAACCTTGGCCTCGACCTCGATCCCAACTATGAACGAACCGTTTCAGGTAAAGGATTTTCAGCGGCACTATCAGGCGAGCAGCGAAGTATTCCAGCGGGGGTGATGCAGGCAGTGCTCATGCACGCCTTGCACCTACGGCGGAGTTGCCGGGAAGTTTTTCTGCTCTGCGATATTCAACGACACAGCCTTGCGGATGCCGCGGCTATTCTGGGAATCAGCCAGGTTGTGGCAAAGCGCAGGCTTCAACTCGCTCGGCGACGAATGGATGATGTGATTGAACGGCTGTGCGGGCCAACCCGAGAAGTCGCTGGCCCGAAGTCAGGATGACGAGGGAAAACGCGAATTGAAAACTTGGTGCGGAAGGGGGGATTTGAACCCCCACGCCTTTCGGCGCCACCCCCTCAAGATGGTGTGTCTGCCAGTTCCACCACTTCCGCCTTAGAATCAACAATTTAGAAGAAAACAGAAAGCCTGTTCGTTCCGAAACTATCTCGCATCTTATCAGATACTTAGCATCACCGGAAGACTTTTGTATGCCCACCTCTTGCATCCGAATCGTGTCCCGTACCGGCGCGTAGTGCAAGTTCAGGGGGCCTACGATCCGATGCGGCGCCGAACAGCCCCGCAAGGCTTTTCGCTTTCAACACGTCACCGATGACGGCAAAACACAGACACGAAGACACCGCCGCAGAAGAACCGCACGAAAATCTGACTCAGTGCCGTCGTTTCCTTATCGCATCTCCGCTTTAACCAGTTTTCGTGCGAGGCGATACGGCAAAGGATGGTCTGCGGAGATAAATGCGGGCGTTGGAGACCGGAGCTCGTCCCGATCAACTTTGAAGTTCAGAGCGTGGAGTGACATCATTAATACATTAATAGAAAATAGAGGAACGCCAGAGTTGTCAGGGGCAGGAGAATTGTAGGAAGACGCCACGGAGCAAACCGATTCGATGAAGGAAAAGATCACCCTGAATGTGAATGGCCAGCAGCACGTCGCAGAGGTTGATCCTGAAACCCCACTTCTGTTTGTTCTAAACGACGAGCTTGGGTTGCGTGGACCTCGATTCGGATGCGGGATGGCTCAGTGCGGAGCCTGCACCGTGATAGTCCGTGGCCAGGCCGTTCGTTCTTGTGTCGTGCCTATCCGTACAGTTGGTAAAGACGAAGTCACGACGCTCGAAGGGCTGGGCACGGCTGAAAAACCCCACCCAATCCAGCAAGCATTTATTGACGAAGGAGCGGCGCAATGCGGGTTTTGCTTGAGCGGCGTGATCCTGACCGCGAAGGCCGTTCTCGACGTAAAACCCGACGCCTCTGACCAGCAGATACGGGATGCCCTGGAGGGTGTTCTGTGCCGTTGTTTCGCACACACTCGCATGTTGCGGGCGATTCGAAAGTATGCCGAGGCGATACGCGCATGACTCAGTCCCGGCGAGACTTTCTGAAAAGCTGTGGCGTCCTGATTGTCAGCCTCAGTGCAGGTTCGTTCAATGTGCTGTCCGCACAGGCTCCAGGACCGTTCAGTACACATTCCTCCCACATCGATCCAGAGAAGCTCGACTCGTGGTTAGCTGTCGGAGCCGATGGGGTCATCACGGCATATACGGGGAAATGTGATTTCGGGCAGGGCATGTTTACCGCTCAATGCCAGCTCGTGGCGGAGGAGCTGTGCGTTTCCGTTGGCCGTATCAAGCTCATCCAGTGCGATACGTCTATCTGTCCGGACCAGGGAACAACCTCTGGAAGTCAATCGACTCCGACAAACTTTAATTCGGAAGATCTCGCACTTGCCGCAGCTACTGCCCGGGAAGCGCTGCTGAGTCTCGCTGCTAATAAATTGGGAGAACCGCTCGAACATCTCACGCTGGCGGATGGTGTCATCGCAGGCAAGTCGGGGCGTCGCGTCACCTACGAAGAGCTTATTGGAAACAAGCATTTCAGTCTCCGGTTGAGCGCAACCGCGAAGCGCCGATCTCCTGAGCAGTGGACGGTGCTGGGTAAACCAATCCCCTCGCTGGATAGAACCGCTCTCATGACCGGCCAGTTCGAGTTCGTTCACCATGTCCGAGTCCCCGGAATGCTGCACGGGCGCTTGGTGCGGCCTCCAGAGATGGGAGCCACGGTAGTCCACGTGGACGAGCAGTCGGTGCGTAACGTTGCAGGCCTCGTGAAGGTGGTCATACGCAAGGATTTTGTTGGAGTCGTCGCTGAAACGCAGTACCAGGCAACATTGGCGGCCCGTCAGTTAGCGGTTCGGTGGAATCCCGGGGCCGAACTCCCGTCGCAGAAGGAGTTCTTCGACTATCTTCAGAAGCAGCCTGGGCAGGACGTGCTCAGCGTTGATTCACACGACATTGACGCGCAGTTCGCTGGGGCGAGCAGCGTCCTCCGAGCCAGATATACATATCCCTACCAGATGCATGGATCAGTAGGCGCATCGTGCGCCGTGGCCGACGTGAAGCCGGAGAGCGCAACTGTGTGGTCGGCAACACAGTCGGTATATCCAACCAGGAGCGTCGTTGCCAAGCTTCTGAACATCCCGGTTGATAAAGTGCGCGTCATCTACGTGCGAGGATCGGGTTGCTATGGACTGAATGGCGCGGATGCTGTCTCGTTTGATGCGGCCATACTCTCCCAGGCGGTGGGTAAGCCCGTCCGACTGCAGTTCTCCCGCCAAGACGAAATGATGTGGGAGAACTTAGGTTCTGCTTGTGTCATAGAGCATCGTGCCGGCCTTGCACACGATGGACGCATCGTTGCTTGGGATCGTGAGGACTGGGCCGCTTCCCTGGGCAATCGCCCAGGCTACGATCAGCCGGGGAATGTCATCACTGGCATGCTGTTAGGATTTGAACCCGAGCCGCAGGAACCACGCGCAGCCAAACCGCCCACAGGGAAGTTTCGCAACCGGAGCAATACGGTGCCGCCCTACTTCGCAGGATGCGTGGGAGGCACCTGCGGGGGCGATGGGACGATCCGGAGTGAACGGGCTCTGACGCACGCCGTGCGTTCGCCGTTCTTTACCGGACCACTTCGCTCACCACTGCGGATTCAAAATACGTTTGTCAACGAATGCTTCATGGACGAACTTTGTGCGCGCGCAAAGGCCGACCCTGTGGCTTTCAGGCTGCTGCATTTGCAGAACCCACGAACCATTGACGTTCTCAAAGCTGCCGCGCATGCCGCGAATTGGCAGGCGCGGCCTTCACCAAAGGCGGATGTCCCTACGGCAAAGACGGTAAGCGGCCGCGGTATCGCCTGCGTAGCTTATGAGGGAGACAACGGCTATGCCGCGCTGGTTGCCGAGATCGATGTAGATCTGGAAACAGGAACGGTCCGGCCAAGGCGCTTTGTAGTTGCGCTGGACTGTGGTCCTGTCTCCAACCCCGATGGTCTGAGAAATCAGACCGAAGGCGGCATCCTGCAGGGGATGAGCCGCGCCCTGGTGGAAGAAGTCACCTGGGACAACAAGCGCATCACCTCTGTCGACTGGGAGACTTACAACAGTTTGCATCTTGATTACGAGATGCCCACAGTCGAAACGTTCTTTGTAACACCTGCCAACGTGCCTGCAACCGGGGCGGGAGAGACCGCAATCACAATCACTCCTGCTGCGATCGGAAACGCCATCTTCGATGCAACCGGCGCCCGTCTGCGGCATTTGCCGTTTACTCCCGAACGTGTGCGAGCCGCACTGGCTGAGAGTGAACAGAGAGCCGGCGGCGCGTAAGTATGAGGAATCGAAAATCCACTGCATGCCTCCTCGCTGTCGCGCGACGATGCCGACGCCGCGGCTGTTTTCGAGGCAATTGTTCCGGTACCCCGCCATCCTTGCTGAATGAAAATGCTATCCCATAGGCCGGCGCACACCGTGAATGCAAAGGGCTTACAATCACATGCATATGTGACCGGGGTTACGGACTCATCAGCCTCGGGAAATTCAAATATTACATTTTGCAACGATGTGCAGTGGTCCCAGCTTAGACCATGGAAAATTCGAACGGAGATTGAACATCATGAAGAGAATTGACGTCAGAGTGTTGATAATCGCAACAGCATTTGCTGTTGTTCTCAGCCTTCCGCTATCCGTGCATGCGCAAGACGCATCTACGCTGTACAAATCGAAATGTGCAGCCTGCCACGGCGCGGACGGAAGCGGTTCGTCGATGGGAAAGAAACTCGGAGTTCTCGATTTGCGCGGCGCCGAGGTACAGAAAATGTCGGACGCGGACCTCACCAATGTCATCACGAATGGCAGAGATAAAATGCCCGCGTTCGGGAAGTCTCTGAAGGCGGACGACATTCAGGGGCTGGTGGCTTACATTCGCACTCTGAAGAAATAGTCGTGGCCGGCGCTTCCATTCAGGCCAGTCTTGAACCTGGCAGCGACTCCTTGGCAAAGTGTCAAGTGTGCATGCCGCGGCAGTCATAGGTTACTCGAGACTCTCCACGTAGGCGACCAAGGCCTTAAAATCATCCGCCGGAAGATCGATGGGAGGCATGCCACCGGAGTTCATTTTCGCGGATGGATGTTTAAAAAGCTCCGCCAGTTGATCAGATGAGAATTTTGTTCTTATGCCAATCAGCGCCGGGGCGGCGGCCGTACCCACTCCGCCGTCACCGTGGCAGGCGTTGCAGGATTGCCCCTCGAAGATAGTTTTCCCTTTCGCAGCCAGCGGATCGGCGAGCGTCGCGTTTGCCGCAGCGAGGGATGCGGAGGAAAGTTCCGGCTCAAACGGCTTGTGCATGTATTCGTCTTCCTCGGTCTTCTGCTTCGCCAGTTGTTGAGCGACTCCAGGGTCGTGTCTATCCAAGTATTGGCTCCTTAGCCCGAGGCCAACAAGCGACAACACCACGAACGCGTACGCTCCCATTGCTGCAGGCCGTTTCCACGGTCGCCGTTCGACGCTACGATCAAAAAATGGAAGCGCAATGATCGCCAGCACAAGAAGCGTCGGAATTACAAGCACGCCGAGAATGGCGGTCGTGCCATGCCAATACTTTAGCCATTGAAAAATGGGCAAATAGTACCACTCTGGGCGGGGTACATACTGCGCATCCGCAGGGTTGGCAGGCGGTCCCAGTTGCACCGGGACGAAAAGGCACAGTAAGCCGAGCCCTGCGATCAGCAGCGCGGTCAGAGAAAGGTCCATCAACACTTGGCGCGGGTAGAAGGGCTCGGTCTTCTGTTTTGGATGATAAGGATCCTCATTAATCGGGCCGGCCGCTCCAGCTTTGCGGAAGAAAAAAATGTGGGAGGCCACAAGAGCGAAGATGCATGCGGGAATAAAGAAAACATGGGCCACAAAAAATCGCGAGATGGTAAGCGTACCCATCTCCGTGCCACCGCGCATCAGGCGCTTGATGCTCTCTCCAATCCAGGGAATTTCGCTGGCCGCGTTGGTTCCCACAGCAGTGGCAAAATAGGCTCTCTGATCCCAGGGCAGCAAGTACCCAGTGAAAGCCATCGCCAGCACCAGGGTGAAGAGCACGCATCCAGAGAGCCAAAGGAGCTCGCGGCGTCCTTTGTATGATCCGTAAATGTAGGTCTGCGAAAGGTGCAGGAACAGGACGACGACCATCGCGCTTGCGCCATAGGCGTGCAGGCTGCGCAGAAAAGACCCGGCCGTGACTTCTTTCGTAATGTAAGAGATCGTGGTGTGCGCGTGATCGGCGGAGGGAACATAGTACAACGCCAGAAACACGCCGGTTATCACTTGCGAAATGAAAACGAAAAGCAACCCGGAGCCAAAAATGTATGCAAAACGTGCGCCCCCAGAAATAGGTTCATCGAGAGCACTCCGAAGCAAATCGTCCAGTCCCGCTCGGCGGTTCAGCCATCCCCATAATCCAGGCACGGGCTGTGCCCGTATGGTTTCGTCACTTTTGTGTGTCGAGTGCATTTCCGTTCAGCCCACGACTTCCTGGTCAGAGACCAGTTGCCGAAAATATTGGAATCGTACCAGCAGCTGGCCGTCCTGAACCGACGTCTCCAGTGCATCCATGCCCCGCAACGAGGGGCCGCTCACGCGGGTTCCGTCGGCAGCAAAAGTGGCGCCGTGGCACGGGCAGACAAACCGGCTCTTTTCCTTACTCCAAGGAACGGTGCAACCCAGGTGTGGACAGATGGAGGTGAGAACGCGAAGCCTGCCCTGACTGTCCTTCGTCACATACACTGCCTTTTCCGATATCGCTTTGCGCCACCCATCCACTTGCTCAATCTGAATGGTGCGCATGACGGGCTCGGCCAGGGACGAGAACTCGCTGAGCTCTCCCACCGGCGAACTCTTAAGTTCAGTGGTGCGGCGTATCAACGGGAATAGAGAAAAGCGAATGAGTGGCGCCGAAAGCAGCACAGTTACGCAGAGCGAGCCGAGCCCCAGCAACACTCCGAGAAATGAGCGCCTGCTTTCAGAAGACGATCCTGTGGAAGAAGGATTGAGTGTCGTGGGTTGTGAATCTGCCGAGCCTTCAGACATGCGGTGCCTCAGTCGCTTTTGAGTTTGGCAATCTGTCCTGCTTCCCAAGCCGTTAGCCTCCGAAGAAGGAATTCTTCGACGGTGGGCTTCAGATAGAAGCAAGCAATTCGATTCATCGTCTGTCTGGATCTTCGCGCTGAACGCCGGATTTCCCCTGCGCCCGCAGTCGCTCAGGATCTCTATGATTCGCTCCAGCCTTATTCGCCGCAGCCCGTTCGATGCTGAGCTTCTTTCAAGTCAGAAGTCTACAGGATTGCGACTGATTGCAGAAGGCCGGACTCTAGCCTGCTTTTTAGGAAAGGCGACGTCGCATCCGATACATTTCGACCGACGCGAGCGGCACACGATTGGGTTTCGTTTTCAGCGAGGGGCCCAATTAGCTTTTGGATAAGGCGAACAACGGGTGCCGATCTAGCGCCCTAGGGACGGTTTGCTTGCATGATTACGACACGCAACTTGTGCAACGAAGGTGGGTTCCATTAGCCTGACTGCACCAACGAGCTTGTTCCGTTGGACAGAAATCCAGGAGGAATTGTGAAACAGAAAATACTGAGTTCTTTTGCTCTGATCGCGGTGATGCTGGCGCTGTCCTCTCCGTCGCCGGCCTTCGGTAAGCATCCCCAAATCGAGGATGCGCTCCGAGCGCTGGGTGCTGCCAAGCAGCACCTGCAAGAGGCTGCGCACGACTTTGGCGGCCACCGCGTGGATGCCATCCGGGCAATTGATGAAGCCGATCACCAGTTGCGGATTTGCATGCAGTACTGATCCGCCTGTCGCGGCTGCTGGAAAGGTCAGTCGCGGCCTGAGAGAACACCCGCCGCCCGGATCCAAGGCTGAACGCCACGGATACCGGGCGGCTGGTGCTTCTGTTCGCTTGTGTGGCGACGAATTCCTTTACCCGTCCGACGGGAGCGCGGCTCTGCAGCGCCTTAAGATTGAACCGGCGGATTCTCGGCTGCGTATATACTTTCAGCCACCGAGGAAACCCTTGAATAATGAGACTTACGGCCAATCTCCCGATAACGCGACGCTGATCCCCACCGAACCTGCACAACCGACGACCCTCCACAAGATATTCGTCGGCAAAGACGGCCTGCGCGCCGGCTGGAGCCTGCTCATCTTCATCGCGATCTTCGCGGCCATAGCTTTCTGCGCGAACCGCATTGGGCACAAGCTCCATCCTCCCGCTGCCAAACCTCCAACCGAGATATCTCCGAGCTTCGGTTTCTTCGCTGAGTTGATTCCGTTCCTCATAACCGTTCTCGTGACCTGGATCATGTCGAAAATTGAACGCCGTCCTAACTCAGTTTATGGTTTTGGCGACAGGCGCATGCTCCAGCATTTTCTCGCTGGCCTGGCTTGGGGAGTCACTTGTCTTTCGGTGCTCATCCTGATCCTCTGGAAGAGCGGACTGCTAGTTTTCGACGGTCGCCTGGTATTCGGCGGCGACGTCCTGCGCTACGGAGCAATCTGGCTCCTCGGCTTTTTCCTGGTCGGTCTGCTCGAGGAGTACTTGACGCGCGGCTATGTCCTGTACACGCTCAGCCGCGGGCTTGCAGGTTTTTACCAGTGGGCCTTCAAGACTCGCCACAGCGCAGCCCTGGGCTTCTGGACCTCGGCCATCATCCTGTCCTTGCTCTTCGGCATGGGGCACAAAAGCAATCCTGGAGAATCTCCCATTGGGCTGCTCTCAGCCGGCTTAGCTTCCATGGTCTTCTGTTTGAGCCTTTGGCGCACCGGTTCGCTGTGGTGGGCCATCGGTCTCCACACTTCTTGGGATTGGGGTCAATCCTTTCTTTATGGCGTTCCCGACAGCGGGCTCATGGTTCAGCATCATCTGCTCGCCAACCACCCTGTAGGCAAGCCCATCCTCAGCGGAGGAACCACTGGCCCCGAAGGCAGTATCTTTATCCTTGCGGTTCTGGCCCTTATCACCGTAATCATTCTCTTCACTCTGCCTAAGGGCCGCTTCGGACGAGCTTCCAGGGCTTTCGAGATCGACGCGCCGACAGCATGATGAGGTGCGTTCCTGCGAACGCGGAGCTCTTCACTCGCGAAGGCTCTCAACGAGTGATCTCTCTACTATTTCCCGCCTCCACAAGTGGCCCGACCATGTTCGCGGAAAGCGAGTTGCCGCTATACTAGCTCTGCCGAGCTACCGCTCAACGGAGAAGGCATGTCCAGTCTCAAGGAATTCCAATGCGAAATTTGTGGGATCGTGAGTGACAGTCCGATCCACTGGTTTGTGATCGAGTGCGGAGATCAGAAGCTCGCAGTCATCAAGTGGGATCTGACGGCGGCCAGCAGTCCCACCGCCCGGCATTTCTGTGGCGAAGCGCATTCTCAGGTGTACATCAGCCGCTGGTTTGAATCCATTTGTGCGCCGCCTAAATCTGTTTTCAAAACCTCTTAGGGCCGCTCGCTTCCGGTCGGAGGACGGCAATACGGGCTCTTGCTCGCGTGGGGCCAGAATCTTGGTCTGCAGAGGGACATATTTCAGAGGAATGGTATGGACGCGTGACCGGTAGGTAAGAAAACGCGAGCGGACGCGATTGAGCGTAGATTGGTTGGCGTCCAGACAGTCAAGTCCCGAAGCACGCTTTTGTCATTGACCGCGAGTCACTAACCAGATAATCTATACCCGTAAGTATTATCTATGGGATAATACGCGATCTTTGACAATCTGACCCCGCAATCGGGGCCGAGCTAGGTCCAGATTGGAACCATTTTTCGGCTTTCCCGGCGCGCAACTCCCACGTTCTCTAGATTTTGCGTGTAACTCCTGTAAACTCAAAGATCTAGCGTGAGTCTAAAATCTATGTCGATTGTTTTCTATATTTTGCGTAGAAAAGGGGGGAGGGGGGTACCGGTACTAAAAGGTAAACTCCGTCCCAAAGCGGGAATGCGACGACAGTTGCGTCCGCCTCATGGCACATCGCGCACTTTGCTTTGAAGATCGTGCCCCCATCATCGGCGGCCCAAGACAGATTGGGAATCAGAATATAAAGGGTATGGCAATAGTCATTACCGGCTTCGTGGTCTTCATGATTTCGTTTTCTCCGTGACAAAGTCGGCAAGCCCATCCGGATTAGTTCGCGTCCTTGCGTCCCTTCAAGCCCAAATAAATCCCGTTTATGCTCGCCATAAATTTAAATTGCAGAGATATTTCCGATGCGTGTGATAAGAACTATGCATTGGACGGTGGCTGCATCGGTCTTTTAGTGTCGTCCTGAGTAGCCACGGATTTCGCCGAGTTTACCCGCGGATACACAGTTCGGGTAGAACGTGAGCAGAGTTTGTGAAATGCAGTTCCCCCAATAGCCCTGTCAAGGAGCGATGTGATGCGTGCTTTTTCGCAGAGCCGGAAGAAGCTGTCTCTTGGCGAGAGATTCTCCCGTTTAGCCCTCCGGTTGCGCGACCCGGAATGGCAGCGCTACGGAAAGCTGTTGTTCCTCGGGAAGGCCGTCGGCGTTGCCGTGGTCCTGCTCTTCATCACCGTCGTTTCGGGCCTGCTCTTCGGACGCGTCTATGCGGCCGATGCCGAAATTAAAGCCTCAGACATCGTCAATCCTATTAATACCGTTTGGACATTGATCGCCGCGTTCCTCGTGTTCGGAATGCAGGTCGGATTCACCATGCTAGAGGCCGGTTTCTGCCGCTCCCGCGAGACGGTGAATGTCCTGATGGAGTGCATTGTTGACACATGCTTGTGCGGCTTGCTTTTCTGGGCTTTCGGCTTCTCGTTCATGTTCAGCCATGGCAATGGCTTCATCGGATACCACTGGTTTTTCCTGAAGGACGTGCCCGCAACTTACGAAAGTACGGGAGTCGCATTTCTGGCATTCTGGCTTTTTCAGTTTGCCTTCGCTGATACCTGCTCGACGATCACATCGGGAGCAATGATCGGCCGTACTGGATTCGTTGGCGATCTTCTATATAGCGTCGCCGTTTCCGGTTTCATCTATCCAATCATCGGTCACTGGGCGTGGGGACCGGATGGTTTTCTGGCCCTGATGGGCAGTGACGGTCATTTCTTTCCTTCGCTGGGAACAGGCTTTCACGATTTTGCAGGGTCGACGGTAGTCCATACCATTGGAGGCGTCATCGCGCTGGCTGGCTCCATCAGTCTGGGTCCGCGGCTCGGACGCAAGTTCAAGCGCGACGGCGGCGGTCCAATGCTGCCCCACGATTTGACCATTGCAGCTACCGGTGGGCTGCTGCTGTGGTTTGGCTGGTACGGCTTCAATCCGGGAAGCACACTTTCCGCGATGGATTTCGAAGGCATCGGCCGTGTGGCCACGAACACCACGCTGGCTGCATGCGCGGCCGGACTGACCGCGATGCTTTACGCTTACATCCCAAGTAAAAAGTGGGATGTGAGCTTCACGATTAACGGATTCCTTGCAGGCTTGGTAGCCGTCACTTGTCCATGCTACTGGGTGAGCCCGACGGGAGCGATTCTTCTCGGGGGCGTGGCTGGCGTTGTAGTGGTCGCGGGCGTCGAGTTGCTGGAGTGGCTGCGCATTGATGATCCCATTGGCGCGGTTCCCGTGCACGGTATGTGCGGCATCTGGGGAACGCTTTCATTAGGTCTATTTGCATGCGGCAAATACGGATCGACCGGCCCGGTCGTGCCCGATAATTCTGCGGCGCTGAAGGGACTACTTTACGGTGGAGGCACGCAGTTGCTGACGGCACAGGCGCTCGGCAGTCTGATCATCACGACGACTACCTTCGCGGTTGCCTACGCCGTCATGTACGTGGTGAATGCGACGGGCACGCTGCGGGTGTCGCGCGAAGGAGAGCTTTACGGTTTGGATTTGCATGAACACGGAATTTCCGCTTATCCGGAATATGTCATTTCTTCCGCCGGGACCTCGATTGATGTGGCGGATGAACCGGCTAGCCGGTCAACGAGTGCGATGAAGTTCGAGTCCGCGATACTGCAACGGAATGAGAATTAATAAGGACTCACCAGCTTCGGAGCTTTTGGCGTAGGATTGTACGAATCGCGATGACCAAAGTCGAAGCCATCATCCAAGTCTCGAAGCTGGAAAGCGTAAAGAATTCGCTGCACGAGATTGGCATCGAAGGCATGACCGTCCTAGAGGCTCGCGGCCATGGAAGACAGAAGGGACACACCGAGTTCTACCGCGGACGGGAATACACCGTCGACCTTATTCCTAAGATCAAGCTCGAATTGGTCGTCGCCGATCCGATGGTTGAGAAAGTCGTGCAGGCCATTTCTGCAGCCGCTCGCACCGGCAAAATCGGTGACGGGAAGATTTTTCTTTCGCGCATCGATGAGATCATTCGCATCCGCAACGACGAGCGCGGAGAAGATGCTCTGTGAAGCGGCACGAGCGAGGAGCCTAGCTCGACTCAACATCCCCCCAGCCGCAAGAACGCTGCCGAGTGCGTGAGGTTCGGCCCGCATCAAACGCTATGACCACGGCAGGCTCGTTCAGCAGCGAACTACGGGATCTCTACACAGCAGAATCGGCGAGGATTCGGGAGGACTTTGCTGCTACGGGCAATGGTTGGGCGGCCATTTCACAACGCACTGGGCTGGTCGAAAAGATTGTTCTTCATGTCTGGAAAGGAATCGTCTCTCCAGAGGAGCAAGGCCCACAGAACTTTGCGCTTGTCGCTCTGGGCGGATTCGGACGCGGTTGGCTTTTTCCACATTCCGATATTGATCTGCTTTTTCTTCACGCCGACCACGAAACCGAAGAGGCCTTCAAGGATCGGGTTCGTGGCTTTTCGCAGTGCTTGTGGGACCTTCGCCTGAAGGTGAGTCCGGCCACGCGCGTTCTGCAGGAATGCGACCGCTTTGATCCCGCCAATGTCGAGTTCGCTATCTCTCTGCTCGACTGCCGCTATCTTGCAGGCGATCGAGGTCTGTTCGCGCGTTTGCACGACAAAGTGATCCCAAAGTTGATGATCCGGGAGACGCAGCCTCTGGTGCAGCGATTGGCCGATGTCACGCGCAAACGCCATGAAAGATTCGGCAACACAATCTTCCATCTCGAACCCGATGTTAAGGACACTCCTGGCGGGCTGCGCGATTGCAATGTCGCGCTTTGGCTGAGCCTGCTCTCCTCGATGGAGAAGTTGCACGACTGGCCCGATTTGAAGTCGCTGCTGTCGCCGTCGGCGCGTAAACAGTTCGAGCCCGCGCTGGATTTTCTGATGTCCGTGCGATGTTTCCTGCATCTTCGTTATGGCCGCGACGACAACATGCTGTCCTGGGAGGCGCAGGAAGAAGCCGCCAAGCGCGGCATCGGAGTCTATGACGCGCACGAACTCGCTCCTGCTGACTGGATGCGCATTTATTTCAGCCACGCTCGCTCGGTGCATCGCACCGCCACGCAGCTGCTGGAAGAGATTCCGGCAGCATGGTCTTCACTTTCCCGGCATTTTAACGATCTGCGGGCGCGAGTCTCCGATGCGGACTTCTCGGTGGTCGATGGCCTGGTTTTTCTACGCCAAGCTTCTGCCCTTCAAGATGCGGAAGTGTTGCTCCGCCTGTTTCATTTTGTTGCCCATCATGACGTGCGGCTGAGCACGACCACGGAGTACAAGATTGAGCAGGTATTGCCGTCGCTGGCGGCGACACCACCGCGGGGAGCAGAGCTTTGGCTCTATCTGGGAGAAATTCTCACTCAGCCCCACGCGGCCCAGGCGCTGCGTGCGATGCATTCGCTACGGTTGCTGACTCTGCTTCTACCGGAATTGAAGGCGATCGATGCGCTGGTGGTGCGCGATTTCTATCATCGCTTCACCGTCGACGAGCATTCTTTCCTGGCAATCGAGAACCTGCACCGGCTGCGGCAGTTTCATGCGGAGTGGGAAAAGCCGTACGCAGGAATTCTGGATGAGCTCGAAGCGCCGGAATTACTTTATTTGTCTCTTTTGTTGCACGATACCGGCAAGGGCGCACCGTCTGAGAATCACGTTGAAGGCAGCTTGGTTATTGCGGAACAATGCCTGGAACGTTTGGATCTGGAGTCTTCGGAGCGCGAAACCGTGCTCTTTCTGATTGGCAATCACCTGGAAATGTCAGCCGCACTCCGCCGCGACATTTTCGAGTCCGCAACCGTGGCCGCGTTCGCCGACAAAATGGGCACGCCCGAGCGACTGAAAATGCTTTGCCTGTTCACTTACGCAGACATCAAGGCGGTGAATCCTGATGCGCTGACTCCGTGGAAAGCCGAAAACGTCTGGCAGCTTTATATTGCCACCGCGAATCAACTCAATCGTAATGTCGATCAGCGGCTGCACCCAGGGGTTGATTTCGATGACGACAAAATCACTCATTTGCGCGCTCTGGCTCCAGTCGCCGGCAAGAAGGTAAAAGCTTTTCTTGAAGGCTTGCCACAGCGCTACTTGAAAACGCATGCAACGAATGATGTGCTGCGTCATCTGGAAATGGCGGAAAGTCTGGGGAAGAATCCCATCCAGCTTGATCTCAAGCGGGGCCGCCACTGGTTCGAACTCACGCTGGTTACGAGCGACCGCCCGTTTCTTTTCGGCCGTGTGGCGGGAACGCTGGCTGCTTGGGGCATGAACATTGTGAAGGCCAATGCCTTTTCGAATCAGGCCGGAACGGTTGTCGACACATTTTATTTCACCGATCGATTCCGAACCCTTGAACTGAACCTCTCGGAATGGGAGCGC
>Ga0207000_1048_pt1 | contig 42796 bp, 44 predicted proteins | sample Alteio_BWMinCont_90_FD_153498 | JGI IMG/M metagenome (GOLD analysis project Ga0207000, IMG submission 153498) | Enriched cells from forest soil in Barre Woods Harvard Forest LTER site, Petersham, Massachusetts, United States -... | ecosystem: Environmental > Terrestrial > Soil > Temperate forest >...
TCGGAGACCGGCCTGTCTTTGTTCGATTCTGGGGTAGACACAGGGAATTGTGCGCATTTGACCTGGCCGTTACCCATCAGTCGCGTGGCTTGAATCGATGCGTTTCCGTACCCTACCATGTCGATCCAGAATGCCAGCGCTCCGGATCCGACCTGTACGTTCGTGGGGAGAATCTCCTGGTCCGAGCCAAGGGGCACGATTACCAGACCGGTTTGTCCCCAGAGCCGCCCTCCCTTCGGCCCGAACTTCTGCGCGTAGATCCCATTCAGAACCTGGTTGGAATCTTCTTCGGTCCAAACCAGAAATACTTCGCCGGTGGCGGCGCGGTAAGAAGCTGCGGGATCGACTCGCACCTGCGTGGTATTCGTCGAGGCCAGGGCGCCGTTTTTCGCAAAGGCCGCGCTGCCATCCGCCAAAATATGCTGGGCAAAACATTGCAGTGTCGGCGAGCTGGTGTACCAACTGAAAACGGCGCCGCCTTGTCCATCGGGCACGAAATAGGGAAAGTTGCCAAACTGAAGCGAGCCGTTATCGAATAGCGTTACGTGATTCGCGCCCCACATCAGCGCGCCCGTGGCAGATAGTTTGTTAGTGAGCAGCAGATTGTTGCTGCCAAAACCCTGATTGCTCACCCAGGAAACAATGACCGATCCGTTGTCGGCAGCGTGGAGATCAGCCAGCCAGTAGTTATAGTTGGATTTGCTCAAGACCACGCCGTTGCCCCACTGCGGCTTGCCATTGGCGTCCAGTTTCTGGAGCATGGTGTTGCTGTTGCTGATCCACGCGACCACCACGCCACCGTCACTCGTACCGGCAATTTTCGGCGATCCATTGGAGTTCGCGGAACCCGTGGTGAGTTGCACTCCGCGCGGTCCCCACAATGCTTTTCCCTCAGGACTCATCTTGGCCGCAGTCACCTGCTGATTCGATCCCTCGCGCGTATCGAGAAAAGCCAGGAGTGCGTTGCCGGCAGTGTCGACATCAAGGCCGTAGTCTTCAGTGGAACTATTGCTGAGATGGGCAACTTCAATCCCACCGTGCTTGAAGATCTGGTACCCGGCAGGGCCCAGCCGTTGCAGAAAGACGCTGTAACCAACCGGCGGCGGGCTGTTCGGGTCGGCGTCAAACCAACTGACGTACCATCCGTGATCCGGCAACGGCTTCACCTTCGGCTGCACCTGATCGGCGCCATCACTTTTGTTGGCCAACGCGAGGTTTACCGAGGGATCGGACGACCATTGCGCCCACGCGTTCGAACCAAGCATAAAAGAGAGCACAAGCACAAAGGCATACCGGATACCGTGTTTCATCAATTCCTCCTGATTAGATCTGTGGGTTGCACTTAAGAACAGCTCGCCAATACTACTCAAACGTCACCCTTCTTACTAGAGTCCAGCGTATGAGGCCTAATGTTCCTTCGGGGATAAAAGGCCGCTCAGGCCCACACCTGCGAGCGGTTTGACTTGCTCCAGGAAAAACCCAATAATCGAGCCTAGATGGACATCTACGAGGAAATCGTAAAGCTGCGGCAGGACGGCAGCCGGGGCGCTGTGGCAACCATCGTCAACGTGCGTGGCTCGATCCCCTCGTTCGAGACGGCGAAGATGTTGGTCCGCGACGACGGCTCCATCGCCGGCACCATTGGCGGAGGTTGCGTCGAAGCCGAGGTCTGGCAAGCCGCGCGGGAAGTAATGGAAAGCGAGAAGCCGCGCAGTCTGACTTTCAACCTCAATCAAGATCCGAAGTACGACACCGGCCTCGTCTGCGGTGGCACGCTCGACATTTTCATCGAGCCCGTCCTACCTCCAGCGTTACTTTATATTTTCGGTGCAGGTCACGTGTCGGTAAACCTTTACAAGGTAGCTCGCGGTGCCGGCTTTGAGGTAATTGTTGTCGATGACCGCGAGACTTACGCCAGCCGCGACCGTTTCCCCGAAGCCAAAGAAGTCATCGCGCAAGATTTTGAGCAGGCCATGGCCGCACTCTCGCCGAATCAGTCGTCGTACATCGTGATCGTGACTCGCGGACACCGCGACGATATGCGGGTCCTACGCTGGGCGGTGCAAACTGAAGCCCGCTACATTGGCATGATCGGTTCCAAGCGCAAGACGATTACGATATTCCGCGAGTTGACCAAAGAAGGGATTTCAGCCGAACTTTTCGAGCGCGTACACGCACCCGTCGGTTTGGATATCGGCGCCATCACGCCGGAAGAAATTGCAGTCGCGATAACGGCTGAGTTGATTGCCGTGCGTCGCCACGCAGAGCGAGCCTTGCCGCACATGAGCTGGTTCAAAGGCCGCACGACCGAATCGAATTCGGCCGAGCACTCGGTTGAGGCTCACAAAGAAGAGTAGCCATCTGAGAACCGAGAACCGGCGACTGACAACCGATTTCATTTTCAATCATCCCGTAAGAATTCTGCTATCTTCAGCTCATGTCCCACGCTCCTGGCCTTTACGCCGTGATCCTTGCTGCCGGCCAATCCACGCGCATGGGCATGGACAAGGCGCTGCTCCCCTGGCCGCCAGCGGCGTGCGGCGCGGCGCCTGCGGGCCAGACTTTTCTTTCCGCCGCAATTCGGGGTCTCGATCTGTTTAGCGATAAAGTGATTGTGGTGGTCGGAAAGAACGAGAACAATCTGGCTCCCGTGGTATATGCCAATGGGGCTTCGCTGGTGCGGAATCCCGACCCCGACCGGGGACAGTTTAGTTCACTTCAAGTCGGACTGCAGGAAGTTCTGAATGAAGGCCGCGACTCCGCGATGGTCACGTTGGTCGATCGCCCGCCAGCAAATACTTCAACCTTGCAAACGCTTTGCTCGGCATTCACCGACGCTGCAAGTGACATATGGGCCGTTGTCCCCGAATTTAACGGAAAGCATGGGCATCCCTATTTGGTGGCACGAGAGATGATCGAAGCCTTTTTGAAAGCTGCACCGAGTGCGAACGCGCGCGATATCGAACACCAGAATCTCCGGCACGTCGCCTACGTTGCCGTTGATGATCCGCTGGTTACATTGAATGTCGACACGCCCGAGGAGTATGCGGCATTATCTAAGTAGCCCCGATCGAAAACTTCGCGGGAAATGGAATGACTCAATTGACCTCAACTATAACTATCCCAGCTTCTGATTTTATCCATTCAGTTCTCGACCTTCGCCCTCAATTCGCGGTGTTTGATTGCGATGGCACGTTGTGGTCGGGCGACGCCGGTGAGCGCTTTTTTGACTGGGAACTGAAGCGGGACGTGCTTTCCAGTGACATCGAGCGCTGGGTGCGGGCGCGTTACGCCGACTACAAAGCCGGCAAAGTCACCGAAGATGACATGTGCGGCGAAATGGTCACCATCCACGCCGGGTTAGCAGAGTCCGAGGTCCAGCAGCTCGCCAAAGAATTCTTTGATGAGAACTTCGTGAAGCAGATTTTTCCCGAGATGCGACATCTGGTTCGGCAACTCCAAAGCCAGGGCTGCGACGTCTGGGCCGTTTCCTCTACCAACGAGTGGGTGATTCAGGCAGCCATGAAACATTTTGGGATCGACAACAAGAAAATCTTAGCCGCCTCTGTCGAGATCGACGGCGGACGCATCACCAATCGCCTGATTCGAGTGCCCTCCGGCGAAGGCAAGCCGCAAGCGATACGAGAGGTAGTCGGCAGAGATCCCGACGCGGCATTCGGCAACTCCCGCTGGGATGCCGCCATGCTTGCGATTGCTCAGCATAGTTTCGCCGTGAATCCGAACCCCGACCTGGAGCAGGTAGCACGCGAGCGCGGCTGGAGAATCTACTGGCCGGATGGCAGGCAATATGACAAATAATCTGTCATCCGGAGCGAAGCGAAGTGGAGAGACCTGCTTTTTCCCCTGTCCTGCAATATCCGCGTTCATCCGTGAAGGCTCTGGCTAGATTTTGACCTGCTTCAATGCCGCCGCCAGCGCATCCATAGCGAGATGGCTGGCGTGAACCGAAGTTTCTGGCAGGCCCCCAACCGCTTGCACTAACTCTTCCCGCGACAATCCGCTTGCCGCTTCCAAGGTTTTGCCGCGTACCAACTCTGTGAGCGCAGAGCCGCAAGCCATGGCGGGAACGCATCCCTTCGCTAGAAAACGGATTTCAACAATGTGGCCTTCAGCCATCTTCAAGCTCAACTTCAAAATATCCCCGCAAGCCGGGTTTTCGACTTGCGCGACTGCATCAGCATTCACAACTTCACCCGCATTCCGCGGATGCTCAAAGTGATCAAGAAGCTCGGGAGAATACATCCCGAGAATTGTACCGTGCCGCGAACGAGACCTTGCTTGCAACGTCTCCTTCCTCGCCGCGCGCATAGAATCCAAAGGCCTGTAAGATTGTTTATCGTGCTCATTGACCATACTCCGCGACGAATTGTCTCCCTGCAGCCCAGCGCGACCGTGATTCTCGCTGCGGTTGGCGAACTTGATCGCATCGTGGCTTGCACGAGATATTGTGTGGATGTTTGCCCTGACATCCGCAATTACGGGGCGACCATAGTGGCTGACTCCTGGACCGCAAGCACCGATCAGATTGTCGCTGCTCGTCCCGACTTAGTGGTCGCCTCCGTCCCCTACCAGGAAAAAGCTGTCACGGAAATCCTGAAGTCCGGAGCGCGCTTTCTTGGCTTTGCTCCGAAAACGCTCGCTGACATCTATACCGACATTGCTGCCATCGCGGGAATCGTGGGTGCGCACGATCGCGGCGAACAAGTGATCCTCAAAATGCAACAGGAAATCGAGGCGGTTCGGCGGCAAACGAATGGGGCGAAGCGCGTTCGCATCTTCTGCGAGGAATGGGGTAAGCCTTTGATCTCCTCGCAGCCCTGGGTGGCCGAACTGGTTGCGGCCGCAGGCGGAGACTTCGTGGGCGCTCCGGGAAAACAAACATCCGCCGAAACCGTTCTCGCGGAAAATCCTGATGTGGTCGTGACTGCGTGGTGCGGCGCGGGAGACCGAGTTCCTCTGGAGAAAATCATTCGTGATCGCGGGTGGGAAGCAATGCGCGCCGCCAAAGAAAACCGCGTCTACTGCATTCGAGACGAATTCTTGAATACTCCTGCACCCACCCTCGTGCACGGCCTGCGCGCGCTGGCCGCGGCCATTCATCCAGCAGATTTTCCACAACCTCCGGGTCTAAGATGTATTACCGAAGTGCCGATGCGGAGAAATTAACGACTGAGTTAAGATTTTCCTATGCCTCCTGCCACCAAAGCGAAAGACGTTGATCGGGAGTTGGAAGAACTTGCCCGCGCAGTCAAGTCCGCTCACGACCTGATGTCCCGGATCGTCGAACTGCTGCACGACCGAATGCTGAAGTACAACTGGGTGGGTTTCTATATGCTCGAGACGGCTTCCAACGGCGAACCGCCCGTGCTGGTACTCGGCGCATTTCAGGGGGCCATGACACCGCATACGCGAATTCCTTTGCATCAGGGAATCTGCGGCGCTGCCGCCTCGACCGGCAAAACCGTGATCGTTGATGATGTCAGCAAAGATCCCCGTTATCTGGCTTGCTCGCTAGAAACCAAGTCTGAAATCGTGGTTCCGGTGTTCGTGCAGGGCAAAGTGGTGGGCGAACTCGATATCGACAGCCACTTCCCGTCGGCCTTCAAAGACGAAGATCGCGAACTGGTCGAACGTTGCGCCGTACTGGTTGGCCAACACCTCGAAAAGTCCCGGAAATGAAAACTGTCATGCTCACGGTTCGAGCCGTTGAGCTTTAATCCCGCTGGGAGCAATGGCCTGCCCATGAAACGAGTCGTCGCTGCGGTGATCGTAAAGGGCGGAAAAGTGTTGGTGTGCCAGCGCACCCGTCATCAGACCATGCCATTGAAGTGGGAATTCCCCGGCGGCAAGATTGAAGAAGGCGAGCAGCCGCGAGACGCGCTGCGGCGCGAGTTGGATGAAGAACTCGGCATCGACGCCAAGATCGGTGAAGAGGTCTCGCGAATGATTCACGAGTATCCCGGCGGAGGCTCGGTCGAGTTGCGCTTCTTTGTGGTCCACGACTACCACGGAGAAATTGAAAACAAAATCTTTCGTGATGTTCAATGGGCGCCGCGGTCGGATTTGCCCAAGTACGATTTTCTCGAAGCCGATCTGCCATTAGTAAAGGATTTAGCAGGCGGGAAGATCATCTAGCGTGGGCCCGGCACTCACTGGGAAGGTGCACTACCATCCCTGCGTTTAAGCGTGGGCCGATCATCTGAATCGGTGCTACTGCCGGGGTCACTGCTGCTCGTGGACGCGGCACGTCGCAGAGTCGGACCACCGTCGCGGCCATTGTCGATCTTGTGACGGTTCTCCAGTCGCGCCAACCTCTCCTTGATGTCTTCAAACTCAGAGGTGTCAAGCTTGTACTCCGGTTCCGGAGGCAGCAGCGTATTGATCTCGTCCTGGGTTTTTGCAATGCGGTCCGGAGTTTGGGGATGCGTCTCGAAGGTCTTAGCAAGAGTCCCCGGCTTGTGCTTCTCCATCGCTTGGATCTTCTCGAAAAATGAAGAGAGCGCCTGCGGATCGTACCCTGCTTTATACAAGTACTCGACTCCGAGGAAGTCCGCCTCTGACTCGAAGCCGCGAGCAAATCTCAGAAAACCCATGGGGATTGCCATGCTGGCCAGGCTCTGCGCCGCATAGCCAATTCCGCCGCCCACAAAGATCAGCGGAATGGATGCCAACTGCATCAGTTGTCCGCGGGTATTTTCGCGCGCCAGATGACAAGCCGCCACATGCGCGATTTCATGAGACATCACGCCGGCCAACTCAGCCTCGTTGTCAGCCGCCAGGATCAGACCCGAATCCACGTAGAAAAATCCGCCGGGCAAGGCGAAGGCATTGATGTCGTCGGTATCCACCACCTTGATCGTGAACGGCACCTGGGCGTCGGAATTTCTCACCAGGTTCTGACCAATACGATTCACGTACTCCGTTATTTCCGGATCGGTCACCAGCTTCGTCGTCGATTCAATCTGCCGGGCGTAACCTCGCCCCATGTCGATCTGTTTTTCCAGGCTGTACCAGTTGCCCAGACCGCGGTCACAACCCACTTTCCGATTGCCGATTGCGTCGATATCGCGCAGGCTTCCGTCGTGATAGGTCTTGGCTGCCTTGGGTAGAGGAGCGGTTGCCGAAGTAGTGGTAGGGAGCGAAGCGATGGTGTTCGAGGTCGATTGATCCTGCGCAGCGGCCAAGGCCTCGCACAGAAGCACGAGACTCAGGAAAATCGGGAGCACGGCACGCAGCATGACCCCACCCACCATTAGGGATTCTGCCATACTCAGAGTCAAAAAAGTAGCCCAAAGTTTCACGCTTCTGTTGCTTTATTTGTTCTGTCGATCCCGAGGCTTACTGTCCCGATCGCAGGGTCCAGAACCAGGCGATGCTAAGCGCCGTCATAATTGCGGTTGTCGCCCAGGCGGTCCAGTTGTAGACCCGTGAGTTGACGTACTCCCCCATCAATTCCTTCTTGTTCACCAGTAGCAGCATGAAAACCAGCACCGGCGGAACTGCAACGCCGTTCACCACTTGCGACAGAATCGAGATCTTCACCAGCGGCAAGTCGGGCACCAGAATTACCGCCGCGCCCGCGATAATCAGGATGGTGTAAAGCCAATAGAAGACGGGCGCCTCCGAGAATTTCTTCCCCACCCCGGATTCAAATCCCAACCCCTCGCAAACCGTGTAGGCCGTCGACAGCGGCAGAATCGAGGCGGCAAACAGCGAAGCATTAAACAAACCCAAGGCAAACAGGATATACGCATACTGACCGGCCAGGGGGCGCAGGGCTTGGGCGGCGTCTTTGGCGTCGGAAATGTTGCGATAGCCGTGCACGTACAGAGTCGCGGCGCAAGCCACGATGATGAACCAGGCCACGATGTCGGTAAAAATGCAGCCTGCGATTACGTCGATTTGCGAAGCTTTGTATTGGCGCTTGGTCACTCCTTTTTCTACGATCGAGGATTGCAGATAGAACTGCATCCAGGGAGCAATCGTCGTTCCTACTACGCCGATGCTCATGTACAAATATCCCGGAAGCATGAAGGCGGCCTTCGGCGGCGGTTTCACCGTGGCTACTAATGCCTCGATCCAGGCTGGTTTCGCGAAGAAGCCGGCGAGGATGTAGGTCACGTAGAAGAAGGACGCGGCCAGAAAAACCTTTTCCACGCTCTTGTAGTGTCCCTTGACCGGGATGAGCCAGACGATCACGGCGCACACCGGAACCGTAATATATTTCGAGAGGCCGAAGAGTTCGAGGCTGCCCGCGATTCCGGCAAACTCGCCCACCACGTTGCCGAAGTTGATGACCAGGATTCCGATCATCATGAAGAAGGTAATACGGAAGCCGAATTCCTCGCGGATGAGGTCGCTGAGGCCCTTGCCGGTAACCGCGCCCATGCGGGCGCAGATCTCTTGAACTACGATCAGAGCTAACGTAATCGGAATCAACGTCCACAGCAGCAGATGTCCGAACTGCGCCCCGGCAGCGGAGTAGGTGTAGATGCCGTTGGCATCGTTGTCGACGTTCGCGGTGATAAAACCGGGACCAACTACTGCGAAGAACAGGATGATTCGGGTCTTCCAGCGTTTCAGGAATTTCATGCGTCCGATTCGCAGACATACGTTGAGAAATTGTCAAACGATGAGACAGAATAAATGGAGAAGCGAAATCTGAACAGGTGAAAAGTCAGATAGGTGAGAATTCCCCGACATTTTTTGGGGCGAATCAGCAACACGAGGTCCTTCGACTGCGGAATCGTTCGCTCAGGATGACATTTTGTGGACAAGGGACGAACGGCGGCGCGCGATGTTCGTCCCTTTCGCGTAGGGGTGATGATGACCTTAGAGCGTAGTTTGCCCGCCGAGCAATCGGGTAAATGCCGTAGTGGGCCTATTGGGATGCCGTATAAAAGAACCGGCGGGTGGACCAGTCTTCACGTCGCCTTTGCGACGCTAGGATGTGAAAGTTGCGGATGGGCTCAGTCCAAGGAAACCCTGCCCAGGCGAAAGCTTGAACGGGGCACCCTCGTAAGCGAAATTGACGCGATAGTGTGTGCAGTCCCCGGTCATTTCTCTGTGTCGGATTTGTCGTTGTTCTTGTTGTTTTTGCCGCCTTTGCCCACGAGCTTCTTGCCTAGCCTGCCGATCCCTTTGCCCGTTCCTTTGCCGATTTTGGCTGCGCCCTTTCCGGTATCGACTCCGATGTCTTTCCCTGCGCCTCCGGCGCCTTTGCCGAGATCGGCGCCAGCCTTGCCCGGATGCAAGGTCGCGAGATTGCCAGCGGCTCCGGCGCTGCCTTTGCCCAGGCTCTCCGCGCCCTTGCCTGCGCCTTTGCCAATGTCCTCGCTGCCCTTGCCTACTTCGTTGCCGGGGCCCGGCTCAACCTTCTGCTTCCCACCGTTCGGCGCGGATTGCGGCGTGGCGGACCCTTGATTCTGAGGCGAATTGGCGGGGTGTGCCAATGCCGGCAGACTTAAGAAGAGCAAGGTGCACACTGCCACGACCATCGAAGCAAATTTGGATTTAATCTTCATTTTCTTTCTCCTGCTTCATCGATTTGAAGCGCAGTTTCTCCGTGGCGCGCATTCTTCAAACTTGGAGCAGAGCGCAAAGAGCATTCATTCGGTTCCACCCTCATAAATTTTGGATGATCGCCACGGGCAGACGTTGCACTTGCGTCACTACTCGTGACTACAGGGTTCCCTGTATCGCTGTGTCTCGATGCGTGGGCTTACTGGAGATCTACAGTTTGGCGCGGAGGATGCTAATTACGTCGTCGGAGGTGATGACTCCGGTCAACTTGTTGTGATCGTCGATCACGGGGAGGGTCAGCAGATTATATTTGTCGAAGAGTTCGGCAAACTCGTGTTCTTTCGCTTCCTCGTGGCACGAGATCAACGGTTCCCGGGTGAGAGAGAGCAATGGCGTTTCGGGCGAGGCCAGCACCAGTTTAGCCAGGGGCACGGCGCCGGCCAGGGTACCGTGGGAATCGATCAGATAAATCGTACTCACGGTTTCGACTCCGCCTTCGAATCCGCGCAAGACTTCGATCGCATCTTTGCTCGTGGCGCTGACGCCCACCGCCAGGTAATCGGTGTTCATGCGGCCGGCGGCGGTGTTCTCCTTGTGCTCGAGGAGTTCGACCATCTCCTGGCGCTCTTCGGGCCCCATTTCCTGCAGGATGTCGGCGGAAGTTTCAGCGGGCAGGTCGGCCAGGAGGTCGGCGGCTGCGTCGGGGTCCATCTCTTCGACGATGTCGGCGGCGCGGTCGGAGTCGAGCGACTCAACAATAGCCTTCTGCACCTTGGGATCGACTTCTTCGAGTGCCTCGGCGGCAACTTCTTCGTCCAGGGTCTCGAAAACAGCTTCGCGCTCGTCGGGCGCAAGATCTTCTACGATATCCGCAATGTCGGCTGGATGAAGGCGGGCGAGGCGTTCGTGGGAGATTTTCAGCTTCACCCGGCGGGCGGGATCGGTTTCGATCAGGTCGACAAAATCCCACGGGATGGGACGCTCGGGAATCTGACGCAGCAAGGCACGCAGCGCGTTCAGCGGAACCATGCCCTTGAGCAGGCGGCGAACCGCGCCGCGCGCGCCTACATCCACGGAGCCGACGCGCAGCATGGGATGACGGTTGCCAGATTCCTGAAAGAGTTCGACGTCGTTGACGCGGACAACCTTGCGTCCGTGAACGTCGATGATTTGCTGGTCGAGAAGGTCGCGGGCGAGCAGAAACAGGCCTTCGGAGCCGTCGGCGATAGGCCAAGCTGAGGCTGAGCTGTCGATCCGCAGGCCCCCATTAATCGAGTGGACGGCACTGAATGGCATCACGCGGTCGCCGCCCTTGGTGCGGACGATTAACACGGCGATGCGAGCGCGATCCTCCTGGGGCGCGACCGCCAGTTCGCGCACACGTCCGACTTGCCCGCCAGATGGCTCAAAGACCGGCAGACCCAGCAGTTCGGTAAGGGCAAGCGATGACATCGCTCTGAGAGAATACCCAACTGCGGGGCAGGAAGCTACAAGGCTTTTGCCTGTTTTTATCGGGCGCGGTGTCTAATCAGGGTTGGCGTATCGCAGGAGAGCGAAATCGGAGCGTATAATCCGCGCGTTGACATTTCCACAGCAGCAAGGCAAACTACCCAATCCGCTGATCGGGGGCTTTTCGCGGGCGCGAAGCGAAGGCTTGGCGTGGCTGGCTCGGGTGAGCGGAGTTTTTGGGTGCGATGTTTCGGGTCCCACGGTTTTGGATTTGCGGGGCTGGTTCACAGACATTTTGCCATGACCGAACTGCGGGTCTCTTATACGCTCGATTCGACGCTGGAGACCGTCGATAGCGCCGAACAAACAGCCAGCCGCATCGCGGCGGAAAGCGGATTCGACGAAGATGTGGTCATGCAGATTTCGATGGCGGTGCGCGAGGCCGCAGTGAATGCGGTGCTGCATGGCAATGCATATGATCCCGAGAAGAAGGTTAAACTTGATTTCGAACGAACCGGCAATGACCTGGTGATCACCATTCGTGATCAGGGCAAAGGGTTAGATCTGGCCAAGATTCCCGATCCGCTGGCTCCGGAGAATCTTTTGAAGACTTCGGGACGGGGAATTTTTTTAATCCGCTCGTTCATGGACGAGGTACAGATTCACCCGTCTCAGACGGGCACCGAAATTAAACTTGTAAAGCACGTTCACGGACCATCCGCGGACGTTAAGGAGGCTTCTCAGTGAGCATGAAGACCAGTACTCGTCAGGTTGATGGCGTCACGATCGTGGATTGCAGTGGCCGTATCACGCTCGGTGAGGGCAGCGTGATCCTGCGGGACACGGTGCGCGAACTGCTTTCCAAAGGCCAAAAGAAGATTCTGCTCAACCTCGGCGAAGTGACCTACATAGATAGCTCAGGCATTGGTGAGTTGGTGAGCGCCTTTACCACGGTTCGCAATCAGGGCGGCGAACTGAAACTGCTGAACCTGACGAAGAAAGTGCACGACCTGCTGCAGATCACCAAGCTCTACACCGTCTTCGATGTGCGAGATGACGAGGCCGGAGCGGTGAAGGCGTTTAACTAAAGAGATTCCATTCTTTATCTATGGGCGAGGGGGGCCGGCCCATTCGAGACCAGCCCTTTGTCCGCCTTTTTCTGTTTTGGGAAAGTCTGAGCTTTTTCTCCGCTGATTCCCGCATTATTCAGAGTGCGGCCATACAATCGTTCTCAAGCAGTTGGTTGAGAAACCGTTTCTCAACCTCGGCGCCTGAGGGTGTTATCGAAGCTCACGGCACGCCTGAAGGCGAGCCCTGATACCAGTCGCCATTTTGGGCAAACTGCGGGAAGGCGCTTTCGCGCTGAGGGTTCTGTGCTCGTTCCTTGGATTCAGTTTCGCGGTAGATTCGATCAGCTGATTCTCCGTGGTCTTTTAGGCACTTTACTTTTGTCCGCATCCCCCGCTGCGGCGGATTGCATTCCTATTGCTGAGGCGCGCCAGCACATCGGCGAGGACCAATGCGTCACCGGGAAAGTCTTTCGGGTGAAGCATGCCGGGCGCGGGGTCACACTTTTCGATTTTTGCCAGGATTCGATGGTTTGTCCATTCACCGTAGTGGTTTTTCCTCATGATTTGAAGCGCATCGGGGATGTGAGTCAGTTGCAGAACCAGGTGATCGAGGTCCACGGTCCGGTGAAAGAGTACGACGGACGAGCCGAGATTGTTCTTCAGCAATTGCGGCAATTGGGCGGCGAAGGCCTGCGGATTCCGAAGCTGCCCAAGAACTACGACGTAGAAAATAAAGGACACTACAGTGCAGGATCGTTTAGCCTACCGAAGCCCGCATATGCGACTCACAAGAAAAAGCAGCCAGCGAAGATTCCGATCGACATTCCGGGGGATGGCGATTCCATCGAGAGCCCTTCGCCGCTGCAATAATTAGCGGTCTCGGCTAAGAAACTAAGGTGTGAACTCAAAGACGGTACCTTGGAGGTCGCCGCCGCCCTCGTAGGTTGTGCCGTACATATTGCCTGAGGCATCAAGAGCTAAGCCGGCGAAGGGATTGGCCCCGTCGACGCTGCCGATGAAGGAATACAGAACTAAATATGTCCATTTCCCATCCGCTTTGCGGCTCAACTCGAACAGCGTCCCATTGCCAGTAGTGCCCCCGTAGGGGGTTGTGCCGTAGAGTTTGCCACCATCACCGAAGATCAGGTTGGTCTCCGTACCTGAGTTATGCAGCACCTTTTCCGTCCAGCCGCCGCCCGTTTTCGGCATCAACTCGAATATTGACTCTTCCGTTGGACCATACAGACTGCCTGAAGCGTCGAAGACTAGGCTGGCGGAGGGATTTTTCCCGTCTTTCCCGTTGAAGCTGTGCAGCACTTTCTCCACCCATTTTCCGCCTGCTTTGGGAGTCAACTCAAATACTGTACCGAAGCCGTCAGCGCCACCATAGAAAGCGGTACCGTAGAGATTCCCGGCGGCATCGATAATCAGGCTAGCGTAGGGCGAAGATCCGTCCTTGCCTTGGCCAAAGCTGTGCAACACCTTCTCGCTCCAGCCGCCGCCCACTTTCGGTATCAGCTCGAATACCGTGCCCGAGGAATCGGTTCCGCCTTGATACGTCGTGCCGTAGAGATTGCCGGAGCCATCCAGCGTCAAGCCAGCGGAAGGAGACGTCCCGTCCCCGCTGTGGCTTCCGAACGCATACAGTAGTTTCTCGGTCCAGCCGGTAGTTGCATCGGGCGTCAACTCGAATACTGTACCGGAGGCGTGAACTCCGCCTGCATAAGTCGTGCCGTAGAGATTGCCGCCGGCATCGAAGATCAGGTTCGCCGAAGGATGGGACCCGTCCGCGCCGCCTTTGAAACTATGCAGAATCCTCTCTGTCCAGTGTCCGCCCGCTCTGCGCATCAGCTCAAAAACGGTGCCTTCGTTATATGCCCCGCCTCCGCTAGTCGTGCCATAAAGGTTACCGGCGTTATCGAGAATCAAGCCCGCCTGGGGATAGGCACCGTCCATGCGAGCGGTTCCGAAGCTATACAGCAGTTTTTCTTCTTGCGCGACCGCGCGCGTGCTCGTAGCAAGGAGCAGTACCGTCAAGATTGCCAGAGTCGCTATGAATGTAGCGGAAAGTCGATTGGCCTGCATAGGGAGTCTCCTTAGAGCCGAGAATAAGGCAGGTAGTTTTTCTTTTCGTGCCGGTCCGATAACGACGCTACGGCGTGATCTCGAACACCGTGCCGTAGCCGTATTCGCCGCCGCCTTGGGTCGTGCCGTAGACATTGCCAGCGGCATCGAGAATTAGACCGGCCCAAGGTTCGATTCCGTCCGTGTCTTTGAACTCATGCAACGTCTTCCCGGTCCAGCCCCCTCCCGCCTTAGGCATCAATTCAAAGACTGTGCCGTTGTTATAGGCACCGCCTTCTACCATTGTGCCGTAAAGATTGCCCACGTTATCGAAGATTACGCCGGCGTAGCAATAATCCCCGTCGTTGCCGTTGAAGCTGTACAGCAGTTTCTCCGTCCAGCCTCCGCCAGTCTTGGGAATCAACTCAAACACGGTGCCGTCGCCGTCGGGGCCGCCGACGTAGGTCGTGTCGTAGAGATCGCCGGCAGCATCAAAGATCGGGCTCGAGTGGGGGTCTGCCCCGTCCTTCACGTCGAAGTGACGCAACACCTTTTCCGTCCAGCCTCCGCCGGTTTTGGGGCTCAATTCGAACACGAGACCGGCGCTGTTGTCACCCGTTGCGCCGTAGAGATTGCCTTCGGCATCGAAGATTACGCCCCCTCGGGATAGCCGCCTCCGTATTCATCGAGGTTAAAGGCATGCACAATCTTCTCCGTCCATTTGCCGCCCGCCGCGGGCATTAATTCGAACACCGCACCTCCGCCCCCAGGACCGCCGCCGTACACGGTGCCGTAGAGATTGCCGAAGCTGTCGAAGATCAAACCCGCGTAGGAACAAGCTCCGTCCTTGTTGCTGAAGCTGTGCAGTACCTTCTCTGCCCATCGTCCGTCTGCTTTGGGCGTCAATTCAAATACCGTACCGTAATCATAAAAACCGCCGCCGCAGGTCGTGCCGTAGAGATTGCCGGAGCCATCGAAGATTACGCCGGCGTATGGTAACTCTCCTGCCGTCCCGCTGAAGTTAAACAACACGGTCTCCGACCAGCTCCCGTTCCCTTGGGGCGTCAACTTGAACACGGTACCATCGCCAGAGTCGCCGCCGCGTATGGTCGTACCATAGAGGTTGCCGGAGGCGTCGAAGGTCAGGCCGCCGATTGGCTCAAACCCATCCGTGCCGTCGTTGTTGAAACTATGCAGCACCTTTTCGGTTGCTGCATAGCTACTCGTCACCAACAGTGTCATCGCGAGGGTCGTCAGAGCCACTCTCAATCCGATGGAAGATCTCTCGTTCATATTCAGCCGCCTTAGCTTAGGAATTCCGCGCGAATGCAGCGTTGTCCAATTGGCGCCACCACTTTACTACGGTTTGATCTCAAACACTGTTCCGCAACCGGATGTGCAGCTTGTCGAATTGCCGCCTTCGTAGGTGGTGCCGTACAGGTTGCCGGAGGCATCGAAGATCACGCCGGCGTAAGGTAGGTCCCCGTCGGTCACGTCGAAGTTATGCAGAACGGTCTGCGTCCATTTGCCAGTCGACTGCAGCGTCAACTCGAATACTGACCCGGCGTTGTCCGGGCCGTTTGCGCCTTCGGTGCCGTAAAGGTTGCCGGAGCCGTCGAAGATCAGCTTGCCGTAGGGATCAGTCGCTCCCGGGTAGCCGAAATTGTAGAGTATCTTTTCCGTCCAGCCGCCGCCGGTTTTGGGCGACAACTCGAATACGGTCCCACCGAATTTAGTGCCGCCCACGGAAGTCGCGCCGTAGAGATTACCGGAGCCGTCGAAGATCATAGGGGCGAATGGAAAGTATCCGTCCTTGCCTTTGGAGTTGAAGCTGTGTAGCAAGATCTCCTTCCAGCCTCCGCCAGTTTTGGGTGACAACTCGAAGACGGTGCCGAGACCGGAGGCGCCGCCTTCGAGCGTGGTGCCGTAGAGATTGCCTGCGGTATCGAAAACCAGGCTGGCGTTGGGAGCGGAACCGTCTTTGGTGTTGGGATTGAAGTTGTGCAGGATTTTCTCCTTCCAACCCCCGCCTGCTTTGGGCGTCAACTCGAAGACCGTCCCGAAGTCGTAAAGGCCTCCAATCTCGGTAGTGCCGTAAAGATTGCCAGAGCCATCGAAGATCACGCCATCAAGTGGAGTGCCTCCGTCCTTACCATTGAGGGCGTCGAAGTTGTACAGTATCTTCTCCTTCCAAGCCCCCTTCGTGGGGTGCGTCATCTCGAATACCGTACCGGTTCCATAGGTGCCGCCAGTTTGGGTCGTGCCATACAGATTGCCGGAGGAGTCGAAGATCAGAGTCCCGTAGGGGAAGCTTCCGTCGGTGCCGCCGACGAAGTTGTGCAGGACGGTCTCGGTCCAGACGCCTCCACCTTTGGGCGTCAACTCAAACACCGTCCCCATGTCGCTGGTGCCGCCGTTGACCGTCGCGCCGTAGAGGTTGCCGGCCTTATCGAAGATCAAGCCAGCGCGGGGATTAAACCCGTCCGAGCCGTTGTCGGTGAAGTTATGCAGCACTTTCTCCGTGGCAGCGTAGGTGGTCGATACGTACAGGGTCAGGGTAATGATCAGCAGCGTTGTTCGCAATCCGATGGAAAGTTTCTTGTCTTGCATAGGAATTCCTCCGTCTAACTCAGAACTTCAGGGCCCGGCCTTTTCCGTCAGCAGGCGTTGCGCAAAATGGCAACGAAAACCGTCATGCTGGTCGAAGTGTTCGAGTGGAAGCCGATTCGATTGCAGGCCCAATCCTGGGCCGAACACGTCACGGGGGAGGAGTACCGAGCGGCTAATTTTCCTCCGGCGGCGAAAGGGTGTCAAGAGAAGAAAGTCTGTGACTCAGGTCCAAACGCAGGGTTCCTCGACGTCGCTCGGAATGACAAATTGGTAAACACAGAGTCAAACGCTAGACCATTCCTTTTTTCAGATCCTCAAGGGGATAGAAAGTTCCCCGCCAGACCACTCCACCGCGCGCCAGAGTCAACGTCATCGAACGCAGCATGATGTAAACGAAGATGGCGGCGCCGATGGGATGCAGAACAAAATAATATGCCGGGATGTCGGACTCCCAGGACATTCCCACATAAATACCGAATATGGATGCGAGGGCGAGGGCATAGGGCAAACGAGCCCATCCGTGGACGAGCCAGATTCCGACGAACGGCATGATGTTTAGAAACGCCAGGGCAAATACGGAAAGCAGAAGGCGCCACGCCTGGAATGACATTATGGCGAAGGAATTCTTGGTGAGGTTGTTGACCATGCCCATTGCGCCCTTGGCCCAGCGGAGCGAAATCAGGTCGGCGCCGTAGACATTGCGCTGGGCGTATCCGGCGTTCTTCACAATTTTGCCCAGCTTCATGTCGTCGACCACCTCGAAACGCAACGCCTTGTAGCCGCCAACCGCGTCGTACACGCGGCGGCGGATTAGATTGAATGCGCCCACTCCGATATGGTCTTTTGTTTTGGGGTCGGCCACTTTCCAGGGGCGATGTCCGAAGACGAAAAGAGTTTGGAAAAAGGCGACAGTGATTCTTTCGCCGGGGCTGTGCATGATGATGCGAGGAAACAACACCAGGTGGTCGGCGGATTCGGCCTCGGCATACGCCAAAGCGCGAGTCAACACGTCGGGCCGGAAGAGCACGTCGGCATCGGTAAACAGCAGCCAATCTCCGGTTGCCTGATTCGCGGCGCTCCACATCGCATGAACCTTGCCCAACCAACCCGCAGGCAACTCGGCAATGTGAAACACTTTCAGTCGACCGTTAGCTTCCCGCCTCGATGCAACTCCGTCGATGACTTCTTTGGTACCATCCGTGGAGCGATCGTTTACGGCGATGATTTCGTAATTGTCGTAATCGAGCGTAAGCAGTTTCGTGAGCGCCGCACCAATGTGTTCTTCTTCGTTGCGAGCGGGAACAATGATGCTGACGCGGGGATTTCCATGTGGGGTGGCCGGTTTACGATTCCATTCGGGATGCGCGATGTCGGCGACCTTGGGCATGCCCAAAGCGGCATCCAGCAGGCGCGAAAACCAGACCAGGGCGAGGAAGCTTCCGGCAATCCAATGAAAAATATCCCCGTGAAAATGGCTCATGCCAACTGACTATCCGAAGCGCCGAGTTCATTCTGGGTTCTTACAGGGGGAGCGAATCGCATACCGTAAAACAGTATCGCAGAAGAAACCGCCATTGCGATGACCGGCAGAATGAAGGCAGCTTCAAGCGAGCGCCGGTCGGCTACGTATCCCATGAGGGTTGGCGAAGGCACGTCGCCCAGAAGATGAAAGATGAAAATATTGACGGCGATCGCGGTCGCGCGAATGTGCGCGCCAACCGAGTTCACGAGAGCTGTGTTCAGAGGCGACGTATTAAACAATAAAAGAAACGCCGCTACCGCGATGGCGGGCACCATCAATTTTCCCTTGCTGAACAAGGCAACGATCATGACGGGCACGCCGAGGCCCATGCTGACCGCCGACACAAAGTAGTACGAACTTTTCATGCGCGGGAGCAGGCGATCTCCCAACCAGCCTCCGGCTAAAGAGGCGAGGATGCCATCGACCACCACAATTTTGCCGAAGGTTAAATTTGCCGCTTCCAGGCTGTAGCCGCGGACCTGAGAAAGAAAAGTCGGCATCCAGACCTGTATTCCTCCAAGTGAAAACGTTCCCGCCGCCATGCCCAGGGTGACGGCCCAGAATGCAGGATTACGCGCCAAGCCTCGCAGGGTTGCGCGGTCTGGAGTTTCTTTCAGCGAGTCGAACTGGCCGCGCGGCGGCTCGGGAATAAACAACAGGGCAAGAGCGAGCAAGAAGCCGGGGAATGCCGCGATGTAAAACGGATACCGCCATCCGAGATGTGGCCCAAGCTTGCCGCCCAGAAGATATCCGGCGGCTGTGCCCACGGGGATCGCCAGATAAAACACTCCAAAAATGCGGCCGCGTTTGTTCTCAGGAAAAAGATCGGCGACGAAAGTCGGAGCGATGGTCACGAAGGTCGCTTCGCCAATCCCAACCAGCGTGTGGCGAACCAGCAACTCCCAGTAGGTGTGCGTGACCGCAGTCAGGAGGGTGAGCGCACTCCAGAAGATTGCACCCAGAATGATGATCTTTTTGCGCGAATAGCGGTCGGCCAGCGGCCCGGTAAACGGCGCAGCGATCATGTAAAAGCCAAGAAACGCGCTGGTAAGGTATCCGACCTGTGTATTGGTGAGATGGAATTCGCTTTGCACCAGCGGCTGCACCGCAAATAACACAGAACGATCGATGTAGTTGAGCAGGTTCAGCGTCGTCAGCAGAGTGAGCGCCGTCCACGGATAAAGTTTCGTCTGGGTCACTTGGCGAAGGAATATATCACGAGGTCATTAAACAGTACTGTGGATTGCATTCGGGACTAAAATGAAGGCGGGGAGAAAGCTGATGAGTGTTCCGCGACAAGGCACGCCTACCTGGAAGATTCATCCCGGCGAGATTTTGCGGGAAGAATTCCTGAAGCCGATGGCGATTTCTCCCTACGCCCTGGCAAAGCGTCTGCATGTTCCTCCACCGCGCATCAACGACATCGTTTTGGAACGGCGAGGCATCACCGCAGATACTGCCCTTCGCCTATCGCGGTTCTTCGGAACTACGGAGCAGTTCTGGCTGAATCTGCAGGATGCCTATGACATCGGTTGCGCGCGGGCGGGACTGGCTAAAGAACTGGAACAAATCGAACCGCTGAAATCTGTCGCAGCGGCCTATTAGGCGCACAAAAAGGATCGGTTCACGTCAGCGCTCTCTGCGGCCTTTCTCAGCGAACTCCGCGATAAGCTCGTGGCTTGTTTTTCAAAAGCTAAGCCTTACTTCCCTTTTGGCCGCGGCCACTTTGCCACGATCACCGTTGAAATCCCGCCGCGCGGGCGAAAATCCCCTTTGACCTCAGCCCACACGGGACGCGCCCAGCGCACTACATCGTCCAGTACGCGGTTCACAATGTTCTCCTGAAAAATTCCCAGATTCCGGTAAGCCTGCAGATACTCTTTCAGCGATTTCAACTCCAGGCAGCGCTTGTCGGGCATGTAACGGATGGTAAGCATGCCAAAGTCGGGTAATCCGGTTTTTGGACATACCGAGGTAAACTCAGGGTCATCGACTACAATCTCGTATCCTACAAACTGATTCGGCCAAGTCTCGATCTCGGGGAACTTGGCATCCAGCCCTGCCTGTGCATGTTCGGGCGTGTAGCGTGGCGGTTTGGACATGGCCCATTGTAACCGGACGAATTCGCCAAATACTTCAAGGATTTGCGGGTCATCCGCGAAACCTCGCGCATCTAATTCAGCAGCTTCCTTCTAAAGCTCTCCGGGGCAGCAGGTGGTACAGTTATTGCGTCCAGTAATTCGTTCGTTATTAAGAACGAACAGCGAAAAATGACGAATAATGGCGGCAGTTTCGTGACCCGGCACCGCTGGCTCGCGGCAACGCTCGCGATTGCCGTAGCAGTGGTGTTGTTTGCATCTTTGTCGCGGGACCCTGCGGTGCCAGTGCGGGCGGTGACTGCACAGCGGGGGACGATTCGAAGCGTGGTCTCCACCAATGGGAAAGTCGAGCCGCTGCAGAACTTCGAGGCGCATACGCCGATGGGTACGACGGTGACAAAAATCCTGGTGCGGGAAGGCGATCAGGTCAAGAAGGGCCAACTGCTGGTGCAATTGGACGATGCGAAAGCCCGCAGCCAGGCGGCACAGGCCAAGGCTCAAGTCCTCGCCGCAGAAGCTGATCTGAATGCGATCCAAAAAGGCGGGAACCGCGAGGAGATTTTGACGCTCGATTCGCAAATCACCAAAACCCGCACCCAGAATGATACGGCACAGCGCAATCTGGACGCGTTACGGCGTCTGCGTGAGCAGGGTGCCGCTTCTCCGGGCGAGATAAAAAACGCGGAGGATCAGCTCAAACGCGCCAATGCAGATCTCGATCTTCTTCTGCAAAAGCAGAAGAATCGCTATTCCCAGCCGGAGATTGCCCGTGTGGAAGGCCAGAAGTCCGAAGCTCAGGCTGCGTACGACGCGGCGGAAGATGTGCTCAATCAGCTGAATATTCGCGCTCCATTTGATGGGATCGTCTATTCGCTGCCGGCCCTGCAAGGCGCATACCTCAATCCCGGCGATCTGGTATTGCAGGAAGCGGATCTCTCGAAGGTTCGCGTACGAGCGTTCGTGGACGAGCCCGACCTTGGACGCCTGGCCCCGGGGGACAAGATCGAGGTCACTTGGGATGCGTTGCCGGAGCGAACCTGGGAAGGCACGGTCAGCGTGATCCCGGCCGTCATAAAACTGCATGGCACACGCAACGTCGGAGAAACGACTTGCATTGTGGACAACAAAGACTACAAGTTGCTGCCCAACGTCAATGTTAGTGTCACGATTATCACTGCGGAGCATCGCGATGTACTTACAGTGCCCCGCGAGTCGATTCATCAGGACGACGACAGCAAAATTTACGTATACGCAATCGTGAACAACGAATTACAGCGCCACTACGTACAAACTTCGATTTCGAATCTGACGAAAGTCGAAGTGACCGGGGGGTTGCCGGAAAACGCTTTGATCGCTCTGGGACCTACCAATCCTAATTCCAAACCGTTACGCAATGGTTTAGCCGTAAAGGTGGTTCATTAATAAATGATTTCGGTTAAGAAACTTTCGATCATATTGTGTCTGGCGCTTCTTCCGTCGCTGTGCAGCGCGGATTCCGCGGACAGCAGGCTGCTTGCGGAAGGCCGCATGGACGATGCCGTGGTATCTCTGCATAACAGAATCGGCAGCGCTCCCAAAGACGCCGAATCCTACAATTTGCTGTGTCGCGCATATTTCGCGCTTGCTGATTGGGACAACGGCATTGCGGCGTGCGAGAAGGCGGTGTCGTTGGATCCCGGCAACTCGCAATATCATCTTTGGCTGGGACGCGTTTATGGCGAAAAGGCGGACCACTCGCACTTCGTAACTGCGGCGGGCTTCGCCAAGAAAGTGCATGCTGAATTTGAAACGGCTGTGCGCTTGAATCCCAATAGTGCCGAAGCACGAACCGACCTTGCGGAGTTCTATCTGGAAGCTCCCGGGATTATGGGCGGTGGGCGAGATAAGGCCGAGGCCCAGGCGCAGAAAATCGCCACGCTGGATCCGGTCCGAGCCGGATGGGTGAAGGCGCGCCTCGCGGAAAAGAGCAACAATCTTGTCGTCGCCGAAAACGACTATCGGGCCGCCATCGTAGCCAGCCACGGCGCCGCGCTCGCCTGGCGGAATTTAGCTTCGTTCTATCGCCAAACCGGGCGCCTGGACGAGATGGAAGAAGCCATCCGCCAAACCAGCGCAGCTCCGATGGATCAACCCGAAGTGCTGATGGAGTGCGCGAATATGTTGATCCGCAGCAAACGCGATCTGCCGCAGGCTACCCAGTTGCTCCGTCGGTATCTGTCGTCAAGCCTCACCGTCGAAGCCGCGCCCGCCTTCAAAGCGCACTACCTGCTGGGCACGGCGCTCGAGCAGCAGGGCAATAAGCCGGCAGCGGCTCAGGAGTACCGTGCGTCCCTGGCCCTTGCCAAAAGCTACACGCTGGCGCAGGCCGCCTTAGATCGGCTGAATGGCCAGTTGGCTGAAGTCGCGAATCCAAACTAGCCCGTGTGCGTGGGATTCTGTCCTCAGCGTCGCTCGCAAATACCTAGAAATTCTGTGCGACTCCTGTGGTGTAACGATTTTTACAACGACAGAGGGACCTATCGGGTCTTGGCAAAAAATTCGAGGTAGACCAAAACACACACAACCCACGCCACCGCGACAATCACGACCTTTTTCAACAATGACATGAAAGAAAGTTTACTCGTTTTCTTGCTCTGCGGTTTCAGGCAGGCAGAACTGTTTCGAAATAATAATATCCGATTGGGTTGAGAAGGATACCCTCGCCGCGCATCCCCCGAATCCGCCCTCATTTACAATCAGATTTCCGGCTCCAGCAACTTTTCTTGAGGATAAAAACATGAAACCTGCTTGCCGTAGTCGATCACGCCTGGCTGTTTTGATCTCTCTAACTGTAATCCTGGCTTCTTTTTGCGGAACCCTCGGGGCCGAGCAAATTCCGCTGAAGCGCGTCGTGGAGTTGGCGCTGGCCCACAGCACGACGATGCAGGCTTCTCAGATCGATGAGCAGCGTGCCTTTGCCTCGTACCATGAAGCCCGCAATCAGTATTTGCCGCAATTAACTGTCGGTTCCGGCCTGGGCAAATCGTATGGTTATCCGCTGAGCCTGGAAGGGTCAGCCCCGTCGATCGTCAACACGACTGCGCAGTCGGCCTTGATCAATCCCTCATTGCGCGATTTTGTTCGCGCTGCCAAAGCTGAGTGGCAGGAAAGCACCGTCCAGACAAAAGACCAGCGCCAGCAGGTCATTCAGGACACCGTCTTGAGTTATGCCGAACTCAGCAAATGGGAAACGCTCATGACCCACCTGAGCCATCAGTATGAGGATGCGCTCAAAATGGAGCAAATCGTGAACCAGCGCGTTCTGGCTGGCGTGGACACGCCGTTGATTCGGAACCAGGCGCGCCTGAATGCGGCTCGCGTCTACTTGCACATTTCGCAGGCGCAAGGCGCGATCGATGTATTGCGCAACCGCCTTTCGCAATTGACCGGCCTTCCAGCTGCTGCGATTGAGACCGTCCCTGAGTCCATTCCAGCCTTGCCGGAGGTAAAGCCGGAAGACAATTTAGCCGCTAAGGCGGCGCAAGAAAGTCCGTTGATCCAGATTGCCGACATCCGTGCCACCGCGCTTGCGTTTCGCGCCCGCGGCGAACATCGCGCCATGTTGCCGAGCATTGATTTCGCCGCGCAGTACGCCTTGCTTGCTACATTCAACAATTATCAGAATTTCTTCCGGCCAGGAAGCTTCCAGTCGAACAACGCCACGGTGGGAGTGGAAATCCGATTTCCCTTCTTGAACCCTTCGCAGCATGCCCACGCCCAGGCTGCCGACGCAGTCGCGCTTCACGCCCGAAAGGATGTCGAGGCGACCAAGAACCAGGTTTCGGAACAGACTTTGAAGCTGCAACGTTCGGTCGAGCAACTTTCCGCTGCCCAACAAGTCGTCGACCTGGAATATCAAATCGCGAAGTCCAATCTCGATACGACGCAAACCCGGGTCGATTCAGGCAGCGCGACACTCCACGATTTGGACGACGCCCGCAATCAGGCCAATGAACGCTACGACGCACTCCAGGACACGAATTTCGAACTGCAACGGGCACGCATCAGCCTGCTGCGCGTTACCGGCGAACTGGAAGATTGGGTGGGAATTGGCAAGTAAGTAGGAGGATCGAAGACGCTAACTACAAAGGGATTGGCCGATTTCGACGAGCCGATCCATCCCCGCTGGACGACCCGTTTCCCTGTTGGACGCATCAAACCAGCCATTCGCCGAAAGCATTTTGGCTGGGGGTGAATGCGCTATTAGACTAGTTTTGCACATACTTACCAGAAATTGCGTGACCGGCCGACGTGGCCAGCGCAGGTACTCGGAGTGTACCTGGGTGTGCCCGGGAGAGGCTGTGAAATGTTAATATTAGGTCATACACACATATGCCATTAAAAACCTTGTTTCTGAATCCGCCGTCGTTTGAGAATTTCGACGGCGGAGCCGGCTCACGTTGGCCGGCCACCCGCGAGATTGAGTCGTATTGGTACCCGGTCTGGCTTGCCTACCCCGCGGGAATGCTTGAGGGCTCGCGCCTGCTCGATGCCCCTTCGCATCACGTGTCGGCGGAAGAGACTATCAAGATCGCCCGCGACTATGAATTCCTTGTGCTGTTTACCAGCACTCCTGGCTTCCCCGGCGACATTCGGCTGGTAAAGAAGATCAGAGAGAGCAATCCCAAGATCAAGATTGCGTTCGTCGGACCACATGTCAGCGTGTTGCCCGAGAGGTCGCTCAAGGATTGTCCTGAAATCGATTTCGTAGTGCGCAAGGAGTTCGACTACGCGGCTTGCGAGTTCGCAAACGGCAAACCGCTGGAAGAGATTTTAGGTATCTCTTACTTGAAGAACGGATCGGTTGTGCATGCCCCGGATCGTCCGGAGGTTCAGGATCTCGATTCCCTGCCCCATGTGACCGAAATCTATCGTCGTGACTTGGATGTGACCAAGTACAACGTGCCATTCCTGCTTTACCCGTACGTGTCCCTCTACACCACGCGTGGTTGCCCCGCGCAGTGCACGTTTTGCCTCTGGCCGCAGACGTTGAGCGGTCACCCTTGGCGCAAACGCTCCACCGACGACGTAGCTCTTGAAATGGCCAAGGCCAAAGAGTTCTGGCCGAATGTGCGAGAGTTTTTCTTCGACGACGACACCTTCAACATTCAGAAAGTCCGAACCATCGAACTCTGCTCCAAACTGAAGCCCCTGAAGCTTACCTGGTCTTGCACCTCGCGTGTCACGACGGATTACGAGACCTTGAAAGCCATGAAGGAAGCCGGTTGCCGTCTCCTGATCGTGGGATACGAGTCTGGCGATCCGCAAATCCTGAAGAACATCAAGAAAGGCGCGACCGTCGAGCGCGCCCGCCAGTTCACCAAGGATTGTCACAAGCTGGGCCTGGTGGTTCACGGCGACTTCATCCTCGGTCTACCCGGGGAAACTTGCGAGACCATTAACACCACCATCGCGTTCGCCAAAGAACTCGACGTCGAAACGATTCAGGTTTCCGTGGCCCACGCTTATCCGGGAACCGAACTCTACGACTACGCAGTGAAAAACGGCTTCATGGTCGGCGACAACAAGATGGTGGATGAAGGCGGGCACCAACTGGCTCACATTCAATATCCCGGACTGCCGGCCGAAGAAATCCTCGAGTCCGTGCACCGCTTTTACGACGAATATTATTTCCGGCCCAAGGCGGTATTCCGCATCCTGCGAAAAGCGGCGTTCCACGCCGCGGACCGTAAACGCCTGTATCATGAGGCCAAAGCCTTCTTGAAAGTACGGTCAATGCGCACAAAATGGGTCAAGGACAAACGCGAGAAAGACGATTCCGCTGCCGCGGTTGCACCGGCAAAAGCCTAATGTTGGCGCGGGCGTCCTCGCCCGCGCAGGCTCACACGAAAGTTCAGAGTTCGTAAGAGCCCGCTTAGGAAAACAAAAGTGTGACCTTTCGCAAGTATCTGGTGCTCGCTGGCGTGACGCTGTGTGCGTCCATCGGCGATTCGTTGCTCTCGCGGGGCATGAAGCAGCTGGGCAACATTTCTCTGCATCACCTTTCTGATTTAATCCTGGCCGTGACCAATCCCTCCGTCGCTCTGGGCATTTTGCTTTTACTCGGATTCTTCGCTTCCTACATGACCGCCCTTTCCTGGGCCGATCTTACCTACGTTCTTCCCGCGACTTCGCTCGGATACGTCCTGCTCACGCTGATTGCGAAGTTTTTTCTGCACGAGACCGTAACCACTTCGCGCTGGGTCGGCGTTCTTCTGATCTCGGCTGGTGTTGGATTCGTTACCCAAGGCCCGGCATTGACTCACCATCCCGCAAAGGCTCACGAAACAGCGTACGAAGCGGCTTCAGCGAGACGCGAGCCATGAAACAAGCCTATACGTGGAGTGCGATTGCGGCCATCGTGCTGGCTTCGACGACCGGCGACGTTCTGCTCTCCCGCGCTATGAAGCAGGTAGGAGACGTGGGCGAACTGTGGCGGCGCAGCGGCCTTTGGACAGTGGTTTCAAGAATGCTGCGGAATCCAAGCTTCCTGCTCGGTGTTGTTGCCATGACGACGGCCTTTTACAGTCTTCTGTTCGGACTTTCCTGGGGCGACGTCAGCCTGATCGCGCCCGCCTCAGCCTCTCTGACATTTGTGACCAATGCAGTCGCGGCCAAGCTGTTTCTGCACGAACGAGTCGACCACCGGCGCTGGATGGCTGCACTCTTGGTGGCGGGCGGCGTGGTGCTCCTGGCCGCGTGATGTTCGATCATCCTCGGTTGACAAGCGGAAGTTGTGTTCCTAAGAGCAGTTCGGAAGGCATAACTTTTTCGTGGCGGCTTTGCCAACTCCGATGCTCGTCGTCGAAGATTACTTGAACAGCCGCATGAATCCAGATGCCCGCAGATTGGGCACCAGAAACGCTGCATCTTTCATTCCCGCGGCTCTGACAATGGATTCCGCCGCTAGGTATCCACTTCGCACCGCGCCTTCCATGGTCGCGGGCCATCCCGTAGCGGTCCAGTCTCCCGCTAGAAAGACTCTAGGCCAGACCGTCTTTGATCCGGGACGATAGGCGTCTACTCCCGGCAGTGGCGAATAGGTGGCGTGAATTTCCTTAATCACCGTGGATTTCACGAGATTTGCTTCTCGTGCGCCGGGGACAAATTCACGTAGTTCAGCGAGGGCTAACTCGACGATTTCCGCCCGCGATTTCTCAACCAGAGTTTTTGAGGAGCTCACCACGAGTTCCACGTAGCTGCCGTTTTCGTTTCGTCCGAGCAACTTCGATTTGTGGAACATCCATTGAATAGTTCGATCCAATAACACGGCATGATCGAGATCGGTAACCTGGCGATCGAACCAGAGGTGAATACCAGTGATGGGCGAGGTCTCGAATCGCGCCAGAACTTTTCGCAGCGGCTCCGCAGCCGGAGCCTGCGGCAATATGCGGGACAGAACATCAAAGGGCACGGCGAAGACGACGAAGTCAAAGCTCGTTTTTTCGCCCGACACCAACAACTTCACATCATCGGACTCAGGCAGAAAAGACTCCACGCTGCTTCGAAATCGAATCTCTCCGCCACGCGAAGCGATGTAGTCTCCAGCCACACTGTAAAGTTCAGTTAAAGGAACGGTAGGCACTCCCATCCGTCCAGCCGCAGCCGATTTTAAGAAAGATTCGCGCACCACTTGCGCCGCATACGGCACCGACATTCGATCAAGATCTTCGTTCAACGCGCTCACCAGCACTGGCTTCCAGAAGCGCTCGATGGCTTGCTTGGTCTGTGCGTGACGGCGCAGCCAGGTCAAGAATGCTTCGCCACAGTCTCGCGGCGCCGCGGTCGCCAGTGCCGCCATGGCCATGGCGATGGCAAGCTTGTCGGACAGGTCCAAACAGGCAGCCCGCAGAAAAGCAGGCGCGTTATGGAACGGCGCAGGCAGCTCCGATGGCGCGATGACCGAGACGCGTCCGCCGGGCTCGAGGAAAGTTAAGCGGTCGTACCAGCGAATCTTGTTTTCGACGCCTAGGCGTTCGTAAAATTGGATGAGATTGGTGCAGCAGCCAAGCAGCACGTGCTGGCAGTTGTCCACGACTTCGCCGGTTCCGGGATGCTGATATGAGGAAGCGCGTCCGCCGAGATACGGCCGGCGTTCAAACAGGGTCACGCGAAACCCGCTGCTGGCAAGGGCGCAACCGGCGGCGAGTCCCGCCAATCCACCTCCGACCACGGCTACTCGGGAATTTTGCAGCGGACGCTCGCTCATCAGGACAAGCGTTTCAGGAAGCCCTTGGCCAGGATGCCAAGCTTCTCGCGCACCGTGAGGCTGACCTTCTCATCACCAGTGAAGACGTCATATTGCCGTTGCGCGATCTTGTCGAGCAGACGCTGATAAATGGTCATCAGCACCCACAGCGCCGGCTGACTGTCCTCTTCGACAAGAGGAATCAGTTCATCTCCAGCGCGGTAATACTCGCGAGCGCGATCAGCCTCCATGGCCAGCAGCGGGCGGAACAGTGATGGATCGGAGACAGCGTCCAGAGCCGAAATTGAAATCCCAAATTTGTCCAGATCCTCTTCCGGTAGATAAACGCGGCCCATGCGAGCATCTTCTTTTACATCCCGAATAATGTTGGTGAGCTGGAACGCTATTCCAAGGCGCTCCGCCAGCGGCTCGGCGGCCGGGTCGCGATACCCGAACACATGAATGCAAACCAATCCTACGACCGACGCCACTCGATAACAGTATTGATAGAGGTCGTCAAACGTTCGATAGTGAACGCTCAGCGCAAGTGGAATGGGCGACCCGGCTGCAGGCATCTCATCCGCTGTTGGGCCTCCTTCGACATCCATCGCGGTGCCGTAGGCCAACTGATCGAGCAATCCAACCCGAATGTTGTAGCGGCGCTGTGCATCGGTGAGAGCCAGCAGTACGGGTTCGTCGGTTGGCTGGCCGGATTGGGCGCGGTGAAACGCGTCCAGCCACGCGCTGAGTTTCTGCCTCCGGTCGTACATCGACATGGATTCGTCGTCGGCAATGTCGTCACAGCGCCGCATGAACGCATAGACGGCGCAGAGGGCCTGACGCTTCGCGCGCGGCAACACCAGAAACGCATAATAGAAATTCTTCGCTGCCGCACGCGTAATGTGCCGGCATACCGAATACGCAACCGCAAGTTGCGATTCAGTGGGCGCGAAGGGTGTGGGAGCGTGCTGCACGGCCGTACTCATGCCCTTTTTCTCCGCAGCTTTCTCCAAGCCACGCCCGCAACCAGCGCCAGTTTGCGTGATTTCGAAATCGAAGGACGCCTGCCCAGTACGTTATATCCCTGGTCTTCGATGGCGTTCAGAATCTCTTGCCCGCCCCGGCTGAACAATTCAATATCGATCGCCAGGTCGCGATCCACCTGCTCGATCAGCGGCAGCCCTCGACGGAACCAATCGCGGGCGCGCTCCACTTCGAAGTGCATCATGTCGCAGAAAGCGGACGTATTCCGCTGTGCCGCGATGTCATCTTCAGTGACTCTGAAGCGCCGCAGGTCTTCAAGCGGAAGATAGATGCGGTCGTTGGCATAGTCCGGGCTCACATCCTGCCAGAAATTCGCCAGTTGCAGCGCAGTGCAGGTGAAATCCGAAAGCGCCTGCCGCTCGGCATCCCGGTAGCCGCATACGTAGAGCACGAGATGCCCAACCGGATTCGCCGAGTAACGGCAATAGCCGAGAACGTCCTCGAATGTGGAATAGCGCGAGACTCTTTGATCCTGACGAAACGCGGTCAGCAGATCGACAAATGTCTGCTTCGGAATCTCACACTTGCGAACTGTCCCAGCTAAAGCGACGAACACCGGATGCCGCGGGTTCCCGGCGTAACACGCATCAAGCTCGGCTTCCCATTGGTCAAGCAGCCGCAAAGATGCATTGGCATCGCTGATTTCATCGCCCAGGTCATCCGAGATCCGGCAATAGGCATAGACATTAAAGAAATCCTGCCGTACCCGTTCTGGAAGAAACCAGCTCGCAACCGAAAAATTCTCGTAGTGCGAACGCGCCAGACGACGACAATACTCCTCCGACCCAGCAAGGCTTGGGGCTTTCTCGGGAATGGCGTAGTCAGGCGGAAGGCTGCCCCACCCCTCGAGGCTTGAGGAAACAGTTGCAGTCTGGGAGTCGTTGGCAATCGATGACATGGTTAATTTCAATGTAGGCGCGGGCGTCCACGCCCGTGCGGCCATCGTAAACAAATTCCGCCTCAGTGCCCGGGAATAATGGCGGTCTTGATGTCGCCGTTGCGGTTCAGCATGTGATGGAAAACCTGCTGCAGCCGGGAAAGTGGCGCTTCGCCAGTAATGTAATCCGTCGAACGAATCTTCTTTTCAGCGATCAGCGCGAAGGCTCGGCGCACAGTCTCCGGAGTGTGATGGAAAGTCGCCTTCAGCGTGACCTCCGAATAGTGCAGCCGGTTGGTGTCGAGCTGCACTTTAGTGCCGCTGGCGCAACCGCCAAAGAAGTTCACCGTTCCGCCTTTGCGCACCATATCGATGGCCATCTCCCAGGCTTCCGGACGTCCCACCGCCTCGATCACCACATCACTGCCGCGCTTCTCAGGAGAAAGCATCCGCACCGCTTCGACAGGATCCTTCACCTTATTGATTTGTACCACGTCGTGCGCGCCCATGTGCTTCGCGGCTTGCACTTGGGCATCGCGCTTCACCACGGAAATCACGTTGCAGCCCACCGCCTTGGCCACCTGCACGAACATCAAACCGATGGGACCGCCTCCAACCACGGTCACCGTATCGCCAATCTCCACGCCGGTTTCGTGCAACCCACGAAGAACGCAAGCCAACGGCTCAACCATCGCGGCTTCTTCGTAGCTCACATCGGGCGGGATCGCCAACATGTTGATCTCAACAATTCGCCGCGGAATGCGAATGTACTCCGCATAAGCCCCATTGTTGAACAACAGATCTTCGCAAAGATTGGCCTGATGTTTGGAGCAGTAGAAACACATCTGGCAGGGCGCGGAGTTCAACGCCACCACCCGCATTCCTTTTTTGAAGGCGCGGACTCCCGGGCCAACTTCCTCGATCACTCCCGCTAGCTCATGCCCGAACAGCGCTGGAGGAACGATCATTCGGGCGTGGTATCCGCGCTGATAAACCTTGAGGTCCGTCCCACACGTCAGGGCGACTTGCACTTTCACCAACACTTCACCATCGCCCACGCGGGGAATGGGAACTCGCTCGATTTTTACGTCCTCTTTGCCATAGAGGACCGCTGCTGTCATCTTTCCGTTCAATTTCTATTTCCTTCCCACGAACTGCCCGCTTGAATCACAATCTTCATCGAATCCGGCTGGGGATGCGCCGCGAGCTTCAAAGCTTCCACACTGTCCGACAAAGAAAAGCGGTGACTGATCAAACCTTCCAAATCCATCTCGCGGCTCATGACGAACTGAACCGAATCCTTCTGCAGTTCCACCGACGCGCTATACGATCCCAACAATCTTTTCTCGTCCACACAGATCGCGGCTGGATCAATCGTAGCCTCGCCGCGAACCGTCTGCGCGAACAGCAAAACCCGGCCGCCCGGACGCACCGCATCCATGGCGGTCCGAATTAAACCGTTACCACCTACGGCAACAATCGCTGCGTCGGCGCCCCGACCTTCGGTCTGTTCCCTGACCGTTTTCACAGTGTCGGCGCGCGAAGCATCGATCCCATTCTCTAATCCGAATCTTTTAGATATTGTAAGCCTCTGAGGATACAAATCGGAAGTTACTACTGTAGCCCCAGACCGTTTTGCTAATGTACTCAACATGATGCCGATGGGCCCCTGTCCAATAACTAGAACACTCTCGCCGGGCATAAGTTGCAGCGTTTCAATCCCCTTCATGCAGGTGTTCACGGGTTCGACGAAGCAGGCTTGCTCAAATGAGATTCCGTCCGGGATGCGGACTGTGCCGTGATCAACGATCCAATCCATCACCCGAACATATTCGGCGAATCCTCCGCCTGAAGGTTCGAAGCCCGCGGTACAACCGACTTTCTTGTAGGTCTCGCATTGGGCAAAGGTTTTGTGGCGACAGTAGTAGCACTCGCCGCATGGAATGTGATGGAACACGACCACACGATCGCCCGGCTTAAACTGGTTGACTCCTTGACCCGCTGCGGCAACCACTCCCGAGGTTTCGTGCCCGAAGATGCGTGGCGCCGAGTGCGAACCGCTGGAGATTTTCTTGAGATCGGTTCCGCAGATACCGCAAGTGTGCACCCGGATTAGCAATTCACCTGCCCCGATCTTCGGCACCGGGACAGTTTCCACACGAACATCGTTCACCCCGCGATAAACCGCAGCCTGCATCGTGGTCGGGATCGCTCGCTTCGTTTCTTCGATCGTAAATTGTCCGGCCATTGCCATTTATCTTTACCCTGTCATCCCGAACGAAGTGAGGAATCCGTACCTCACGTTAGCTGACTTCCTTAGATATCGGACGTAACTCCGGCCCCGAAACCTCTGATTTCTCTGGCTCTTGGATGTACCGCTCCAGCTCGGTGCAGAGTGCCCGTGATGCTTTCGCACCATTTCTGGCCAGCTGGATTACCTGCGGCCACAGCCACGGGCGCACTGCCGAAAAAATCGCGAACCTTCCCGTCTTAAAGTGACCCCTCTCATCGATGAAGCGATCCATCGCCGGCATATGAAAGTCGCTCTCATCCGAGATTGCCTTCACTGCCATAAAGCCGACACCCCGCGCCTGCGCGCCCCGCGCCACGGCAGCAGCTTCCATATCGACTGCCTGGGCGCTGTAGGATTCGGCCAGCTTCTTTTTCGCCTCTACGCCCGCAACCACGGCAGCGCTAACCAGCACGCCATGCCCCGTAGCCATCTCCGTGCGGCTGCCATCGCGGGCATCGACCACGCGGCTTGGTGCAAAGATGTCTCCCACCTTCAATGTCGGATCGAGCGCCCCCGCGAAACCCACCGACAGCATGAGCTTGGGCTGGTACAGCGCGAACACCGCCTCGGTTGCCCGGCGAGCCGCTTCCGCCCCGATCCCACCGCACACCACCACAACGCGCCCGTTCTCGAAGAACCTGAAACGTCGTCCCTCGTGATCCCGCTCAACTTTGTTCCAGCGCTTGACCAGCCGGCTAACCTCGCGCTCCAACGCGGCTACCATCGCGACTTTGGCTGGGTTCGGCATCTTCAGCCTCGCGGCGCATATCCGTTCGCCACAAACCACTCCGCCGCCCGCCGCAACGCGTCGTCTGCCGGAACCACTTTCCATCCCAGCTCGCGTTCAGCCTTCGCGCACGATACAAACATCTTTTTCCGTCCCATGCGCACGGCATCAATCGTCGCCCGCGGTTCCCGCCCCAAAATGCGTCCGGTCACAATTTCATCCACCACGCCAGTCGCCAGTGCCAGCACGTAAGGCACTTTCACCTTGGGCGATGGCAATCCGGTAATCGCCGCCAGCTTATCGAGAATCTGTTTCAACGTCAGATTCTCTCCGCCGAGAATATAACGCTCCCCGCTTTTTCCCTTTTCCAGCGCAGCCACGTGGCCGCGAGCGCATTCCCTCACATCCAACAAATTCAACCCTGTATCCACGTAAGCGGGAAACTTCTTTTTCAGGAAGTCTACGACAATGCGCCCCGTGGGCGTGGGCTTAATGTCCTGCTCGCCGACCGGCGTACTGGGATTGACCACCACGACATCCATCCCGCCGCGCCCCGCCTCGAGCGCAACCTCTTCAGCCATAAACTTCGACCGTTTGTAGTGGCCGATCATGCCGTCGAGTGCAACTGGAGAATCCTCGTCTGCTGGATGACCGTTCGAAGTGAATCCCATGGTCGCAACGCTCGACGTGTACACCACGCGTCCGACATGATTCTTTCGCGCGGCTTCGAGAACCGCCCGCGTACCTTCCACATTGGCCCGGTACATCTCCTCCGGATCGCGCACCCAAAGCCGGTAGTCAGCCGCAACATGGAAAACCACGTCGCAGCCTGCCATCGCCTTCTCAACGGATTCCGGATCGCGCAGATCGCCCACGACCCGATCCGCTTTTAACCCCTGAAGATTTCTCGGATCGCTGCTGGAGCGAATCAGCAACCGCAGGTCGGCACCCTGCTCGGCCAGGACGCGGGCCACATGACTGCCCACGAAACCGGTTGCACCTGTGACAAAAGCTAGCATTTGGCAATTAGCATTTAGCCAAGCTGCGTTTCGTCTAAAGGCCTTGGGCAATGCTGTTCAGAGACTAAATGCTAAGTGCCAAATGCTAAGTACTTCTTCTGCTACTCCAGCTTCTCAGGCTGCAGAGAAATATCAGTCGCCCCCGCCGCCTTCTTTTCCCAATAATGTCGCACCCAGTTTTCCCAACTCTTACCCGCAGCCATATCGCGCCCGGTAAAAGCCAGAGCCGCAATCTCTGCGTAGGAAATCTTTATCCGCGGAGAACCATCTTTCGGCAGCAATCGCACGAAGCTGTTAGAAAGCCCGCTTCCCGGATTTCGCGAATCGACGCCGCGATCGAAAATGTAGCCTTCAATCTTCGAGCCGTCTTTTCGCGTGATCGAGACATCGCCACGATAATCGAACGCTTGCTCGAGCGCCTTGCGGAGGTCTTCCTCATTGGCCAGCACCGGCACCGACCCCTCAAGCTTTTCGTGAAGCGTTCCCGGAACCAATTCGAGCGAGTTCGGGTCCGGAGCAGCGGAAGGACCGTGCCCAGCTTCCCGCCCGCTCAAACTCGCGTCTCCTCGCCCGCCCGATCGCCCGCCGAAGCGTTGATCTGCACCAAAGGATTGACAGCATGTGCCGACTGAGCAGCGTCATCCAGCAGCTTTAGAGCTGAAGCATCTTCATATCCGCCAAACATGCGCGCTTTCACTTCTTGCCACATGCCACCTACCGAACCAAACAAATCGTTCACCGCGGACGCCTCGTATCCACTGTGCACCATGCAATTCGCGCACTTGGGATTGCCCGACTCGGTCCCGTAATTTTCCCACGCGGTCGTCTCCAGCAATTCGGCGAAGCTGTCCGCGTAACCGTCTTGCAGCAGATAGCAGGGCTTCTGCCATCCGAAGACATTGTAGGTCGGCATTCCCCAAGGCGTGCAGGCGTACTCGCGCTTGCCCATCAGGAATTCAAGAAACAGAGCCGACTGATTGAAGCGCCACTTCTTGCTGCGATTGGAAAGCATGGCGCGAAACAGCCGCCGCGTACGAGCCCGCCCCAGAAAACGCTGCTGATCCGGCGCTTTGTCGTAAGAGTATCCCGGCGACAGCATCATGCCTTCGACGCCCAATTCCATCATTTCGTCAAAGAAGGCGCGCACGCTCTTCGGATCGGCTCCATCAAACAATGTCGTATTCGTGGTCACGCGGAAACCGCCGTCCAGCGCGGCTTTGATCCCGTCGATGGCCTTGTCGTATCCGCCTTCCAGACAAACTGAAAAGTCGTGATGCTCCCGCTGTCCATCCATGTGGACGGAAAAAGTCAGATATTTGCTGGGCTTGAATAGATGGATTTTTTCTTTGAGCAGCAACGCATTGGTGCAGAGATAAATATATTTCCTGCGCGCCACCAACCCTTCGACAATCTCCCCAATCTGGGGATGCAATAAAGGCTCGCCTCCAGGGATAGAAACCGTTGGCGCACCGCATTCGTCAACCGCGCGGAAACATTCCTCGGGAGTAAGTTGGGACTTCAGCACGTGAGCCGGATACTGAATCTTCCCGCAACCCGCGCACGCCAGATTGCAGCGGAACAACGGCTCCAGCATCAGCACCAGCGGATACTGCTTGCGTCCCTTGATTTTCTGCTTGAGGACGTAAGTCGCCGTCGTCCACATCTGAGAAATTGGTACTCCCATTCGCCCTCTCTCCCTACCGCCCTAATGCACTATCTTGTCATTCCGAGTTGCGAAGCAACGAGGAATCTGTTTTCCCCGGTAGCCTCTCGAACTACCCAATCCGCCGCACGCCAGTCCCCTGCGCAGCCCCCACCATCGCCTTGGCGTAAGTGGTCAACGCGATCAGCGGGAAATATTGCCGGTACAACGTATAAGTCAGATAGAACACTCGCGGGAAACCTGTGCCCGTAGTCTGCGGCTCATCCCATCCACCATTCTTTTTCTGCGTGCGCAACAAATATGCAATGCCGCGAGCAACCGAATCGCTGCGCGTATCATTCGCCGCCAGCAATCCCATCACTGCCCAGGCGGTCTGCGAGGGCGTGCTTGGGCCGACGCCGCGGGTGCTGGGGTCGTCATACGAACCGCAAGTCTCGCCCCAACCTCCATCAGGATTCTGCACCATGCGCAGCCACTCCGCGCCTTGCTGCACATAGGGCTCATGGTGATCGATGCCCATCGCTTCCAGCCCGCGCAGTACCTGCATCGTGCCGTAAATGTAGTTTACGCCCCAGCGCCCGAACCACGATCCATCGGGCTCCTGCTCTTCGCGAATGAACTTGAGCGCCTTCTTCACTCGGGCGTCACTCTTGTCGTATCCGTACGACGCCAGCATCTCGAGAATTCGGCCCGTAATGTCCACCGTCGGCGGATCCAGCATGGCGTTGTGATCGGCAAACGGAATGTGCTCAAACACCATCCGCGTATTGTCTTTATCGAACGACGCCCAACCGCCCGATTTGCATTGCATCGAGAAGATCCAGTCGATAGCCCGCTGCACCGACTCCCGCTGATACCGTCCGTTGGGATGTTCCACTTGACCCAGCGCCAGGCAAACCATCGCGCTGTCGTCAACATCAGGATAAAACTCGTTGTTAAACTCGAAATACCAGCCTCCCGGCTGTCCTTTCTTGTTCTTCACTTTCCAATCGCCGACGGTGCGAACCTGCTTCTGCAGAATCCAATCGGCGCACTTGATCATTCGTGGATCATTGGCCGGAACACCGGCCTCGCCCAGCGCAAACATCGCATAAGCCGCATCCCATATGGGCGACATGCAAGGCTGCATGCGGAAAGTATCGTCTTCTTCGATCCCGAGCTTTTCGAATTCATCCAGTGCACGGATGAATTGTGGATCATCCAACGAGTACCCCAGGCAGCGCAACGCTATAATCGCGTTCAGCATCGATGGATAGATGGCGCCCAAGCCGTCGCTCATCTCGAAGCGCTCCAGCATCCACTGCTCCGCCCGCTTTAGCGCCAGCCAGCGCAGCGGACGGACGTGTACCATCTCGAACCAATGCGTCATCCGGTCGAGCACCAAAAAGAAGTTGCGCCACGAAATCAGCTTCTTCGACCAATGCAAGCGCATGCGCGACTTGTCACGCCCGCCGACGAATAATTCCTCTACTCCCATGTCATCCGGAATTTTCTTGAACGGCTTTTTCGCGTAGCAAATCGAAAGCGGCACCAGAATCGCCCGCGACCACGAAGAAATTTCGTAAATATTGAACCAGAACCAGTTGGGAAACAGCACAATCTCCGGCGGAATCGCGGGCACCGCGTCGTAATCGAACTGCCCCAGAAAGCACAGATAAATCTTGGTGAAAGTGTTGACCTCAGTCACTCCACCCATCTCAAGAATTCTCTTCCGCGCCCGCACCAGCGCTGGGTGGTCTGGTTTGTAACCGGTCAACTTCAGCGCAAAGTAGCCTTTTACGCTGGCCGACACGTTGGACGGGGCGTCTACATAGATTCCCCACCCGCCGTCTTCGTTTTGGTGTTGCAGAATCCAGTTGCAGCACTTCTGGAAGCGCACCGGATCGCCCGTGCCCAGCAGCGTGTGCAGCAGAATATAGTCGGATTCTAAAGTCGTGTCAGCGACCAACTCGCCGCACCAGTAGCCCTCTTGGTGCTGCTGGGAGAACAGGAATTTACGTGCGCCATCGACGGCGGCTGCGACCCGGCTGGAGAGGTCATCGATTTTTCCAAAGCGCAATTGCGGCGCACTCGAGGCCGAAAACGGGGGGGAGGTTTCGTCCATATTTGTTTCTTTACTCCGCATTAACCGCGCTGGGGGCGCTGGCAATCGCCTCCACAATCTCCGGAGGCAAGCCAAAGCGCACATTCTCGGGCATGACTTCGACTTCCTGCACATTGCCGAAGCCCTTGCTGCTCAAAAACTGCACCACTTCCTCCACCAGGCATTCCGGAGCCGAAGCGCCCGCCGTCAAAGCAATCGTCTTCACGCCTTCCAGCCACTCCGACCGGATGTTCTGGAAGCTATCAATTAGATGCGAACTGGTGCCCAGGTTGCGCGCCACTTCCACCAGCCGATTCGAATTCGAGCTGTTATCCGAACCCACCACCAGCAGCAGATCCGCATCCGAGGCCACATGCTTCACCGCGACCTGCCGGTTCTCAGTGGCATAACAAATGTCCTGCGCCGCCGGTCCCTTGATATTCGGAAACCTCGCCCGCAGGGCGGCAATAATGTCCTTGGTCTCGTCCAGACTCAGCGTGGTCTGGGTCAGGTAAGCCACGCGATCAGGATTCGGCACCGTCAGTGACTTCACCTGATCCGGCGAGCCCACCACCTGCGTCACCACCGGAGCCTCGCCCAGAGTCCCAATCACTTCGTCATGGTCGTGGTGGCCAATCAGAATGAGCGAATAGCCTTCCTTGGCAAACTTGACCGCCTCCACGTGAACCTTCGTGACCAGCGGACAGGTCGCATCAATCACCCGCAAATTCCGCGCCGCGCTGGCCTCCCGCACCTCCGGCGAAACTCCGTGAGCGCTGTAAATCACGCGCTCACCGGGCGGAACTTCGTCCACGCTGTCGACAAAGATCGCACCTTTGCCTTGCAGCTCTTCAACCACAAAACGGTTGTGCACGATCTCCTTGCGGACATAGATCGGCGGCCCAAAAGCCTCCAGGGCAATCCGGACAATATCAATCGCCCGCACCACCCCCGCGCAAAATCCCCGGGGCTTCAATAAAAGCAGCGTCTTGCCATTGCTAGTAGGCACGATAGGGTTCCTGTAAGGGTACACTTCTCCACTATGGTTTATCTAATTAGCCTACCGGAAAGAACCAATTTGGTCAACGTAAGCCCAAGAACTGCATAGGATTAGCAGTAATCGGCGATTAGCCGCAGCGAACGGAGATGACTCGTCGATCGTGTGGGACGGACACTCCTGTCCGCCGCCTTTGCAGGATGTTTGTCCTAACCTCAAAACCCCAAATCCGCGATTCAGCCAAAATCTTGTCAAGCCCCCCAGACACCCATTTTCCTCGCAACCCGCTCATTCCACAAGGAAAATAAAGTTGAAAAGCATGGCATAGTTACCCTATTCAACCTGCTATTCTAAAAGAGTAGGTACTATTCAGGCGCGGGTTTCATACCCCGCGCCTTTTTGTTTGCCCGCGATCCTGCGGGCATGTCCGGCCAGAAAAATCCCGAACATAAGACCCAGGAGAAAAAGACAGGAGCAGCCTAGCGCCTTTCCTCACCCGTGCCATGAAAAATCAATCCGAACTTCGTTCCCGGAAAAACCACAAACCACCAACCCGCAAACGCCTGGGAGAACTGGCCGAACTGGCCTTCATGAGCAAGGCAGCCAGCCTCGGCTTCGGAGTCGCCAAGCCTTATGGAGACAGCGAACGCTTCGACTTCATCCTGAGCCGCGACGGCCACCTGTGGCGCGTGCAAGTAAAGTCCACTCGCACCGCCAAGCGCGGTGTCTACGAGATAAGCGCGCACGGTAGCTGGGGATCACGACATTTACACCAAGGACGAAATCGATCTCATCGTCGCCTACGTCGTCCCCAAGAAGGTCTGGTACATCATCCCCATCGAAGCCACCCGAGGCCGCAAGCGCCTCTGCCTCCACCCCAACGTCCCCCGCAAAGCCTGCTACAAATACGAAAAGTACCGCGAGGCCTGGTGGCCACTGCAGCCCTGACCGATCGTGTAGGGCGGACACTCCTGTCCGCTCCCTTTGCCCTTCGAATTCAAACGAAGGGTGCCGCATCTTTCGCCCCTTCTGCCGAGGGTGGGAAACTTGAATCTCAACCGACAACCATACACCCACTCAACCCAAGCCACCAACCGAGAACCAGAACCACGGACCGAGAACGGACCTCATCGCAAACGACCACCACGCCACAAATCAGCCCTGGAGGGGTGGGATAAATTATGCTTACCAGGCCCGCTTGACCCCGTACCCGTCGAACACTACGTCGTTGCTCACAATCGTCAAATTCTCGGCCAGCGCTTGAGCGATCAGCATACGGTCGAACGGATCCTTGTGCGGCCCCGGCAGCAACCCAGCCCGAATCCCGTGTTCCGCGCTCACCGCCAGAGTTTCAAATCGTTCGCGTGCGAGATAGGCGCTGAAATCGTGAGCCAGGTCGATGGCAATCGGAAGCTTTCCCAAGCGGACTTTCGTGGCAATTTCCCAGGGGGAAGCGGCGCTTACCAGAACATCGTTGCTTTTGTTGGCGATAAGTTTGCGCGCAGAACGCGGCAGAGAGGGATTCTCTTCCAGCCACCATAACAGGGTGTGGGTATCGAGCAGAAGGCGCATTTCGCGCTATTCCCAGCGCTCCAGTTCGTCCGGCGGCAAAGGTTCAAAGAACTCAGGACCGACATGAATCTTTCCCTTCAAGGCACCGGGTTTGCGATTGCCCCGCGAATCCTCGATCGCCACCAGCCGCACAACTGGCTTCGAGCCGCGCGCGATGACAATTTCCTCTCCGCGGCAAGCCTTTTCAATCAGCCGGGAGAGCTGAGTCTTTGCTTTGTGAATGGTGATGGTTTCCATGTCCAGTTCGTTTAGCTAATTAATGTTAGCTAATGCGGGACCGCTTGTCAACGCGCAGTCTCCGAGCAAGCCTGAAGGACCGTCTTGGTATGATGCAGGCGCTGTGAAGTCAGAAGCGGCAAAGCGAAAAAGGTTCCCAGAGATGAGTGAACCAGCCATCTGCTTACTTTTGCAGAGCTTCTAAATCGTCGAGTTGACGCTGATACTTGCGCGCTCGCCCGAGATTCAGCGGCACCGACCAAATGCCAAGAAGTATGAAAACCGCCAGCATCGCGTCATAGTCTCGTGCGTCCGCTGGTCGAGCGATTGCTCCGCCGACACAAAACAGAATGAAACTAGGAAGGCTGACTGCCAGCCGCGACCAGAACCAGAGGCCGCGGTGGAAATCACGTTGCCGCTCCAGTTCTGTCCGATAGAAACCCGCCCAGGCTGCCGAATCATTCTCCAGTGGCGATGCGCCAGCGCGCCGCGCGTATATCTGATAGGCCATATAGAGCATGGAAACTGCCACGAGCCCGGATCGAACTCGCTGCATCGATCCCGGAAGCGTAAAAATAAACCCGATGTAGGCCACAAACACGATCGTCGTTGCCACGCAGCCGTTGCGTGTCCTCACCCGAATGCGATTGACCAGGCATTGCGCCGCCCGAGGAACGCCCGACAAGTCAGCCAGCGGAACATGCTGGCGTTTGAAAAGAATCCGCGTGCTACCCAGCGCCCACCACAACGCAGCCCAATCATTCTCGATGAAGTCCATCTCCCGCGACATGGCGGTGACCCAGTCGCGCGTTCCCGGCGCAGCGTGGCGAGCCGCCGCGTTCAATACTTTCAAAGCCAATCTTCGAATCATTGTCATTCGAATCGTGGTCATGAGTGTTTCACCCCACTGAACGCCGGTTGCGCCAAACGACGCCTCACCGGCGAAGGCGCATGCTCCCGCGCATACGCGACTCCATCGGCAGTCAATTTATACATATGGCGCGGAGGCTTGCCGGCTTCAGGCGTCTCCCACCGCGTAGCCAGCAGCTTCCGTTCCGCCAGACGCATAAGAATGGGATACAAGGTTCCAGACTTCAATCCCGTATTCCGGCTGATGTCGTATCCGTATTTCCAGTCATGCGCACCATGCAGAAATTCAGCCAGCACGATGGATGTCTGAGGAGACTTGCGCAGTTTCATGGGCGCAAGTCTACATATATAGATATAAGTTGTCAAGCACTGGACTCCTACCAAACCCGCTTCACATCGTATTGATCGAGAACTGCGTCGGCGCTCAGAATCGGCACATTCAGCGCCTGCGCCTGAGCCACCAGCAATCGATCAAAAGGGTCGCGATGATGCAACGGCAACAAACCCGCGCGGATCGCGTGTTCCATGCTGATCGGCAACTCCTCGAAGCCTTCTTCCTCGGTGTACCGGGGCAGTTCCGTTGTAAGCGAGAGTGCATCGAACTTCCCCAGATTCACCTTGATGGCCAACTCCCACGCAATAGCGGCCGATACCAGGATGGTGTTGTTCTGATTCGCAATCAAAGAGGACGCTCGTCGCGATAGCTTGGACTCGTTACCGAACCACCAAATCAGAGCATGAGTGTCGAGCAGAATTTTCACTCAAAACCCAAGTCCGCCAATTCCTGATCGGTAAGCGGATCGAACGCATCTGCGGTATAGGCAATTTGCCCTGCGAGCCGGCCCGGCACG
>Ga0207000_1051_pt1 | contig 42221 bp, 30 predicted proteins | sample Alteio_BWMinCont_90_FD_153498 | JGI IMG/M metagenome (GOLD analysis project Ga0207000, IMG submission 153498) | Enriched cells from forest soil in Barre Woods Harvard Forest LTER site, Petersham, Massachusetts, United States -... | ecosystem: Environmental > Terrestrial > Soil > Temperate forest >...
CACGATCTAGGAAGCGCGTCATGAATTCGTGATAGATGCTCTTATGTACGGCGACGCGGCTGGCCGCGGTGCAGCGCTGGCCGGTTGTGCCGAACCCGCCCCAGACCGCGCCATCGACCGCCAGATCGAGATTGGCATCCTCCATGACGATGATGATGTTCTTGCCGCCCATCTCCAGGCTGCAATGCTTGAAGGTCGGCGCGCACGCTTCGGCGATGAGCCGGCCTACAGCGGTCGAACCCGTGAAGCTGACCACCGGCACGTCTTCGCTCGCCGAAAGAGGCGCGCCAGCACCAGGCCCATCGCCGCTGACCAGGTTCACAACGCCGGAGGGCACCCCAGCTTCGGTCAGGACCTGCACGAGGTGATAGGAAGACAGCGGCGTATCCTCGGCGGGCTTGAGCACCACCGTGTTACCGCTGATCAGCGCGGGCATCATCTTCCACGAGGGGATGGCCATCGGAAAATTCCAGGGCGTGATCATTCCGCACACACCAATCGATTGCCGGACGCTCATGGCGAACTTATTGGGCAATTCCGAGGGAGTCGTTTGGCCGAACAGCCGCCGTCCCTCGCCCGCCATGTAATAGGTCATGTCGATGGCTTCCTGGACGTCGCCGCGCGTTTCTGCGAGGACCTTGCCCATCTCGCGGGTCATGTCTTTTGCGTATTGTTCCTTGCGCTGCAAGAGCAGCTCGCCCGCACGGAAGAGGATCTCAGCGCGCTTGGGGGCCGGGACCAAACGCCATTTTTTGTAAGCCTCTTTGGCAGCATCCACAGCCGCATCAACGTCCTCAGAAGTCGAAGACACAAATATTCCGATCAACTCATCGGTGTTCGCGGGGTTGCGGTTTTCGTAAGTCTTTCCGCTACAGGAATCCTTCCACTCGCCGTTTATGAAGTTCTTGAAAACTCGGGGCGCTACGGCCGTAGCCATGTTTCCTCCTTCATTGCCTGGATCTGCCGGCTTGATCCCTACTGTGCCTGCGGGCGGGTTTGAACACGGGGCACCGCGCGGAGCTAAATTCTACCGTTCGCTGGAGACACCGTCAAATTCGCGCTTCCGCCGACGATGGTGATGCCCGGCCAAAGCCGCAGCGAACGCTGCCACGGCCATCGCTTTCTAGACCCCGGCTCAGTCTGGAGCCGGGCAAGCTCGCGGATTTGGCGGTGCTCTCGACTGCCTTTCTCCTACTCCGCGAATTCCGCATACGCTGTTGTCGGGGTGTAGGCCGTCCAGCCTGCAGGCGGCGGATAGCGTCCCGCGGTTTTCCAGGATAGACCGACGCCAGCGATGCCCCCCAGGGAACTTCTCAAGACCGAGTCCATTCTAACTATGGTTGGCGGAAAGATTGTCTACGACGCAAACGTGGTTAAAGTGCCGCAGTAGATTTACGTCGGAGTACCGTCCGGAACACAGCAACGAATAAGATCGCATTACGAAGGCGGACGTGATACACTGTTTTTGCGCTTAATACCTTCGGTTGTGTTGTGCGGTCCCTCAAGTTCGGTTGTTGATCTGAGACTACCCGCCTGCAGTTTTCTCCGTACGTTTTCAGCGTAATCTAAGACAAGACTGGCGATGCGAATTGCCGCGCTTGCACCGGAAATGTGTGCGCGCTGCCAACGCTCCCGCCAGCAAGAAAGCCATACGAATGCAAAGTTTTACAGAATTACCGATCTCTGCCTATATGAAGGAGAGGTTGGCCCACGCGCGATTTTCGACGCCGACCCCCGTGCAAGCTGCGGCTATCCCGCAAGCGCTCGAGGGCAAGGACGTGCTCGCAACCGCGCAAACCGGAACCGGCAAGACGCTGGCGTTCCTGGTCCCAGTGATCGAGCAACTGCTTAAGCACAAAACGCCCGGAATCGCCGCGCTGGTGTTGGTGCCGACGCGTGAATTGGCGATGCAGGTGGTGGCACAGTTCAACGCATTGCGTGGCACGCAGCTCGTGCCCGCAGGGCTCGTGGTTGGCGGTTTGGCGGAAGGCGCGCAGCTCAATGCCATCCGCAAGGGGGCGCGTCTGGTTGTCGCCACTCCTGGGCGCTTAGAGGACTATCTCGACCGCAAGCTTTTCAATTTCAACGCGTTGCGCATTTTGGTCCTGGACGAAGCGGACCGCATGTTGGACATGGGTTTTCTCCCGGCCATCAAGCGCATCGCGGCGATCCTGCCTAAGGAACGGCAAACCATGTGTTTTTCCGCGACCATGGAAGCATCCGTCGCTCATCTGGTGAAGGACTACCTGCGAAATCCGGCGCGTCTGGCGTTCGGCTCGATCCTCAAGCCTTCCGAAAACGTGCGTATGCAGGCGTTCGAGGTTTCCGTCGACCGGAAACAGGAAATGCTGCAGCGTTTGCTTGCCAAGGAGACCGGCCGCTGCCTGGTCTTCTCGCGCACCAAGCGAGGCACGGAGCGCATTACCAAGAGCCTGAACCGCGACGGCTTTTCCGCAGCCATGATTCATGGAGACCGCTCGCAATCTCAACGAACAGCTGCACTAGCAGGCTTCCAGCAAGGCCGGTTTCGCGTCCTGGTGGCCACCGATCTGGCTTCGCGCGGGATCCACGTGCAAGACATCGTGCACGTCATCAACTACGATTTGCCGGAAGTGGCGGAGAATTTCATCCATCGCGTTGGGCGAACCGGACGTGCTGGCGGACACGGCGTTGCCACCACGCTGTTCTCCAGAGAACAGCGATCGGAGCTTTTCCAACTGGAGCGGACGCTTGGCATTCGCATCGAACGGCTGGGAGTGGATGTGGTCGCGGCGAAAGCAGCGAATGGTATCCATATCCGGACGGCATCGGCACCCGTGCCAGATAGCGGGCGGGCAAAGCTACCTACGGTTCGGTCCACGATGATTGCGCTACCTGGAGAGGTGCTCCAGGTGCAAATAGAAAACTAAGGCCGTATTTATCCAGGTTGGTTAAATACCTCGATTCGAGGAGCGGAACGCAATGTTCTGCTCCTTTCCATCTCCCCCCCCTATTTTTGTGTGGCTCACGTCATCCGGGAATACTTTTCGTGGATTCGCGGTCTTAAGTACAACGGATGTTTCTCCTTGAGCGCGCGAGTCGGCTCACTTCACCCTGTTGGGCTGATTCGCGCGCCTCTCACCAGCCTTCTCGGAGATTTTCCTTGGGTTGAGCCAACCTGCAACTTCATTCCCCACCAATCTCGCGTGAGTCAATGATCCGTGGGGGTGTCTTTCCCTTCCTTGCACGCTGAAAATGAAGCACGTTCCCCGACAAGCAGGCGGCGGTCCAGCAAAGCCACCACGTGGCGATGGCTACGGCTGGCGAGGAGGCGTGAGGGACGGGCTGGTGGCGAGCGAGGAAGAGCTAACTGGAGGCATCGGGGCGGCCAGGCCGGCGGTCTGTGAACCCAGGCCTAGCTTCTGCAGGGTCTTTGCGTCGAGCTTGCCGGACGCATTCAGCCCATGCGCCACTTGAAATCTCTTCATGGCCTCGACGGTCGGGGCGTCCCACTTGCCACTGGGCTTGCCGCTGAACGAACCGTCCTTCGCAAGGGCCGTTTGAATTTCGGAAATCCGCTCGGGAGCAGGGACTTTCTGGCCGCGCTCCCGGCGGGTTGTTTTTTTTGTGGATTTCGCATGGTGCGTTCTAGGGCGGGGCTTTCGGGAAGGCGAATTTGAACTGCTGGTGCCCTGGCCGGCGGCGGCAGCCCAACTTACACCCATACCGGCCGCAAAGAGCAACATCAGGACCAAGTGGGTCGCTTTTCGCATGCGCATGGGTTTCGCTTAATAAGTGGCGGGAGACGCTTCGGTCTCCCCGGGTTTATTACTGCTGGCTCTCTGCCGGAACGACACCGGCCAGGAACACGGTCAAGACGCGGTCGTCCTGGCGGCGCAGCACTTTGAACACCACGTTCTCTCCGGCCTTTAACTTTTTAACGGCGGCCCGATAGTCGTCCAGAGAGGTTATCGGATCATGGTTAATTTCGGAAATCACATCGCCGCGGACGAAGTTCAGATCATCCGAGGCAAAGCTGGCCGGATCCACATCGGTTACGATGACGCCCCTCATGCCTTCCACGCCGAAGTGCTGGGCGCGATCCTTTGTCAGATTGTCGACGCGGAGGCCGAACTCGCTTGGCGCGGGCTCGCCGGGCTGGCCGTCCATACGGCCCGCACTATTCGGGAACACGTGCGTGCGGTCCTCAACGGTGGCGGTGGTCTCCTTCTGAGTGCGGTCACGGACATAGGACAGTTTTACCTTGCTGCCGATGGTCGCTTGCGCGATGGGATTCACGAGGTCATTGCCGGTCTTGATGGGCTGGCCGTTCACCGTGGTGATAACGTCGCCGCCTTTGAGTCCGGCCTTTTCCGCGGGGCCGCCCGGTTCCACGCCCATGATCACGACGCCATACGGCGCTCCCAAGGATTTCAGCGTGATGGGATTGGTGCCTAGATCTTCAAGGAAGCTGACGCCGATGGAGCCGCGGGTGACGCGGCCGTTGGCTATGAGCTGATTGTAGACCGTGATCGCGGTGTTCGAGGGCAGCGCGAAACCTACGCCTTCGTAGCCTCGGCTACCGGTAATGATGGCAGTGTTGATACCGATGACTTGTCCGGCCAAATCAACGAGCGGGCCGCCGGAGTTGCCTGGATTGATAGCTGCGTCGGTTTGCAGGAAGCGCTGGAATTGCTTGGCGAGGCCCAGGCCGCCGCGGTCTTTCGCGCTAATGATTCCCGCGGTTACCGTGGCTTGCAGACCGAACGGGCTGCCGATGGCGAGGACCCAGTCCCCCACCTGGACACCTTCCGAATTGCCCAGCTTGGCGGTGGGCAGATCTCTGTTTATTTCGATTTTGATTACCGCCAAATCCGTATCGTCGTCCGCGCCGATAACCTTGGCGGTGTAACGCGCCGTGTCGTTGTTCAGCTGGACCTGAATCTTAGTGGCGTTTTCGATGACATGATTGTTGGTCAGGATGTAGCCACGCTTGTCAACAATGACGCCCGAACCGAGGCTACGCTCCGCTTGAGGAGGACCGTCCTGGCGGCCGTCGAAGAAACGGTCGAAGAAATCCTGCATGGGATCGTTGTCCTCGTCGGGGTTGGTGTTGGGGTTAGCGGGCTTCGCGCGATGCGTTCTGGAGTTGGGCTTTTTCTCGAGAACTTGCGTGGTGGCGATATTGACGACTGCTGGTTCCACGCGGTTCACAATGGTGGAAAAAGAACTTGCTGAAGGAATAGGGTCTGGCACGGTGAGAGGAGTCGCATTCGTGCCGCTGAACGACTTCATCGCGGAAACGCGGCCCGAAATAACCGAGCCGATCATGATTCCGGTGACGAGCGTGAATGCTACAAAAAACGACGCCATGATTTTGCGGCGCCGTGCCCAATTAAGAAGTTCCTTTACTTGCTCGCCCATGTCGCTGCTCCTAGATTTTCCGGCCGCAACTGCCTCGGATCCCAAGTTAGAGGTTTCGCGAACGCGGTTTAGATGGACCGCCTGGCAAAACCCAGAGTAAGTATAACACCGCAAATAAAGGACAGTTGTACCGGAAAATTGATGCGCCGGGTTCGTCACTGTCCCGAGGGACGGGGATCCGAGGGTATGTTTTGTGGCCGCTCGTTTGATAATCTCTAACCGTTAGACGCAGGAACCCGTCCTTTTGTTGTCAGAAATATGTCGGAATTGCCCGAAAAGGCACAACTGACTGCGTCTTTAGGAAGGACTTGACAAGTGGTTTCGTATCTAGGATAAATAGAGAAGCTGCGGTTGCGGCGACACGTGGCGATTTAGGGCAACTTGCTCCACGTAAAAAACTGCTAAAGAGCTGTAGAGTATCCCAGAAGAATTTCTGAGACCCTCCGAGCACTTTGGCACGGAGGGTTTTTCCTTCCACCTCCCTGCTGCCCTAATCGAAATCCATGTGATTTGTTGATGCTGAGGCTTGTGCGCCTCGGATCGCAACGGTCTTCGCGCTAATGGCGCCATGAAAGGTGAAGCGATGTCCGATCTATACGAACTGCGATGTCGGGAATGCGGCAAAACCTGGGGGAATTCGCCCAAGTCGTTCTGCGAAGACTGTTTCTCGCCCCTGGAAGTTTCCTACGACTACGATTCTCTCGGGAAAAAAGTTCGCCGCGAAGACTTGGCTGGCCGAACCTTTAATATGTGGCGCTATCGGGAACTGTTGCCGCTCGCCGGGGATGTCACGCCGGCTAGTGCTGTCGGCGGCACACCGCTGGTTGCTTCGCGGAAGCTCGCGTCGCACTGGGGTATCAGCAATCTTTATTTCAAGAACGATGCGGTGTGCTTCCCTTCTCTGTCGTTTAAGGACCGCGTCGTGGCAACGGCGTTGGTCGCTGCGCGGCGATTTGGATTCGAGACCGTGGGGTGCTCCTCCACCGGGAATTTGGCAAATGCCGTGGCCGCACAGGCGGCGCAACAAGGATTCGACGCGTGCGTGTTCATTCCCGCCGATCTCGAACCCGCGAAAGTTCTTAACACCGCGGTTTACGGGGCGCGCATTGTGCGCATCAACGGGAACTACGATCATGTGAACCGGCTTTGTGCGCAGATTGCCGACCGCTTCAAGTGGGGCTTGGTGAACGTCAACCTGCGCCCTTACTATTCGGAAGGCTCGAAGACGCATGGCTACGAAATCGCCGAGCAGTTGGGCTGGCGGTTGCCGGACAATGTGGTGGTGCCCATGGCAGGCGGTTCGCTGATCACAAAAATTGCCAAAGCGTTCAAGGAACTCACGACACTGGGTTGGGTGGAAGCGAAGCCCGTGAAATTCTTTGGCGCGCAGGCTACCGGCTGTTCGCCGATTTCCGACGGCGTGAAGCGCAACCTCGCACGGTTCGAGCCGCAAAAGCCGAACACCATTGCGCGGTCGCTGGCCATCGGCAATCCGGCCGACGGGCCGTTTGCAATCAAGCTGATCCGTGAAAGCGGCGGCTGGGCGGAAGACATCTCTGACCCCGAGATTGTCGCGGCCATCAAACTACTGGCGGAAACCGAAGGCATCTTCACGGAAACGGCCGGAGGCGTGACCGCCGGCGTGACGCAAAAACTCATCAGCCAGGGGCGCATCGGGGCCGCGGAGACAACCGTCGTTTGTATCACTGGAAACGGGCTGAAGACCACCGATGCTATTGCCGCGGAATTTCCCCTCGCCGAAGCTATCGCACCGCGGCTTGATGCGTTCGAAGCCTACCTCGACAACCAGTTTGCCGCTGCCGCTGCGGCCAAGTAAGGAGAAGCAGAAGACATGCCAGTCACCATCGAAATTCCGACGGCGTTTCGCCGCTTTACGGACGGCACGCCAAGAATCGATTGTAGTGCGGCGACCATCGCCGAAGCATTGAACGACTTAACCACGCGGTTTCCGGCCCTGTCGCGCCATGTTCGCGACGAACAGGGGCAGATTCGCCAGTTCCTCAACGTCTATCTCAATGAAGAAGACATTCGTTTTCTTGGCGGCGAGGGATGTACGCTGAAGGAAGGCGACCGCGTCCTGCTAGTTCCCTCCATCGCAGGAGGCTAGCCCATTCCGCCACACTGCTCTCCTGCTACCCCGCCAGGATCGGTTGTTCTGTGTTCGACACGGCGTTCGCCCGCGTTTAATTTTTTGGTTCTCAGCTGTCATGGAAGAGGAGACGCCCATGGGTTACTACGCACTTTTTTATCGTGAAGTGGTGCCAGGCTTTATCACCGAGCGCGCGGCCTATCGCGAGGAGCATTTGGGTCTTGCACGTGAAGCTCACTCTCGAGGCGAACTGCTTCTCGCCGGGGCGCTGGCCGACCCGCCGGACGGGGCGCTGCTTGTTTTCCGGTGTGGCGACGACACGCCAGCACAGGAATTTGTCCGCAAGGATCCTTACGTCCGCAACGGCTTGGTGAAACGATGGGAAATTCGGCCGTGGACGGTTGTCGTCGGAAACCAATAGGAGCCTCCCCGGAATGATTGCCCGTCTTTGGTCAGCGCGAACTACAAAAACTCAATGCACCCGATACTTGGAACACTTTTGCCAAACCGTTCTGCCGTCGCTCCGGACTTTCCATGGATACATCTCCTCGAGCGTCCTTATCCGGTCCGATGACGAGGCGGTCGAGATCCTGGTGACAACGGTCTGGCAATCCCTGGAGGCCATAGATGCCTTTGCCGGCGCCGACAGAGAAACAGCCGTTGTGGCTAGCGAGGCTCGCGCCCTGCTGACGGATTACGATCGCCGGGTGCGGCACTACGAAGTCGCCCAGATGGATGGTCTCTCCTTTCGTCAAACCTAATTGGCCGGCGATGCTCATGGGCCGGTTCCTAATAAATCTCGTTCCGAGGGAAACATTTCAGGCGGAAACTTCGTTACTTAACTTATAAGGTTCGGAGGTGTGTCCATGCGTACTCCTTTCTTGCTGGCGACCGCGCTGGCGCTTTCCGTTGCTTCAGGTGCGGCCCAGACCAAACTCGACGTCAAAGATATTGAAAATCATCCGTTTACGGCGGATTTCAATTCGGGTGGCAAGCTGCGGATGTACCTCCGTTCGGGCGACTTCCATATTGTCGGCGGGTCGGACAACAGAATCACGGTACGGATCACCGGGCGAAATGCCTACCGAGCCAGCGATATGAGAGTGCAGCTGGAAGGGTCTAACAACTCTCGGGATTTGACCGTGAGCGGGGGACCTAGGAACGATCTCGAGGTCACTATCGAAGTGCCTCGGAAGACCGGATTGTACGTTCGAATGTCTGCCGGAAACCTCGAGCTTCAGCATGTCACCGGGGATAAGGATGCGGAACTGCACGCGGGCGAGTTGATTATCGAAGTCGGCGACCCCAGCGATTACTCCCGCGTGGATGCCTCGGTTTACTCCGGAGGCCTGGAAGCTAGCCCGTTTGGCGAGTCCCACGGAGGGCTGTTCCGGTCTTTCCATAAGGAAGGCAACGGCAGATACCACTTGCACGCACACGTTGGGGCGGGTGATCTGACCCTGCAATAGGAGGCCGTGGTTCCCTGGGTGGGTAGGAACACCGCAACATTTTGTGCTCGAAAGTGTTCTTACTTACATGAGACTAAGGCTAGCCATCTACGGTGCCGCTTCTCTGCTGCTACTCGCATTCTATGCACCAGCGCGGGTGGTCGCCGCTCTCCTCGCTGGCTTGCGAGGACGCTAATTCCATCACCATCCTTCCTGCTTTAGATCCATACCGCGGTCCCTCACCAAAGGCATTGTTTCCGCTCTCAACTCAAGGCAGACTAGCGCACACATTTCGGCTCGTGGGCACTTACCTCGACAGAAAAGGTGCTACTGAACCTTGGCAACCGTCGCCGGCACCCGACTCACGGCCGTTCGAGAGCGAGACCTTGGGCACAGCGCCGAGCTTCGCAAGGAACTCGGAATCCGCGACCTGCTTCTGGCGCAGATTCTTGTAGTGGTGGTTCCCGAATTCTTTGGAACTGCAGTCAAGGCCGGACCAGCGCATGTCTTCCTGTGGTTAATGGCATTTCTGTTTTTTTTTATTCCGCAAGCATTCGTGGTCGGCCATCTGAACAGGTTGATGCCCCTCGAAGGAGGGCTTTACGAATGGGCGCGGATTGCGTTTAGCGACTGGATAGGCTTTTTGGTGGCTTGGAATCTCTGGCTCACTTGCACCGTGCAGGTATCGCAGACCGCGTTGCTCACCACGACATACATCACCTACGCCGCCGGTCCCAAAGTCGAGTGGATTGCTTCCAATCAAAAAATCTTGATCGCGACATCTCTGGTATCCATCGCTGGCATGATGCTCGTTGCTCGATTAGGGCTGCGACTGGGCAAATGGATAAGCAATGCGGGGAGTATATTTACGGTTTTGGTTATTACCGTGCTTGCCGCGCTGCCGTTTGCGCTGCTCTGGCGGGGCACTCTCGGCGAGTACCATCCGGCTCGGCTGGTGCTGCCTCCGCTGACTCTGTTCAGCCTGAGCGTTTTCGCCAAAATGACGTTTGGGGCGCTTTCCGGTTTCGATACCGTCACCATTTTTGCCGGCGAATCCCGCAGTCCCGCTCGCAACATCGCCCGCGCTACCCTGATGGCCATCCCGATTATCGCGTTGCTGTACATTACCGGGACGAGCTCGATCCTGACATTCGTTTCGCCTGAAAACGTGGACATCATCGGCCCCATACCGCAAGCGCTACGTATAGGATTCGGCTCTTTTGGAGCTGGAGCAGCCGTCGTCGCGCCGGTCGTGATCCTCCTGCTTCTGACAAACTATCTGTGCACCTACGTTTTGCTTTTCAGTGCCAATGCCCGCCTACCTATGGTTGCCGGCTGGGACAGCATGCTTCCGAACTGGTTCACCAAGCTCCACGTGCGCTACAAGACTCCCGTCAACTCGATCCTGTTCATGGGAGGCGTGGCGATTGCGGCGAGCATGGCGGCGTTGTTGGGGGTGGGAAATCAGGAGGCCTTTGCGATGCTTCAGATCTGGACCTGGACGTTCTACGGGCTGGCCTACCTGGTCATGTTTCTGATCCCTCTGGTTTCGCCGAAAGAGCTGGGCTTGCGGCCAGGCTTGTGGTTGCGACTGGCTGCAGGATCAGGATTCATAGTGACGTTACTTTTTGTCGTCCTATGTGTGTTTCCGATCATTCCCGTGGCGAACGTGACCGCCTACACGCTCAAAACAGTTTTCGTGGTGGTGGTCGCCAACGCCTTCGCGCTGGTTCTCTATTTTCTGAGTTCCCAGAAGCGGCCGAGCGGACATTTGAGTTAGATCGCCGACCCACCATGGCGAGCCACACTTCCAAAGTACGCGCGAGCCTTCCGACTGGTGGACGCGCAGGACCTGAATGGATACAGTCCCCTGCGGCCCGGAAGGCCGTTTCTTGTCATTTTGCTTGCTCGACGGGAGACCTCTAACGATGCCGGGTTCACTTGCTGCATCCAGTCGCGGACCAAAAGCGGGAGGCCCTTCCAAGAGTCTTTCGCCCGTCGTCGCGCTCTTGGCCATCTCCGTCTTCATCAACTATATCGACCGGGGAAGCCTTTCGATCGCGGCACCGGCACTGAAAGACGAGCTTCGGCTTTCTCCGTCGCAACTCGGGATTTTGCTTTCCTCCTTTTTCTGGACGTACGCCGGCTTTCAAATTCTTTCTGGGTGGCTGGTGGACCGTTACAACGTGAATTGGGTTCTCGCCGCGGGATTTCTTGTTTGGTCAGCAGCCACCGCAGCCACGAGCATGGCTCACAGCTTCCTGGTGCTGTTGGCCTTGCGGCTCCTGCTAGGCGCTGGAGAATCGGTGGCGTTCCCTTCCTACAGCAAGATTCTCGCAAAGCACTGCCCGGAGATTCTGCGTGGACGGGCGAATGCATTCATCTCTTCAGGCATCGCTTCCGGACCCGCGTTTGGGATATTTTTCGGCGCGATGCTCATGGCGCGTTACGGCTGGCGGCCGTGTTTTATCGGGCTCGGTCTTCTCAGTCTCTTATGGCTATTGCCATGGGCGAAATGGATGCCCAGGGGTCCCGGCTTGGCAGTTCCATCCACCGCCTGCACTCCCGGCATCCGAGAGATTCTCAAGCATCGCTCGGCGTGGGGCACGTTTGGCGGACTATTTGCCTACAACTACCTTTCCTATTTCCTGCTCACCTGGCTGCCGAGCTATCTCGTTCATGAGCGACATTTTTCCATGCAGAAAATGGGCGGAATTGGCGGCGCGGCATATCTCATTCTTGCGCTTTCCGCATTGCTCTCCGGTTGGATCTCCGATTTTTGGATTGCTCACGGGGGCACCCCGACTCGCGTGCGCAAGACCTTCACTGCCCTGGGCTTGGCGCTCGGCTCCCTGTTCTGTTTTGCGGTGGCAGTTTTCGCATTTGATTCCCGGCTCGCTACGCTTTTCCTCTTTTTGACTTGCGCTGGGGCGGGACTGTGCACCTCAAATCTTTGGGCCATCACGCAAACGCTGGCGGGGCCCCTGGCGGCTGGTAAATGGACCGGTCTTCAGAATTTTGTGGGCAATTTTGCTGGAATTGTTTCGCCTGCGCTGACCGGATTTGTCGTCGAACGCACCGGGCACTTCTTCTGGGCGTTTGCAGTGACCGCGGGTGTGCTGCTGGGCGGAGCGATATCCTGGGCCTTCGTGGTAGGTCCGGTCAAGCCGGTCGAATGGGTATCGCAGCGCCGAACCCCACCAGATTCTACTGGCGTCTAAACCCCAGCGGCCTCTCCCATCTTCCGGTTTCAGCGGAACGGAAGACCGCTTCCAGGACGGCCATGTTTCCGATGGCGTCTTCGATCGAAACCGGAACTTCGCCCTCTCCTCGCACCACCCGCGAGAAAATATCTCCCTGAATGGTGTACTGATCGCAGATCGGGAAAGTTTCCGTGCTCACGCCGCCGCCGAAAACATCGCGCCCGTCATCTACAAATATTCGGCAAGGCCGGTCGTTCGGCGCGTTGAATGGTATTTCGATTTCGATGCGCCCCTTGGTGCCCAGGAACTGCATGCGCTGCACGGAAGGTGTACGCACTCCGTTATCGAGCAGAATGGCTGACGAGGATTGCCGAACCTGGAGTGCCGTCGCGCCGAATTCTACCATCAGCAGTTCGATGCCTTAGCGGCCCAGCGTCAGCAACTAGGCGAGAGCTGCTTACTGAAAGCCGGAACTATTTCGCGGTGAAATTGCTGCGTCAGATTCCTTCGATCGGTCCCATCCTGCGCAGCACTCCTGGTTGCATTGATCCAGACACCGCACCGCTTTCGCACCAAGAGACAGTTCTGGTCCCATAACGGTCTGGCGCTGAAGACCTACGGAAGCGGCGAATACCGTTTCGTTGGCGGTCAACTAACCCTCATGTTTGTTCCCAACCGATGGGTAACTAAGATGGTGATGACAACGTACTAGAATGAAGCAGAGGTGATCGGCGCTGGCAAGGAGATCCGAAACGTACAGCCACTCCCGGGTGTAGACAAGAGCTCAATGTCCCCGCCGTGAACTCGGACGGCCCACTGAGCGATCGCGAGCCCAAGGCCGGTTCCGCCTGCCTGACGCGACCGGGAATTGTCGACCCGATAGAAGCGATTGAAGATTCTGTCCACATGTTCAGGTGCTATCCCCGGACCGCTATCTCCGACTTCCAGGCGAATCGTTCCAGCCTGTTCAGAATAGACTCGGACATGTATTGTCCCGCCGGCGGGTGAGTATTTCACGGCATTATCGATGATGTTTACGAGAGCCTGCATGAGAAACACGCGATCGCCTTTCATACTCACACCTTCACTGCCGTCAATGGTGATGTGCTGCCCCTTCTCTTCAGCGAGGACTTCGAAAAACCCGGCTGCTTGGCGCGCGAGATCCATGACACGGAATATGGTCGGATGCAGTTGGATGCATCCAGCGTCCGCTCGCGAGATCGTGAGCAGGCTATCGATCAGAGTAGTTAGGCGCTTGACTTCCTCGAGCATGCTTCCGATGGCATCGCGGTATTCTTCGCGGCAGCCGTCCTTCTGAAGCGCAACCTCGCCAACGCTCCGGAGTGACGCTAACGGTGTGCGCAGCTCGTGAGACGCATCTGAAGTGAAGCGACGGAGTTGCTCGAAAGACTGCTCAAGTCGTGCCAGCAAGTGGTTAAAAACTCTTGCGAGCTGCCCCAGTTCGTCGCCAACCTCGTCATTGGGGAGACGCTCATTAAGCCGCTCAGATGTGATTCGATCCGCACGGCGGGCCATCTCCTGCAATGGCCCCAGGGCGCGCTGAGTGAGTAGGTATCCTCCCAGACCTGCCAAGATCAACGCAATTGGCAGGACAAACGCCGAGGCCAAGGCCAATTCCTCAATGCGTGCGCGAATGGGCTCCTCACTGAAGGCCAGGCGAATCACCAGGGGACGACCGTCCAGCGGCCAGCGGCGGCTCACCATCCGGACAGGCGTGCCATCATCAAGGCGCGTCGATCGCGGAGAGAATTGATCTTCGCCTTCGTCGGGAAGTGGATTACCTCCGAGCGACCGGCTGCCGAGCCGCTCGTTGCGATACAAGACGCTACCCTCAGGCGAACGAATTTCCAATAATCGGTCCAGCAAACGCTTGGAATCCGGGTGTTTGTGATAGTCCTCCCGCAGATCCAGTTTCCCCCCGGCGTTGAAATACAGAAGCCCCTCCACGTTTTCGATTTCTTGAACTGCGTAGTGAGTCAGTTGCTCGCGCAATTGAAGAAACAGAAAAAAGGCCGTAAAGCTCCAGGTGACCGCCAGCACGCTCGCTAGCACAAAGATATGCCAAAGGGTTAAGCGTGTGCGGATATGTCGAGGACGAAGGTTGTGGATCACGCGTGTTCCCTTTCCTTTGACAGGTCGGCAATTCGCTTCGAGCGGCGCTGCCTCCAGTCAACTTCCCAGCCGTTGTTCAGTAGCGATGAGCTGCACCGGGCCATCCGGGAGAAACTCGAATCTGTGATCAATTTCCCGCCACCCTGCGCACTCTGTCTCCATTCTCGCAGTAGCTGAGATGTGTTTCACGCTTGCCTACTAAAATGGCCTTGTCTAGGTTCCATGGAAACTAACTAATTCCTTAAGATTATCTGACATCTACCTTCAGAATAACGTGTTGCAATCTTGTGCAATAGCCTGATCCCCGACAATGAACCCACTCCTGAATTGAACTAATTATACGTGCACAAGACGGTGGCGCGAGGATCAAGTGCTCCCGGATGTTAGACGGGTTCCATCAATTTCTTTTTGAAGAGAGAACGTAGTGTCGCTAGGTCCGCAGTAACGGCGATTAGGCCCTGGCGAAGAAGGAGAGGAGACGAAATGGCGAGCAGAAAGTGGAGTACTCCGTTATTCCTGGTGGTGCTGGTCTGTTTGGTGGCACTGCCTGCTAACGCCCAGTCATTCCGGGTGCAATGTCCCACCAGCACGATCACGCACCCGTCATCCCTCAACAATAACAGTGCTGAGCCTCCCTACACCGGTCCGACGACACTTGCGCTCAACCTGAATGGATTTGAGGCTCCGACTGGGAACGTGAACGGCGCGATCAAGTGCCAGCAAGTCTCAGGCGGTGACGGCTATTCGACGATGGCCGATGGGACGCAGACGTTCATGTTCTCCTTCGGGCCCTTGTCCGGGCTGGCGGACATCGCGAACGGCCAGCCCGGCACACAATTCCCGAACGTCTTCAACACGGTCTATTCGGGCACGCTGCTACCCGGTGATCCCGCCATGACCGATGGAGCGACCAGCGGGGGCTCGCCGGGAAATCATTCGACGTTTGCGTGGAACGGTGCGGTGGGGTTGGTTCCGGACCTTGATGCGATAGCCAGCGGTACTTGCGTTGCCCCGTGCCTGGACGGGCATGTGGATCCGCGTCAAATCATGGACGTCGGAGTCATGAACGGCAACATCCCGGCGCCATTAGTTGCGTTCGATGAGGACGACGAAATGTTTCTCACCCTCACCAACGTGGGCATGCTCATGCGGCCGGACCTGTTCGAGCAGCACACGATTCACTTCCACGGGTATCCCAACGCCTCCGCGTTCTTTGACGGCGTGCCCGACGCTTCGGTGGCCATCAACATCGGCGGCAGCTTCACGTATTACTATCTCTCCCCGGACGCCGGCACGTACTTCTGGCATTGCCACATCACGCCTCCTGAGCACTTGCAGATGGGCATGGTCGGGCAACTGTATGTCCGCCCGCGGCAGAATCGGGTTGTGTCTGGCGGCAGCCTCTATACGGCACTACAGTTACAGAATGGGCAGGTCGCGGGACAAACGGTCGATCTTCGCACGGCCTGCAACCCCGACGCTGACATTCTCTGCAGCGCGGTCACGCCAGCCATTAACACGGGCGCCGTCCAAGGCTCGGATAAGCTGGGCAACTCGCAAAAGTACACCTACAACGACGGCGACGGCTCAACCGCGTATGACGTCGAGTATCCCCTCCAGATTCACGGTTTCGACCCCAACTTCCACTTTGTCGGCATGACCTTCAACCCGGAAGCATTCGTCGACATGAAAGATAAGTACTTCCTGCTGAACGGACGAAGCTACCCCGACACTGCAGCGCCCGGTCCCCAGGCCACCGTTTCGTCCGATAACCGCATGCATTACTCGCAGCCGCTTCCCGCCGTCATTAATATTCCTGTCGGCGGAAAGGCTCTGTTGCGTATCGCCGACCTTGATGTGACGGAGTATCAGACATTGGCCTCATTGGGGATCCCCATGAAGGAAGTTGGTTTCATGGCCAAGTTGCTGCGAGATCAAGCGGGGAACAATCTCGAGTTTTACACCAACTCAATCACGCTGGGTGGGGGCGAGTCACTCGATGTGATTCTGGACGCGAGTGATGCAGGGTGTGGATCCAGCGGCTGCGCGACCAAGCTGTATCCGGCGGGAAGCGTTTTCTACCTGTACACGCCGAATCTCGACCATCTGTCCAACGACGCTGAGAATTTCGGCGGGCTTATGACTGAGGTACATATCTGCAATAGCGTGACCGGTGGCAACACGTTTGGTAACACCTGCAATTAGGAGCGCGGGAATGAGGGAGATGAAAATGAAAAACGCGATCTCGAAGAGTGGATGGATTCTGGTAACCATAGCGTTGGCTTTGTTGCTTACGGCCTCGGCTCATGCTGCGACCCCCGGTATCACTGGCCCGACGTTTAACCTGACGGCACAAACGGCCTACCTCAATCAGCCGGACGGGGCGATGATTTACTCCTGGGGCTACGGCTGCAACGGCGCGCCTGCGGGCCACGCCCCCGCCGCTATTACGAGCTTCGCCTGCCCCTTGATGCAGGTTCCTGGCCCAACCCTGATCGTCACGGAAGGTCAGACGGTCACGATAACCTTGACGAATAATCTCCCCACAGCAGCTGGTAACACCTCGATTCTGTTTCCCGGCTTCAATGTATGTGTGGGAACCATTACCTCTGGCACGTGCACCCCGAGCGCGCCGGGAACGAATGGTGTGACCGGCCTGCTGACGCAAGAGGCAGCACCAGGAGGTACTGTGACCTACACCTTCGTTGCCTCGTCGCCGGGGACGCGCGGCTACTACAGCGGCACGCAGAGTGACCTCCAAGTCGAGATGGGTCTGTACGGCGCAGTCGTTGTGCTTCCCAACAATATTCCGGTCGGCTGCTCGGCCGGGCTGCCCGCCACGAATGCCGGCGCGAACGCGGCAGCTCAAGCGTTCTGGCATGAAACAGATTTCCGGCTCGCGGCAGCTGCCTACGACCATGCAAAAACATGCTACGACCGGGAATACCTATTCCAGTGGGCCGAAATGGATCCAAACATTCATAGCCAAGCAGAAGCGCAGGTTTTGGCGCGAACGGGCTGCACGGCTGGCGCTCCGGGATGTAGTCTGAACGTCCCGACGGAGCCGTACAAACCTGCTTACTTCCTGATTAATGGGCGCTCCATGCCAGATGTCATGGACCCGAACTATGCGGCCGAGTATCCGCACCAACCCTACAACGGCAATCCGCACATGCATCCGGGCGATCTGACTTTGATCCGTACCGTCGGCCAAGGGCGGTGGCAACATCCCTTTCACGAACACGCGAACCACGTGCGTATTCTGGCGCGGGATGGGAACTTGATTCTTAGCGGAACCAATCCCGGTCAGAATCTGGCGGGCCTTCTCATGTTCAACACGGACACGACGCCGGGGCAGGCGTTCGATGGAATTTTCTACTTCACGGGGAGAGGCTTGAACTGGGATCCGTACGGCCACCATCCTGGTGACACGAGCGATCCTCTTGCCTCGCTCCCCTGTACTCCGGATGTCAATGGCTACAACACGGGCAGTCCGACAGCAATTAACTTCTGGGAGTGGTGTCAGGACCACAACAAGCCGTTGGAAGTAGCGCCATTTGGTGATGTGGCGGGCGGCGGCCCCACCACTCTGCCGGACGCGAACATCTTTACCAACGGTGCTTGGTATGGTGGCAACCCGTATTTGGGTCCTGATGCTAGCCTACGAGCGACGGCACCCGCCTGTGCCACCACTTCGACCGCGACTCTGAGCTGCACCAATTTGCTTCCTTCCAATATGCAGGCCAACCCGGCCAATGAACGCGGCTTTGCATTCATGTGGCACTCGCACAACGAGCGCGAGATTACCACCAACAATGTGTTCCCCGGCGGAATGCTGATGATGATGCTGGTTGACAGTCGGGAATTTGTGATTGACGAATCTAACTGACGGCGAGGATGAACATGCGAGTGAACAATATGATGAAAACTATCTTGAAGGCCGCAGTACTCATCTTCACGATTCTTCCGTTCGCCGCGGTTGCGGCCTACGGCCAGCAGCAGATCAACATGGCTGCCGGCCCGGCTACCGCGACGATGCCCGACGGATCAGTGGTGCAGATGTGGGGCTACAGCTGCGGTGCGGTCGTTACTGGCTCGACCGCGACCTGCGCCTCGTTGAATCCGAACGTGGGAAGCGGCTGGTCCCCCGTAGTGATCACAGTCCCCACAGGACAAGCGCTCACGATCAACCTCACAAATAATCTCTCTTTTACTCCAACAGGTGCCACGACTGCGAACACTGTTCCCACATCGCTGATGATCGTCGGACAGGTGGGTGGAGGTCTTGGAGTTTTGGCCCAGCGTACCACCACACCGAGCCCAGACCACTCGCAGGCGCAAGCTAATGTGACTTGGCCCATTGTGGTGAATCCCGCCCCGACGCCGGGTACGCCGCCGGTGCAAGGGCCGCGCGTGCAATCGTTCGCCACTGAAGTGGCTGTGGGTTCGGCATCAACAGCACTGACGTGGTCGGCACTTCGGCCGGGTACATACCTGCTCGAGTCCGGCACGCACCCGTCCATCCAAGTCCCCATGGGACTCTACGGAATCCTGGTTGTCACCGCTGTGCCGAGTGCCACGACAGCTGGCACGGCGTATCCCGCTGTGGGGACGACTCCCGCAGTAGCATACACTACGGAAATCCCGCTGGAGTTTAGTGAAATCGACCCGGTGCAAAACAATGCGGTCAACACTGCAGTCAACACCGTTGGCTTCAGCGAGACCACGGTGTGGTCCGGCCAGCCGGGCGGTTGTGGCAATCCCAGTTCGTCGACTTACCATCAATGTTATCCGCCTGCAGTGAATTACACCCCGTTTTATTACCTCATCAATGGAGTTGCGTTCAACCGCACCAACGCTACGGCCTCAGTATTTCCGGCTTCTCCGGCCACGGGCCTCACGGCGGGCACCGGAACCGTTTTGGTGCGCTTGGTGAATGCCGGTCTGCGTATGCACGTGCCTTCGATCATCGGGTCGCAAACGACGGGGTTTAACGGAGCAGGGGTAACTGCTACGGTTCCGGGCTTCTCGATCGTTGCCGAAGATGGCAATGAGTTGCCGGGCGTTCCCAAGGTGCAGAGTGACATCTTTATGGCTGCGGGCAAGACGAACGACGTGATGATTAATGTACCGGCCGCGCCTGTTGGAACCACGACTGTGGCTCTCCCCGTGTTCGACCGTGAGTTGAGCCTGTCCGGCAACGCCACCGAGCGCGATGCCGGCATGCTGGCTTACATCAGCATCAATGGCGCGGGCCTCCCGACTTCCCCGGCACTGGCGGGCGCGGTAGCCAGGCCGGATATCTACAATTCCCTGCTTAAGGGCCAGACCTTCGCCGTGTCGGATCCAGGCAAGGGTGTAATCGCCAACGACACTAATGTGTACGGCGTTCAATTGCTCACAGGTGCGGCTAACGGTACGGTAACCCTCAACGCGAATGGCACGTTTACGTATGTACCTAACACCGGGTCCGCCGCGACTTCGGATTCCTTTACCTATTGCGCCAACGGCTCTGTTGCGGCAGCCGCGTGCTCTTCCGGTTTGACAGCCACTGTGACACTCGGCGCGGCTTCGCTCGAGTTAGCTTCCGGCATCAGTTGTACTGCTTCGAGTTACACCGCGAACATTGCCACATACCTGGCCATTAAGAACCCAGGAGTCCTGGCGGGTTGCAAAGATGCTGCAGGCTATCCTCTTAAGGTGGCGACGTCAACCGTTGTACCAACTATGCCAGCGAGTGGGTGGACGCTTATTCCGGATGCGAATGGCGGGTTCACTGCGTCGGTTGCCTCGGCGGGAGTCTACACGTTCACTTTCCAGGCGCAGAACTCGCAGGGAACGCTCGGCGCGGCGACAACCGCAACGATCACCTTCCCGACGCCCAGCAATCTCTCGGTTACGGTGCTGGATGGTGGAGACAAGACGACCGTGATCACGGACTACCGGTGGATTATTGAGGAAGATAAGAGCTTCTATGTCAACCCCAACTGTACGACGAACACCACGACGCCGGCGGCGGGCTGCCCCGCGGCGGTTGCCGGAGGCGCAGTTCCCACTTTTGGTGTGAATTTCCACACCAGCCACATGGAATACGTGGCGCAGGGCTGCACCGGGCCGCTGTCGTGCGAGTCGGGCCAGACGGTATTCAATCCGGCAACGGGGACGCACGTGGCGACGGTTTGCGACATTGGCAATGGCGCTTGCGACTCCACCGGCACCAGGACGCAACAAACGGTCGCATTGCCCAGCTCGGTGGCCCTAGATCCGACGAAGCGTTACTACATCTCGGTTCTGCCGGGTGACGCAGCCAACCCGTTTGGTGCTGGATACGCGAGTACACCTGACTGCTCTAAGGCTGGAATGGCTGCTGGTCACTGCGGCCACGGCATGGGCGGCGCTCCAATCATGGCTCCCTGCTTGCCAACAGGAACGTGCACTTCTACATCCCCCTTCTCGACGCCCGTCACAGCGCTGGTGCAGCCCTCTCCGTATCCGCCGGCGAAACTTTCTGTGCAAGTGTTCGAGGACGACTTCCCCCTCAACGGCGAGCAAGATGCCGGCGGTGGAATCGACGTGATCGCGACCAATGAGCCGGGCTTGGGTGGGTTCAACATCGAACTTGTGGACCAAAAGGGAACCTTCGGTGACGTAACCGGACAGATGACCTACGACATGTTCAACCAGCCGCTATCGAACAGCCTGGCAGGCACAATCGATGCGGCGACAAAGTTGGACGCATGCCCGATTTCAACGCAAGTCACCGCCAATGCGCTTACTGGTGATGGAACACAGCAAGGCATCACCGGCCAGATTGTAACCTGCCCGAAGTATGAATCCGATGGCAAAACTCTATCGCCGCTCGCAGGCGAAGCGGTCATTGTCAACCTGATGCCGGGATTTTATAGCGTCATCGCCGTGCCCGGGGCCGACCGCATTGCACGGGGTGAAGAATGGCTCCAAACCAACACGCTGGACGGCCAGAAGGCCCACGATGCTTTCATCAAGATCGGCGAACCGGCCTATTTCCAGGAGTATGGGCCGGCTGGATTTCACGTGTCCATCGGCTTTGCTAACCCGGCGGTCATCAATGCCCGCTTGCCAGGAATCTGCAATGGCAGTGACCTCAACCTTCCTGGCTTGGCGAGCAGCTGCAACAATTCCGTGACGGGCAGGATTACTTCGGAACGTATGAGCCGGACGCCGGATCAGCGACTTTACAGCAGCGGTTCGCGCGATGCCTACTCCTGGAGCCAGTGCTACGTGAGCATCGGAGATCCGGATGGCGAGGACTTCGCGTTCACCAAGTGCGCCGCCGATGGCACCTTCAAACTCGGCGGTCTCCCCCCGGGGATTTGGCGAATCACCGTTTTCGATCAGTGGAACGACCAGATTGTGGACGGCCTCTCGACGCCCGTCCAGCTCGCGGGCGGCAAGCTCGTCAATATGGGAGATATTGCGCAACAGCAGTGGCAGTCGGACCTCAATACCCGCACGTTCATTGACGACAATAAGGACGGCGTCTACCAGTCCAACGAGCTCGGAATTCCCCTTTCTTCTGTGAGCGTCCGGTACAGGGACGGCGAGCTAGCCAATAATCTCTTGACGGATTTCAGCGGGGTGGCCAATTTCAACGAGACCTTCCCTTTATTCAACTGGTATACCGTAGAAACCGATCCCACCCGTTACAAAACCACAGGGATCCACACGGTCTACGACGCAGGCGGACCGGCTGACGGCACAATCTGCGGCACACCCTGGCCCAACTGCGGCTCCTCCGTCATCGCCAAGAACTTGGCGAACACTTATGACCCCGTCCCGCTACCCACCGACCTGTCGGTACCGGGCGCCGTCTATTGTTCGGATGCGGATTGTACCGGTGATTCGATCGCCACCGGGCCGGTCCCCAGTTCGACCACCAACCATTCGACCGGCCGCATCGATGGGCCTTGGGTCTGGTCCGAGGGTTGGCAGGGCTACATCGGCCAGTTCAATTTCATCGAATTCGGCAAGACGCCCTACGTGGCCGGTGAGAACGGTGGCATTACGGGGCATGTCATTTATGCCTCGACGCGTCCTTTTGATGACCCCATGATGCTCGTGCAAACGCAATGGGAGCCTCTGCTTCCGCACGTCGCCATCAACCTCTATCAGGAGGGTTTTGCGGCCGACGGAGTGACCCCCACTCTCAAATTGGTTGATACCACGCAAACCAGCAGCTGGGACGATTGGGCGCAAGGGTTCTACCCAGGCACCAACAAGCCCTATCTAAATTGCCCCGGCCAGTCAACCGCAGATCTCTTTTATTTCACGCTGTACAATCAGCCGGACTTTTTGGATCTGTACAATTCTCAACACGGCGGACCCGCCGCGCACACGCTGCCTTACAACTCGCAGTACAAGTGCTATGACGGCATGCACAACTGGAACCAACTCCAGCCAGCACCTTACGACGGAGCCTACGCGTTCCCCAGCGTCGTCAGCCTCGACCCGAACACCGGAAAACCGGCGGGTAACGGCTCGACTAACGGGACACCCGGGTCTCTCACCGGGACCAACTGCACAATCTGTGTCCCGGATCCTGACTCATCCGACCCGTACAGGTCTGGCACTGCGATGCTGCCCGTCGGCAAGTACGTGGTAGAAGTCGTTCTGCCTCCGGGCTTTGAGCTGGTGAAGGAAGAAGATAAGAACATCCTGATCGGCGACAACTTCATCGCGCCGGTCACCCAGGAGTTCGGCGGACTCGCTAACATCTACATCATTCCCGACCAGGCCTCGGTAGCCGCCGCGAACAATGCGGGGCCGGGTTACAACGCCAACAATGCCCAGAATCCCACGCAGAGCTTAGGGACTGTGCCGCGAACCTCGACCGTTCCTGCTTATCCTTTCGAACCGGTGTGGCCGTGCGTGGGCGAGATGCGCATTGTGCCCGACTACATGAGCATCTTCCCTCAGGCTCATGAAGTGGCAGCCTTTGCAGGAGCGACGCGCCCGCTGTGCGACCGTAAGGAAGTTACACTCGACGATCAGAGGGGTGCGATTGCGAAGTTCTTCATCTACACCTCCACCCACATTGCCGCCAAATTCACGGGGATTATCACGGACGACTTCACCTCCGAATTTGACCCCTTCGCGCCCACCTTCGGCGAAAAATTCTCGCCACCCAATATGCCGGTATCGTTTAGGGACTGGGCCGGAAACGAAGTTTCGCGCGTGTATTCCGACCATTGGGGAGTCTTCAACGGTTTGACCTATTCGACCTGGGAAGTGAACCCGCCCAACCCGACGGGATATGCGCCCGGCATGATGATTAATTGCATGAACGACGCCGGGCCGATACTGGACACGAACCCCAGTTCGCCGACGTACAACCAGATGATCACGGATCCCCTCTTCAACCCGCTCTACACCCAGTTCTGCTATGAGGACCCGTACATGCCAGGTGTGGCGGACTACCTGGATACTCCGGTAGTGCCCACGGCGGCTTTCGTTGGCGCGGGGTACAACAATCCTGACTGCAACTATCCGACTCTTACTCCGGGAATCAGCGAAGTGGATGGCGACGGAGTTGGACCGTATGTAAGCGCAGGTGGTCACACGCTCACAATCAAAGCCTTAGGCGATCAGTCTGCGAATAACTATGGATACTCCGGGCCCTCAGCCCAAATCGCGCCTTTCAATCAGAAAACCATCACGCGCCACTATGGGTTCGGGAACCAGTGCAAGTCCCCAACGGCAACCAGCGCGACCTGCAACACTGCGTCCAGTGTGACTATCGGAGGCCGTAACGCAGCCATTTCGAGTTGGAGTGACACACAGATCGTAGTGACCGTTCCCTCCGGCGTGCCCCTATGTGCCGTCCAACAACAACAACAATATGGTGCCCCGGCAACTGGGGCGCGTTGCGGTGAACTGTTCATCACGGCCGGCAATGGCAAGCAGTCCGTGGACGCGGTGACAGTGACCGTGGGCGGCAAAGCTCCAACCAGGCTGACTTCCGGGCAGACGATTCAATCGGCCATAGACGCGGCCGCTCCGGGCGACCTGATCATCGTTCCTCCCGGGACGTACCGTGAGCTGCTGATCATGTGGAAGCCGGTCCGGCTGCAAGGCGTGGGAGCCGCTTCCACCGTAATCGACGCCAGTACCCATCCCGCGGGCACTTTGAAACTGGATGCCTGGCGCCGGCGCGTCAACTGCGTATTTGGTTTGGCGCTCAACGGTCAACCGTACACCGGTAACGGCCCCTCCGGCGGAACGAATCCTTACGATTCGAGCGGGACATACAGCTGCCCCGGCACGGCGACGGGGGACTCCTGGAACTATTTCTCCGGCGGTCCCAATTACCCGAATATGGTGGTGGATCGAATACCGCTCGAGGGCATTCTCGGGTGGGACGCCACGGTGAACGGTAACTTGGCCGAGCAGTTGCAAGAACCCTCCATCATGGGATCCTACGAGGGCGCTGCCATCACGGTCTTGGCGAAAGGCGTAAATATCCCGGCCGGGGCCACTGATGTTTTCGGAAGTGGATCGGAGTCTGGCTTCCCGACTGGTACCACACTTCTTACAGCGGCCGATTGCGGGAGCAATAGTACCAACCCATATCCGAGCAACTTCCAGTGCAACCCCTCAAGCATCGATGCGATCGGAATCACGGACGCCTCGCAGGGCGGCGGCGGCATCTTCCTGCACGCCTGGACGCATAACCTGCAAATCGCCAACAACCGGGTCTACAACAATTCAGGGACGCTCTCCGGCGGCATGGTCATCGGTCAAGGTGAATTCCCAGAGGCTCTCCTGGCGCCGAATTCCGCAGTCACAACCGCGCCAGGCTCCTGCCAGGACAGTCCAATTGCGAATACTCAACTTCCGTACTGCTTGCAGTTGAACGTGAACATCCACAACAACAAGGTTACGTACAACTCCTCGACGGGTGACGAATTGTTTACCGGCACACCGGCGGGCGCAGGCGGCGTCAGCATCTGCACCGGCTCCGACTACTACAAGTTCAACTACAACTGGGTCTGCGGAAATATGAGCTCAGGTGACGGCGGCGGAGTCGGGCACCTCGGGTTCAGCTATAACGGCGACATCGAGCACAACACGATCATTTTCAATCAGAGCACGAATCCCAGCATTCCCGCCAACGGCGGCGGGCTCGTCATCATGGGAGCGGCCCCGGATGGCACCACGCTAGTTAATGGGGTTGCCACGGAATGCGGTAGCGTAACTGACAACGATTGCGTGCCTGGATTGAGCGACGGCGCCGGTCCCGGCTTGGTTATCAATGCCAACATGCTTATGGGCAACGGTGCGGAGGCCGGTAGCGGCGGCGGCTTGCGTCTCCAAGCGGTTAATGGCGCGGACGTTGCCCGCTTCCCGGCGAATCCGGAGAGATGGTACTCCGTCCAAGTCACCAACAATATCATCGTTAACAATGTGGCTGGATGGGACGGTGCTGGAGTGTCTCTGGAAGACTCGTTAGTGGTGAATCTGATCAACAACACGATTGCTTCCAATGACACCACCGCCTCGTCGGGCTCCCTCTTCAACACCTTGGGCGCTCCACTTGCCAGCACACAGTCGCCCCCACCCACGATTACCACCAACGGCACGACCACGCTGCCTCAGCCAGCTGGCTTGGTGACCTTGGTGAACAGCCCGCAACTGACGTCGTCTTTCACTACTGGGACGATCACCTGCCCGACTGGGCATTACGCTCCTGGCACGAGCGCCACCAACGGGACCTGTATAAAAATCTCGTACCCGGCTCTTAACAACAACATCATCTGGCAAAACCGGGCGTTTAACATCGGAGTGGGCGCCCTCAGCACCCAATACCAGCAAAACGTCGTGTCGCTATTTAACGCGAGCGGTACGCCAGCGGCGACCCAGCCGCAAGGGGACGCTACGACTGCCAACGGGAATGGTGTAATCATCACCGGAGGCACCGGCGCGTGCACCCCCGGTGCCAGCTACTGGGACATCGGCGTGCGAGGCGACACAGGCCCGACGAACCACGCCTCGGGCTTCACGCTGGCCCCGATGTATTCGGTGCTGACGGACGCGACGGATTATCCCGAGTTGCATAACATGGCGTCCAACCCGACCGTCGTCAGCCAGTACTGCAACGGCTCACGCGTGCCGCCAGAGAACGGTGGACTGGGCTACCAAGTGCCTCCGGGCATCTCGGACGCGACGGCTCCCAACCCGCTCTTCAGCCTGACGCCGAACGCGACCGTCGATGAAGGCAACAACTGGGTCAACATCGGCTGGGGCCCGCTGTCGATGGTCAACCCGGTGACGAATACGCAGCTCAGCAACTATGCGTTGGCGGCGGGTTCGCCGGCCATAGACTACGTCCCTGCCGCTGGTAACTATCCGACAACGGACTTTTTCGGAAATCCGCGGCCGGATGCTGGCAATAGGGTAGCGTTCGACGTGGGTGCGGTGGAGAACCAAGCTACCGCCCGCATCGTGCCGACGCTGACTTCGATCGCTCCAAACTCGGGTCTGAAGGGAGCAATCATTACCGTGACCCTGACCGGCACCTCGTTGAGCTCAATTACGGATGTGAACACGCCTCCCAACATCATCGTCTCGAGCTTTACCGCGGTAAATGACACCACGGTCAGCGCGACCTTCGAAATCACGGCTGCCACTACACTTGGCAACAAGAATATCAGCGTCACCACGCTAGACGGAACCAGTAACACCGTGGTGTTCACAGTGGTGGGTCCGACACTGACTTCAATCGCTCCCAACACGGGCGTGCGAGGCACCAGCGTTCCCGTGACCCTTACAGGCACCAACCTAACCGGCGCCACATGGAGCACCGGTACTACGGCGGGCTATCCAAACATGACCTTCGGCACCTTGACCGTGAATGCTGCCGGTACTTCGGCTACGGCGACCCTCACATTCGCAGCTGGCACCACGCTGGGGGCCAAGAATCTCAGCGTCACCACGGCGAGCGGAACCACCAACAGCGTAACGTTCACGATGACGGGCGCTACGGTGACCTTAACCGTGCCGGCTCCTCCGGGGCTTAGCACCGGTGGTACAACCACTAAGAGCGGCACGGTTACGGTCAGCAACGATGCTACCGCGACGGCGCCATTCACGTTCACCGTCAATCCGACGATCGCCAAGGTGTCTGGCACAGGAAATGGAACCTTCTCGATCATCGCCGGCGGCACCTGCAGCTCGGGTGCGGTCGTTAACCCGGGCAGCAGTTGCACGGTCAACGTGCAGTACTCCGGGGAAACCAATACGACAACGGCAAACGGCAGAGTTACGATAACGGGGACGGGTCTTGCAACGGCAACGCTAACCAGCGCCAACATCCCGGCCAACTAGGTGACTGACTCAAGGGGCGGCCAGTACGGTCGCCCCTTCTTCATTTGAAGGCAGATGATGCCAAACGTGCACGAAATACAGCAAAGACTAAGCGCCGCTCGAAGCGAATTGCCGACCTGTCAAGCTGTTGGTTAAGGAAGCGACTGAGGGCGAGTTGAAACAGGCTGGGAATTCCAGCGAATATAAAGAGGCCTACGACACCATCACTGAGCAACTCGCCAAGGTCCCGAAAGAGAAAGCCGTCGAAGCGTGCACCGCCTTTGTGGAAAAACAATAGGAATTTCCGACGAAGGAGGTAGCGAGGAAAGAACAACCATGATTAACCATAGTGGAATATCGGGCAAGAGAGTATTGCTGCTAGCAGGGGTTCTCGTCAGCGGCATGCTGGGCTTACGAGCAGGGGCGCAAACTCCTGCTCCGGCTGCGAAGCCCCCCGCGGCTGGCGCTCCGGTCCACTTTCTGCCGACTGGGCTCCCAAGACGAGCCAATCTGTACTACGCGGGCTTTTGGGGAATTGACTCGCTCCGCGTCAAAGTAGTGGAATCGGGCGAACTCATTCGATTTACTTGGCGCGTGTTAGACCCGGAGAAAGCCGCGCCGCTCAATGACAAGAAGGCCGAACCACTCTTGCTCGATTCCCAAGCCGGGGTCAAGCTGGTGGTCCCGTCGATGGAGAAGGTCGGGCAATTGCGCCAGAGCAGTGCGCCCGAGGCAGGAAAGTCCTACTGGATGGCCTTCTCAAACCCAGGTAGGAAAGTGAAACCCGGAGACCCCGTGAGCGTGGTCATTGGGCAATTCCATGCGATCGGGCTTGTCGTCGAGTAAGTCGTAAGCTTAAGAAAAAGCACTGGTGATTGTTCTTTCCATGGCTTTTCACCCTTTCGCCTGCCGCGGCAGCGGGGAATCCCCCGTCCTCTCCCGCGCTGTTCGCCGGTGAAATCACGGATAAGAGTGTCGCTGCACGAGGCGGATTGCGAGCTTGGAAGGCTGTCCAGACGATGACGCTGGACGGGAGAAATGGGCGTCGGCGGCTATCAGCGAGTCACTCTTACGATGCCCATGTCCGGCAAGAGCGGCCGCAATCTTATATTACCTCCTCGGCCAGCCGAGGAAGGGCAAGTCCCGTTTGTAATGGAACTGGCCCGCCCTCGCAAGATGCGCTTTGAATTAAAGTTCAACGGACAGATTGCCGTTCAAGTGTTTGACGACACCAATGGGTGAAGCTGCGGGCCGTTTCTCAACCGGAGTGAGGTTCAGCCGTATACTCCGGAGGAACTAAAAAAGGCTTCGATGCAATGCGACCTCGATGGTGCTCTGGTCGACTACCCCACCGAGGGCACTCAAATCGAACTGGTTGGGACGGCAAAAGTCGAAGAACGCGATGCCTCTAAGCTCAAACTCACTAAGAAAAATGGGGATTCGGCGTACCTCTGGATTGACGCTGAAACGTTTCTAGAGACGAAGATCGAGGGGCAGCCGCGGCGCCTCGACGGCACCGACCACCCTGTCGAGATTTATTTCCGCGATTATCGATCAGTGGACGGATTGCAAGTTCCGTTTCTCTTGGAAACGAAAGTTCTCCCGGTTTCTAAAACCTCGACAGGCTTGAGGGATACTCCTGTTCCTGTGGACGAGTCCTTTTCGAAGCCGGATCCAGGAACCACCTCGAGTGGCAAAGGAGAGTTGATAAAGGTAACCCAGTCTGCCGCACGGTAATTGCTGGCAAACGATTCCATGGGAGATTTTGAAGACGTCGGGACAAGAGCTGCAGCTTTCTGCGGAGCAGGTCACAACTATTCTTAATGCAGATGATGCAGGAATGTGCGTTCCGTCTGTTTCGGCTGCGACATTGAAGAAGTCGCGCACCGGTATATAGCCATCAAAGGAACCGAGATGGGGAGTTCACGCGAACGATTGCAGCAGTCGCAGCGCTCGAGATGACGGCCGAGAGCTGCGGTTCGGCGCACCTCAATTGCGGTCATGAAGCGCCGCTGTTTCGTAGATCCTAATACGGTAAATAATAATCTGTTTGGTAATTAGCATGTCTGTTTATTTATACGCGTCTGTATAATTTCTTAAGTTTCTCTAACGTTTATCTTCATAAAAACGTGATGCAATCTTGTGCAACAACCTGATCCGGGACAATGAAACCAACTCCTGAATCAAACTAAGTTATACGTACACAAGTCGGTAGCGCGAGGATCAAGAGTGCATCCTGGATGTTAGACGGGCTCTATCAAAGGGAAAGGTCTAGGAACCGCTTCGAGTGGCCAATTCCGGTGCAGTTGCAGGACAGAGTTGATGAAGGTAACCCAGTTTGTCGGTCGGTATCGGCTGGAAAACCGTGCTATAGGAGACCTTGAAAATGTCGGGAGAAATATTGCAGATAGCTACGGAGCAGGTGATAACGATTCTCAATCCAGAGGATCGAGGAAGCTCGGTTCCGCCCGAATCGGCTGCGACATTTGAAGAGATTGCGCACCGGTATATGGCCGTCAAGGAACCGCGATGGGGAGCTAACACCGACGCCACGGCAAAGAGTGTTATTGGCAAGCACCTGATTGGGAAACTCGGTGATCGCCGCGTAGACGAACTGACCGCCGAGGAGATCCACATATTCATAGACGGGATGGTTAGGAACAACGCGAGCCACTCTCTTCTGAATAAGGCTGTTGTGCACTTGCGCTCGATACTTGACCTAGCGCAGGAATTGAACCTCATCATGAGCAACCCCATGCGAAGCTACACGTTCAAGTTAGAACACAAGTCCCGAAAGCAAAAATCGCAGCGCTACCTGAGCCTGGTTGAATGTCGAGCACTTCTGTCGGAACTATCCGGCCGGAACCGCCTCATCGTCCTGTTATTCATTCAGCTCGGCGTACGCCCGGAGGAGTTGTTCGCGCTTCGGCGTAATGACGTCCATGATGAATTCATCCGAATTGATGAAGTCTTCACTATGGGGCAGATCCGAGAAGCGCATCTAGGGGAACACGGTGTCGACGTATACGTGCCCCCAGGGCTGCGGCAGGAACTCCATGCCTGGATGGCCTCCACTTGCGGGAACGATGATGACTGGTTGTTTCCCACCGCGCGCCTGCGGGGATCCCACAATCTATCTCCGATCCGCCGAGCCGCTTTTCTAAACGGAGTCCTTAAGCCGGCGGCGAAAAAGGCCGGCATTTCTGACTTGGATATGCTCACACTGCGACGGACTTGCGCCGCACACTTCGGAAAGAAGGCGAATGCCGAGGACGCGCACGCGCAGATGCGCTTAGTCAGCCCCTTCACTACTTTTAGGTATGCTCAGCAGCGCCCCCCGGATTCCTTGAAGAGTGCGGCCATGGCACTGGAAGCTGAGATCTTTACGCAGGCCGAGCTGCGCGATCCGCGCGGAGAAGCCCCAAATCATACCGTCCCTCCGATCTTACGCACATTCTCGAACTTCTCAAATTGAATCGACGCCCCAAAGGACCAGGAGTAAAACCGAGGCCAAGGCATTCCCTAACCGCGCTGGAGCATCACGTGATTTGAGCCTTCCCTGCCCAATTGGAAATTTCCCCGAGAGCCGAGCATCGACCCAAGGGTTCAGTCCAGATGCCATTTATCGCTGGAAGAAGGCTCAGCGCGCCATCTGGGTTGCCGGGGCGGGATGATTCGGTCGGGCAAATTACGACGTTCTCACGATAGAATAGCGGAAGGCATATACTGAGAAGACAGCCCCATGAGGATTCTGGTAGTCGAGGATGAAGTGAAGTTGGCAAGGGCCTTGAAAGAGGGTCTTCAGAGCGAAGGTTATACCGTCACCGTCGTACACACTGGAGAGGAAGCTTTTTATCTGGTCGAAACGGAAGGCTTCGGCTTGGTGGTGCTAGATGTAATGCTGCCAGGCCGAAGCGGTCTCGAAATCTTGGAGGCCATACGTCGGCGCCGTTCCAAAATGTCGGTTCTGATGTTGACGGCCAGAGATACCGTTGAAGATAGAGTGCTGGGCCTCAATACCGGGGCTGATGATTATTTGGTGAAGCCCTTCGCTTTCTCTGAGCTTCTGGCTCGCATTCGAGCACTGTCCCGCAGAGGCGCGCCTGACCCCGCTTCAAAGTTGGCAATTGCTGATCTTGAAATGGATGCCGTCGGGCGCTTGGTAACGCGCGGCGGTCAACTGTTGGATCTTACGCCGATCGAGTTCGACCTTCTTGAATATTTAGTGCGTAACCAAGGACGCGTTGTGTCGCGTGAACTGTTGGCAAGTGACGTCTGGAAAGCAGCGGGCCGATCTGCGCCCCTAAATAATGTTATCGACGTGCACATGGCCCGGCTGCGAGGGAAAGTAGACGAAAGATTTGAAAAGAAGCTTGTCAAGACCGTGCGGGGAGTAGGGTTCGTCGTGCGCGAGGACACCGACGCCCCTGAATTGCGCGGGCGCAGACTGAAGCCGCGGGAATGGTGAAATGGATTCCTAGTTTCATTTGGCGCCTCAGGAATGGTCTTGCGGTCCCAGCCGGTCAGCTGGCCGATCGCCGGGATGCTCATAACTCCGTACGGAGGAGACTCCGAGACTTGCAGGGCTTGCGGCGCAACCGTTTGCGCAGCTCTCGCGTGGCACTCTCGAGTACCATCCGGCCTGGCTAGTGCTGCCCCGCTGGAAGCCCCACTACGGCCTCTCCCATCTTCCGGTTTCAGCGGAACGGAAGACCGCTTCGAGGACGGCCATGTTTCCAATGGCGTCTTCGATCGAAACCGGAACTTCGCCGTCTCCCCGCACGGCCCGCGAGAAAATATCTCCCTGAATGGTGTACTGATCGCAGATCGGGAAAGTTTCCGTGCTCACGCCGCCGCCGAAAACATCGCGCCCGTCATCAACAAAGATTCGGCAAGGCCGGTCGTTCGGCGCGTTGAATGGTATTTCGATTTCGATGCGCCCCTTGGTGCCCAGGAACTGCATGCGCTGGTACGGAACGAGTTGCGTGCTGCACGTGAAAATGGACTGCCCTGCGGGGAAATCGAGCATCACGGAGGCCAGCCGGTCGGTTTGAAACTCCGGGTCTCTTTCCACCAGCCCAATCACTCGCGATGGCTCATCACCAAAGATGAACCGCGACGTCATGATGGGGTAGCAGCCGATGTCGTACAAGCCGCCTCCGCCCCAATCCAGAACATTGCGAATGTTCGCGGCGTCGCGATTGAAATAGCTGAAGACTCCTACAATCGAGCGCAAGTCGCCGATTCGGCCGGAGCGAATCAGCTCCCGCGTGCGCAGCCATTGCGGATGCGTTCGCACCATGAACGCTTCGCCAATTTTTACACCCGTCCTGTTGCGCGCATTGAGCAGCGCCTGCGCTTCCCGAACATTCAGGCCGATCGGTTTTTCGCACAGCACGTGCTTCCCTGCTTCGGCAGCCTTGATAGACCACGGCACGTGCAGATGATTCGGCAATGGATTGTAGACCGCCTCGATCTCCGGGTCGGCCAGGAGTTCTTCGTAGGACCAGTAGGCTTTGGGGATGCGCAGTTTGCGTGCGACGGCCTCGGCCTTTTTGCCGTCGCGGGAAGCGATGGCGGCGATCTCGCTCCAGGCCCCCAACTGCATCGCCGGAAGCACTTTCTGAACTCCGATCCCCGCCGTGCTCAGCACGCCCCACTTGACCTTTTTGTTGCTCACCACTGGCCTCCTCGATCCCGCCACTCCGTTCTATCACGCCTCCGGGCTTCGGCAAAATGCGGGCTCCCGGTCGCGATTTGTCTTAGCGCTGCCGACCGCGTATAAGAATTGCCATGCTCCAGCGGCTCCCCATCGCCACCTTAGCAGACGCAGGCTCCGTCTCGATTTCCGAATGGCGCTGGGCCATTCTCTCGCTCGGAATCTGTGCGATTCTCCTGACGATCGGCGTCATAGCCACGGGAGTTTTTCTTTTCCGCAAGAAAAACACGGACCGCACGCTTCTGTATTTCGGCGTCTTTGTGATCCTTTACGCAGTCCGCATGTTCATGCGCGATCAGCCGCTGCTTTCCGTATTTGTCATTCCGCCTGCGGTTGCCGGTCACATCGAGCGAGTCATCACTTTCACCATCGCACTACCGACTTTGTTCCTGTTTCTCGAAATCGTCGAAGCCCGCTGGCGCCGCATCATCTTGTGGGCTCTGGGCGTGCAATTGGCTTACACCTCGTTCGCGATTCTGTTCGACTTCTTGGGCATGGCCCGCCGAGAAGTCAATATCGTCAACAGCCTTCTCGTCCTGGCCTCCTGGATTCTTCTGACCGTCTTCCTATTTCTCCTCCGCCCCCCTGGCCGCCTTCCTCGCGACCTCCGCGTAGTTGCTGTTGGTCTGGGTGTTCTTGCGCTCTTCGTTCTTCATGCTAATCTCACCGGGCTCCACCTGATTCGCGGACGCGACCTGGAGCCAGCTGGCTTTCTTTTTTTCGTTTGCACCCTCGGCTATCTCGTGGCTCACCGCATTTTCGCCAAAGAGGAAAGCCTCTTCGCCATTCAAAAGGAACTTGAAATTGCCGAGCAAATCCAAGCATCCATCCTGCCGCGTGATGTTCCTTGCCGCGCCGGGATCGAAATCGCTGCGCGCTATCTCCCCATGAGCGCAGTCGCGGGCGATTTCTACGATTTCCTGACATTCGAAAGGAATCATTTTGGCATTCTCATCGCCGACGTCACCGGGCACGGCGTTCCTGCCGCGCTTATCGCTTCCATGCTCAAAGTCGCTTTTGCGAGCCAGGCCGTGCACGCCCAAGACCCTGCACGGGTCCTCACCGGACTGAATCAGGCTCTCTGCGGAAAGTTTGAAGATCACTTCGTCACCGCAGCCTATTTGTACGCAGACCTTGATGCCAAGATTATCCGCTACGCCGGCGCCGGGCACCCACCGGTTCTCTACAGCAACCATTCGAATGGCCCCGCACGCGGGATTGAGCAAAACGGATTGTTCCTGGGCATGTTTCCCGAAGCCGCGTACTCTTATCTTGAAATGCCGTGGCATCCAGGGGATCGCTATGTACTGTATACGGACGGCCTGCCGGAATCCAAAAACGCGACGGGCGAGGAGTTTGGTCTTACTCGTTGTCTGAAGGTTCTGGATTCCCTTCCGCGTCTTCCCGCAACCGCTTTCGCGGATCAGTTGCTCAGCGAAATTTCCCGTTGGACGGCCGAAGGTTCTGTCCGCCTGCAGGAAGATGACATGACCCTCATCGTGGTTGATTGCAAGGAGTAATGCGGAAGCCTTCTATTGAATGTCCGAGACGGTTGGCCAGGCAAGATGCGCGAGCGCGTATCGTGGCGGCTAGAGAAAACTCAGCTGTCTGCTCTCGAGCGCCAGCAGTTTTTTCTTGACCGGGAGGCCGCCACCAAAGCCGGTCAGATGGCCATCGCTTCCGATGACTCGATGGCAAGGAACGATGATGGGTATGGGGTTCGAACCATTCGCGAGGCCCACCGCGCGGGCTGCCTGAGGACTACCGATGCGCCGAGCCAGTTGTCCGTAGCTGATGGTTTCTCCGTAGGGAATCTTCTGCAGGTTGCGCCAGACAAGAAGTTGAAACTCCGTGCCATCGAGGACCAGCGGCAAATCGAAGTCTTGCAGCTTTCCTTCGAAGTAGGCTTCCAGCTGGCGAATCACTTCCTTAAACGGCGTCCGGTCTTCCATCCAATCACGTTGCGGTGACCTGGGTCGCCGCCCGGTCGCGAAGTGCACCTGCCGCAGACCGCCTTCGTCACCGGCCAGCTGCAAACACCCGACGGGGCTTTTTATCGTGGTATAAGAGATCAAACTCATTCGGAATTCCTTGTTAACTGGAACCGCTCTCGAAAGTTGCTGCGGCATACGGACTGTTGGCACGGTATCTCTTCTCAAATTCTTCGCGCGTGCACATCGTGCGTATGTCGGTGATGCGATCCACTGCCAGTATTCCATCGAGATGATCGATCTCATGCTGCAATAATTCCGACAAATTGCGCTCTTCACGTGCCCGAAGTTCTTTCCACTTCCCTCGCAAATCCTGGTACCGCACGACGATCTCCCGATGCCGTTCCACCTGCATAAAAATAGAGAGGAAGCTTAAACAGGCATCCCATACCACGATTTTCTCTTCGCTGCGCTCGGTGATTTCCGGATTCACTAGCGGCCACGGCCGGGCGCCCGGAAGCTGGAGAAAAATAACTCGCAAGGCAGACCCAATCTGGGGAGCGGCAATCGCACGGCCGTAGCCGGTGGTCTTCTTCCAGTAAGCAAGAGTATCGGCGAGGTCTTCCACGAGAGCGCCTACTTGCCGGGCGCAGGGATCTTCCACGCGCTTGGCAATTTCACGCAAGCCAGGATCGCCAAGTTGCAGAACAGTGCGGACCGCCATTGCCTTGCCTCCAAGCCAGGAGGTCTCTATCCTCTCGCGCCCAGCCACTATCGTACCTCAGTCAGGCACGTTCCTCACCGGCCGGGGATCTCACGGGACACACGCTCGGATCCTGATTGTAAAACGCATTGGATTTTACGATCTACGATTTGCCGACAGCCAAAAAGCAAGGCTCCGGCTAGAGACCTGCGCTCGATTCGCGCCGAATCTAGCGCGCCTCGAGCGGTTTATAGCCGTCCGGCACGTGGTACAGGAAAGCGCGGTCACCGTAATTGAGATCCAGCGCATTAGCCTTCATGAATGGGTTAACGGCAGAGCTTGAGCTTAGAAACGCCTTGTACGTCCGGCCCTTTAAGAGATCCGACCCTCCAGCGGTACCCGGACCGCCACCTTCCCAAGCGCCATCCTGGCTGGTGTACAGCTTTCCGTTGTCCAAATCCACAGCGAACCCCAGCGTGCCGGAATCCGGAGTCTTGTTGTTTCGCCGAATCATCACAAACGAGCCAGTCGCCTCGCCGTTCTCGTTGGCCGCGCCTTGCTCGGGCTGAGATTGCGCCACGCCGATGAAAAGCGTGACTTCCGCAAGCTTCTGAATGGCCGCGCCGTCTACTTTGACCTCGAAATACCATTTTCCCTTGATCTTCGGTTGGTTGCTTTGCATGTCATAAACCGGTTCCCCGTCCGAACTTGCCGCAGGAGCGGGGTTGGCAGCAGGCGCAACGCTGTTCGACTTCTGGTAGCTTCCCAGCGCTTCGACGCGCGCGTTGGTGAGCCTCACGACGCAAACCGTCTTTTGATAATCCTTCAGGAGGTCTTGGAACCATGCTTCGCGGTCGCCTTTGCTCCAGGTGATCCCGCAGGTCTGGTCGCGGGTCTTCAACCAGGCGCGCTGTTCGCCTCGCAGCGTGGTGCGATCTTCCGGCGAAAGAGACTTCATCAGCGCAACATAAGTCCTGTTGATCGTGCTATCCGAACCCTTCAATTCTGTCTTGATGCACTCCGCGCGCGCCACGTCCGTCTTGGGATTGTCGCACTGCGCCCGGGTCGCGCTGGCCACAAGAATCGCAACGGTCGCGATCAGCGCGCACCGCACCAAAAAATGAAGATTTCGCATAGAGTCTCCGTCCACAGGGATTGCCGCCGGGAACACCCAGCATCTCGAGAAACGGTAACAGTCTCAATGTGCGGGGGCTATCTGAATACATCGCGGGTGTATCTAAAGCCGCAATTACCCTTCAGCATCGCGCGAAATCCGGGCAGTTCCGCACCTCGGCCCAGGGAGCTTCGCTCCCGTCCTGCGATCAACTAAATTGCTTGAAAGTAAACGACTTATGGTGATAGAGTTCGCCCATCGAAGGGATGCGGGCGCCCTTTGCTTGGGCTAGAACTCCGGGGAGTACTTGTGAAGAACCAGAAGGGTTTCTCGCTGATTGAGTTGCTCATCGTCGTGGCCATTATCTTGATCATCTCAGCTATCGCCATCCCAAGCTATCTGCGGTCGCGGATGCAGGCCAACGAAACCTCAGCGGTCGGCTCTGTTCGCATGATTAACACTGCCGCCATAACCTATTCCTCCACGTATGTAACTGTCGGATTCCCTGCAAATCTGGCGGACCTGGGCGGTGCGGCTCCGTGCTCGGCGACTGCGACCTCGGCCTGCATGCTGGAAAATACGCTATCCCAAGGTACGAAAAGCGGCTACACGTTTGTTTGGACTGGTGATGGCGCCCACCCGTCGATTGCCTATTCGCTCACCGGCACACCACAGGCTGTCGGAGCGACGGGCCAACGCATGTTCTGTACTGATCAAACGGGCGTGATCCGTTATGACCCCTCGGGCGCGGGCTGTAACGTGTCGAGCAGCCCGGTGCAGTAAATCCATGGAGATTTAGTCGGTGCATATGGCTATTGAGCCGGAAGTACTTAAGACTGCGGAAATCATTCCCATCGAGCTAAAGCAAGAACCGCGCTCGAAGGGGATCACGACGCCTCGCAAGAAGAAACCAAAAGAACTCGCGGTGATCACCGAGTGCTGTACGGGCTGCGCAGGCTCCCCAGCCTGTGTGGAGTACTGCCCGGTCGAAGATTGCATGTTCTGGGTGCCGGATGAGGATCATCCACCGTTCGGGCGTATCCAAGTAGATTCCGTTCTGTGCATCGGTTGCAAGAAGTGCACCAGCAAGGGACCAGACGGCGCGTTTCTGGATGGATGTCCGTGGGATGCGATCGTCATGCTGGATATTGCCGAAGTCGAGAAAGTTGTCGGAGTAATGACCTTCTAGGGCCACCGCAGCGTGGAATCTACGGCTATCGCCTGGCCCTTTCCCGAATCGCCTGCTCGGTAAGCACGGCCTGCTCCTTAACTCGATTGGGAATCTCCGGCAGGTCCCCCTGGTAGATGCGGACGGCCGGCAAATCCTCAGGTTGGCCCACTAAATAAAGTGCCCGCAGTGCTTCCCAGACTTGCTCTGCGCCGGGATCCACAGTAGCCAGTTCCGCGCCTCGAAGAATTTCCGTGCCCGCGACCGCAGAGAGTGTACGGATCCGACCGCTGAAAGGAGAGCGCACTTCCGCAATCTGCTGGCCATCCTGTAGTTTGGCAATCAAGCCACCCTGATGGACCGCCGTGCCAACGTGGTCGGTGCCGATCACACGGCCAGCAACAGGGGCCACAATCCTCGCCGGCTCGAGTAGCACCACAATCTGCAACCGACCTGCGGCATCGCCAAAGCGAACCAAAGACAACGCCGCGTTTCCCCTGACCATCGGCGAGGGATCCTCAAGCATTTTCAGTAGCGCTCGGTGAAACCCAGCCTCGGTCGTGTCCTGCCCCATCACCCATGCATCCGTGTTGCGCACTTCCTCCACGGGATGGGAGGCGAGGCGCTCCAGGTCGGGATACCAACGCGCGGCGCTCGCGTCATGCACCGTCAAGCGCTCGCCCAACTGCACCAGCGCGTGCTGGATATGTCTCGGATGCTTCTGATCGTTGAGGAATTCGCTGAGCTGCTGGTCCGACAGATGCCTGCCAAACCAGGTGTTCCACCAAAACAGGAATGGCATCAGCACAATCAACCACGCGGTAGCGAAGAAAAGCAGCCGATTCCGTGTGGACATGCGGTGCCGCACATGCACCGGCCCGACCGGACCGTCATTAGAGGCTTCACCAACTACTTGTTCCTCCAGCTGGACCGCTGGTAACCCGGAGGGAACTTGACTAGCCGCCATTTTCTCTCACACCCTAGCCGACCTTCTGCGCCGGCGGTTCTTTAGGCAAGACCGCCTTCTTCTTGTGCAAAAAAGGCAGCCAGCCGCGAGCATCCATCTCGAGCAAAACATTCAAAAAGAAAACGCCGGACAGAGTCAAAAGAATGAGGCTCATAAACAGCCCGTCAACGGATGTGAGCGACCTCGTCGCGAGAATCCACGCAATCCCGGCCAAAGGGATCACTGCAAGCAAGATGGAAATCAGGAGCATCACGGCAAGCAACCCACCTCCTAAAATCTTCCCGAGCCGAACGGACCGTTTTCCTAGAGGCTCGGCCCGCTAACAATCTGTCGTCCAGCCGCCCTGGCGGTCCTAAGGCTGGGCCTTAAAAGTTACATCAACAGTCTTGCTGTCTTTAGCAGCCAGGGTGACCTTCTGATCCTGCTCGCCTAGTTTTTCCTGGACGAAAGCAATCGTATAGTCCCCGGGCGGCAGTCCGGTAATTTCAAATTTCCCGTCCGGCCCAGTCACAGCGAAGAAGGGATTCTTCACCACATTCACAAACATTCTCATCCACGGGTGCTGGTTGCATTTTACCGGCAGCAACAATTCTTCTCGTGCGAACACCTTTTCGAGCGCCGCGGCCTGCGGAGCCTGGGACTCGTTCCATTCGCGGTTGTCCTTTGGGGTGGGATGAATGTTGTGGGTTGTGGGGTCCCCATTGACGATCTTGATCGTCTGCCCGGCCATCACGCCGAGCACATGCGGCTTGTACTTGCAGCCCACTTGCGTCAGCGTCACGGCATCTTTCGGAAGGTCGAAGGTCCGATTGCCCAAGCCATCCTTCACGAAAACAAAAACATTGGCTACTTTGCCATCGGCAACCACTATATTTTCCGCAGTGTTCGAACCAGCACAATTGGGATCCTGGCTCATGTCAATCTTCGCGGCCTTCGGCGCCGCTCCATCAAACTTTACCGTGCCACTGACCGATGCCACGGTCGCGGGATCGATAGGCGTAGCCGTCGGCCCAGGTGTCGACGCCACAGGCGCAGCAGGCTGCTCCTCTGCTTCCTTCTTGCCACATCCCGCCAACAGGGCCAGTCCGGGCAGGACGCAGATCGCTATCCATTTTTTGGTTTTCGTCATATCAGCGCACCTCGCTTCAAGTTTAGAAACTCACAATATCTACTTGCGACCGCCACGGCCGCCGCCCGTACTCTCGCCGGCTGGCGCGGCGCCACTGGCAGCCCGGGCATGCCCCATCGATGCGCTCACGCGGCGCTGCTCCTCTGCGGTGAGTTGGAAGATGTAGTCCACCAGCAGCTTGGTATGGTCCTTATCGTAACCCTGGAACGAAGCCGGCGTCGGCCCCGAAAAAACCCAGTGATTGTTCTCCCGCTTGAAAAGTCCGGAAGGCATCGAGGTGCCCGGGCTGATCGCCTGCGGGTCGATAATCCAGCGTTCCACCCAGTCCGCCTTCAAGCGACCCTTAGCCTGGAGAAAGTTGGGCGCGGTAGCGGTGCGATCGTGGGCGGGATCGCCCGTGGCGTGGCACTTCAAGCAAGGCGCGGCAGGACTGCTGAAAAGACTGCGTGCCATTTCTGTTTCCTTGGCGGTCAGCACCGGCGCTTGATCTGGAATGTACGGGAAGGGTTGACGAGCGAGCGCCTGGAAAAACCGCACTAACTTGCCAAGTTCATTTTCGGAAAAAGAGAAGGTGGGCATGCGCACCTGGAGATAGGGCCGCACACCGTTGCGGTTGGTGTCCCGATCGTTCAGGGCGGGGTTCGTCAAAAAGTGCAGCAGCCACTCTGGCTCGACGCGCGCGCCTTCCGTCAACAGTTTGGGCGGCAGTTGTTCTTGTCCGTCAGCTCCCCCGTAACGCGTCATGGTCATCAACGACGTTTTCTGCCCGGCAACAAGCTGGTGGCAGCCCATGCAGTTATATTTTTTTACCACCCACCAGCCTTCCTGAATATCGCGGCGATAGTCCAACGGCCGGTACTGGTAGCTGGCAGGGAGCGCGCTCTCTGCGCTGCCCATGAGAAACGTCGTGAGGGCCTGTACTTGTTCCTTGGTCAAGTGCAGATTGGGCATCCGAAGTTTTTCCAGTTCGGGCTTGATCTTGCCTTTGTCCCAGACATTCGGTTCCGCGAGTTTGTGTTCGAAGAAGCCTTTGTGGTCATACCACGGGCCGTTCGCAGGACCTTCCGGCAAGCGCGCCAAATCGTCCGCATCGACGATGGGTTCGCTGCCGCCGCGCTGCGCCACTTCGGTCAACAGCGCGAAGTCGAGGCGTTCAATCGGTTTGCTGCCTTCAAACGTCAGCTCCGTGCCGATGCGGCCTTCCTCCTCCATCCCGGATATTTCGTGGCAGCCAGAGCAGCCGTAGTGGCGAATCCACTTCTTGCCCTCTTCCTTGAGCTTGGGATCGTCCATAAACGCCGCGTCGGGATAAGCGGAAGGCTCTTGCTTCTTTAGCGTGACGAGATAGCTGGCCACGTCTTCAGCATCTTCGGGAGAAAGCCGCAAGCTGGGCATCACCGTCATGTTTTGCACTTGAAGCTCGTGTCCATCGTTCGGGCACCGCGAGTGCTCCAGATCAAACACGTATGGCAAACCCTTCCGTTGGTAGTCCTCCGGACCAATGTCCTTCTTCTCGTACATGCAGTAAGGACGAGTGCGTTCGCGCGCGTTATGCACCCAGCGCACCAGATAGTCGTAATTGTCTTTCTCGCCGACGCGCGTGAGGTTGGCCGCAAAACTACCGCCCTCCATCTGATCACCCTCACCGATGGAATGGCACGCCAGGCAACCGCGCATCTCAAACAATTCTTTTCCATGCGCCGCGCTGCCGGGCTTATGTTTGGGCAACGGGTCGGTCAGCCCCGATTGCCACAGGTAAGCGGAGATGGCTTTAATCTGTTCGTCGCTCAACCGGAAATTCGGCATCTTGGTGGTCGCGCGAAAATCGCTGGGCTTCTTCAGCCAAACCGGG
>Ga0207000_1054_pt1 | contig 42034 bp, 34 predicted proteins | sample Alteio_BWMinCont_90_FD_153498 | JGI IMG/M metagenome (GOLD analysis project Ga0207000, IMG submission 153498) | Enriched cells from forest soil in Barre Woods Harvard Forest LTER site, Petersham, Massachusetts, United States -... | ecosystem: Environmental > Terrestrial > Soil > Temperate forest >...
TTTTTTCGGAGCTGACGGAACGGAGGTGCAAGCGATGTGGCGGATCATTTTCTCGTTGCTGCTGGTTTCAGCGGCTTCTGCGCAAACCGAGCATCCGGTGCTGGCGCTGGGCTCGCCAGCTCCTGAATTTTCGCTGCCGGGCATCGATGGCAAAGTTCATCGCTTGGCCGACTATGCGGCAAGCCCCGTTCTGGTCGTCGTATTCACCTGCAATCATTGTCCAATCGCGCAGATGTACGAACAGCGCATCCAAAAGCTCGAAACCGATTACCGCGATCGCGGTGTGGCAGTCGTTGCGATTCAGCCCAACGATCCCAAAGCGATTCGCATCGATGAACTCGATTCTTCCGACATCAGCGACAGTCTGGAAGAAATGAAAATGCGGGCCGCGTACAAGGATCTCCACTACACCTACCTGTACGATGGCGACACGCAATCCGTGACTCGCGCGCTGGGCCCCAGGGCTACGCCGCACGTCTTCATTTTCGACAAGCAGCGCAAGCTGCGTTACGAAGGAAGGATGGACAACAGTTATCGCACGGAAATGGTGAAAACGCAGGATGCCCGCAACGCCATCGAAGCGCTGCTGGCGGGGCTGGAGGTTCCGGTACAGCATACTGGCGTCTTTGGCTGCTCCACAAAGTGGCAGGAAAAGTCCGCGGAGAGCGCCGAGGCGCTGCGAAAGATCGCGTCACAGCCGGTCAAATTGGAAATGGCCACGGCCGAGGATCTCCAGCAGCTTCACGCCAACTCCACCAATCACATGCGGCTGGTCAGTTTCTGGGCCACCTGGTGCGGCGCGTGTATCGACGAATTCACTGATTTCCAGGACATTTTTCAGATGTACAAGAACCGCGATCTCGAATTGGTCACCGTGTCCACCAATATGCCCGACGAAAAAGCTGACGTGATGAGAATGCTGGAGAAAAAACACGCCACCAGTCGGAATTTGCTTTTTGCTTCAGACGAAACCGCTGCTTTGCAGGCGGCGTTTGATCCGACATGGGAATCGGCCGTTCCCTACACGGTCCTTTTCGATGCCAACGGCAAAGTCCTGTACCGCGGCCTGGGGAGCGTCGATATCCTGCAATTGCGGCGCACCATTCTGGGCAATCTCCCCGCGGCATACGCTGGCTTCACTCAGTACTGGAAAACCGGTTCAAGCCAGAACGAGCCGGTGAAGAGTGGCCGACGATAGCGTCGTGCGAGCCTTCGCAACCGCAATTTCCTCTCCGCGAGAAGCGACCCAGTTCTGGTCATTCAGAAATTCACATCGCTTCGCGGATTCAGTCTCGCCGCTGTCCCGGAATCCGGGGCGGTTCAAAGTGGAAAGTGTGCCCATTATAATCTGTCTCGGCGGAGGGCTTCCCCGTAGCCAGCCACCCAGCTTTACCAGAACTGTTCCCAAACCCCATCACATGGCGAGGTCCAGGCGTACGTCAAGCGAGAAGCACATTGCGCAAAATTGTTGAAGCCATCAGAAACAGTGGGCAAGGTATGGAGTCATCGCTCCCGGAACGCACGGAGCAAACGATCTGGCCCAACACCCGTCTCGAAGGCTCACTACAATCAAAAGTCGAAAGACTCTAGGCGCTACCCGTAGTGCAGGTTGGTTCGGTCTATACTTCTCGCGAATGATTCATAACGAAGGTCGATCTCCACCAATGAGCTTTGAGACGGAGAAGGGAGTTTTATGGAGTCTAACTCGGATAGCGCGGCCAGAGGCAGGTGGAGTCGTATTCTATACCGGTGCTTGGTATTGGCGATTTTCTGCAGTTTCGGTGATCGGTATGTTCCGGCCCAGCAGGAAGTTCCCAAGATGCCGATCGAGCCCAGATATGAAGATGGAGCGGAGGCTCGCTGGTTGAACAAGAAGGTGTTGGACTCGCGCGTGCTCGATTCCATGGAAGATGCATCGACATGGTCGTTCAGCGGCGAAGGGGACATGACCTTGGCGGATTCACCGGTGAAAGACGGCGCACACTCCCTGCGAATTCGATCGAAACAAAACGTGGGGCTGGTCGGGGGCGCCGGCGAATGGGAGGACCTTGTCGCTGCCCGTAAGTTTCCCTCCGAGAATTGGAGCCGTTACAATCGCATTTCCATCTGGGTCTATCCCGATGTTATCGGTGCGCCGGCAATTTCTGCCTCTCTCATCCTGCACAATGAAGGTGCCCATCGTCTTCCGGATCGATATAACGAGGGGCGGCACGAGTCCATCATCCTGAAGAATCACGAATGGAATCACGTGGTATGGGAAATTGCGCCTCTCGACCGGGATAAGGTCACGCAACTCGATTTTGCCTACAGCCTTCCCAAAATGCTTCCGGACCCGGGCGATCAGACCATTCTGTATATCGACCAACTGGAACTGCAGGCCGTAGAGCCGGATCATGTCGAGGGATGGGATGTCGCACCTGGCAAAATAGCCTTTAGTCACGCGGGATATACCGCCGGCTCCACGAAGACGGCCATTGTCAGCAACCTCGGTGCCCGCGAGTTTTCGGTGATCGATCAAGGCACCGGCAAGGTTGTTCTCACCAAGGCCGTCCAACAAGAGTCAACGCTGCTGGGGAACTACGCGGTCCTGGATTTTTCCGAAGTCCAGGTGCCCGGAGAATATGTTCTTCGCGTTGGCGCCACTACCACCCGCCCATTTCAGATCGGCCAAGAGGCCTGGCGTGAAAGCATTTGGAAAGCTATTAATTTTATGTACAGCGAACGGTGCGGAACGGTGATCCCTGGGATCCATGGAATCTGCCACTTGGACGATTACAGCATCCACGGGAACAAACGCATTATCGTCAATGGCGGTTATCACGATGCGGGAGATCTTACAGCGACGGGCAACACTCCGGGCATGGCGTACGCTCTGTTTTCATTTGCGGAACGTCTCGAGCAGCAGGGTGAAGATCCCGTGCTGCGCGCCCGCTTGCTGGAAGAAGCGACATGGGGGCTAGGCTGGGTATTAAAGACGAGCTTCGGCGATGGGTATCGCACCAAAGGCCAATTGATCAGCTACTGGACCAATGGCATCATGGGCGACGCAGACGATCGCACCGGCCACGCAGTGAATGAGCCCGAATGGAACTTTCGCGTGGCGGCCGTCGAGGCGCTTGCCGCCCGTGTCCTGAAAGAGAGCAATCCCGAGCTTGCCATTCGCAGCCTTCGTACCGCGCAGCAGGACTGGAGCTTTGCCGTTGAGGGACTCGATACAGCCACTCCGCTTCCGGAGGTCTATGGAGCACAGGATGAACTTGAGCGCATTTCATTCGGAGCAATTGCTTCCATAGACTTGTACCGGGCCACGGGCGAAAAGCGCTACGCGGATGAGGCCTTCAAACTCGGCGATCTCATACTTGCGTCGCAGGAGCAAACGCTTCAGCCGTGGAGCATCCCGTTGACGGGTTACTTTTACACCAGTCCCAAGCGGGAGAATCTCTTCCATCGCTTTCATATAGGGCAAGAGGAACAGCCCATCATGGCACTGGCTCACCTGTGTGAAACCTTTCCAAATCATCTGAATTGGATGAAGTGGTACGCGGCGATCGTCCTGCACTCCAAGTACTATCAGCAGGTCGCTGCCAAGATCGATCAACCCTACGACATGTTACCGGCGGCAATCTACAAAGAGAGTGAAGCCCAGTTATTGCCTCAATCGAAGGACTGGACTCCGCTGCGCGCGGCCGATCGTGACGCCTACCTCGAGCAAGTCCATCGTGGCGTTCCTTTAGGAGGGGAATACTATCTGCGGAGATTTCCAGTTTGGTTTGACTTCCGCGGCCATTCCAGCGTTTTGTTATCACAAACAAAGGCTTTATCGGCGGCAGGACAACTGCGTGGAGATCTTGAAGCGGAAGATCTGGCGCAGCGGCAGGCGGAGTGGCTCTTGGGACGCAACCCGTTTTCGGCCAGCATCATGTATGGCGAAGGTTATGACTGGACACCGCTCTATAGCGTACGCTCGGGACAGATGGTAGGTGCGATTCCTGTAGGCATCGAAACAAAGGAATACAACGACACGCCGTATTGGCCAACGCAGATTTGCTGGACGTACAAAGAGGTCTGGACGCAACCGGTGGGGGAGTGGATCTGGCTCATGCAAGATCTGCATGGTTCGTCCGTCGTCGAGGGAGATGCCGATATCTCATCGCATGAGCCCATCGAGTTCCGCGACCAGAGAACGGGACGTCTGACCCAGGTTGGCGTGGATCCGCGAAACGGCAAATTTCGAATCCAGTTAGCGCAAGGAGGATATAGCGTGCACCAGGGTACGGCCCATACCACGCTCACCGCGCTCTCCGGCGGAGTTTATTATGTCGACCTGCGCGCTAGCCGGGCCTTTGATTTCAATGTCTCCGTGGAAGCGACACTCGCCAACGAACTGACGCTGCGTATTCACGCAGACGGAGCGGGCGTCCATACACTGGAAGTGAAAACCCACAACCTCAAAATCGATGGGCTGAGCACACCGACGATTGAACTGCGTCCAGGCCACGACGTCGAATTGGTCAGACATGCGCAAATTCTTGCATCCGGCACGCCGTGGGTGATCGTCGTGATCCCTGATGGCTCCCTCAGCGCACATCGAGAAGTTACGGGGATCAACGGCATTCGAAAATGACCTAGGCAAGATTTTTCAAAGTGGAAGGGGAACGCCGTGATGCACATGACCGGGCGCAGTGATAGGCTCGCACTCGCGGACTTGGTCGCGGACTTAGAGTATGGGGAAGCCCTCCCGCGATCCTCTTCGTCGGGTACGGTAGTGCCGCTTCCTCGGAGGCACGAGGCCAGTACGGCAACGCGATCTTGAGGCGGGGGCGTGACGACGGTGCGTAACCCAGATCAGCTGCAAGCGAAAGAGGTACCGAGACGCAGCCCGCAGGGGTCTTCGCCAAATACAAGCCAATTCGAACTGGCACCACGTTGGGCAAGGATGGTCGCTCTCGTAGCTGGCGGCGGAATTCTCATTCATTTATTGTTGCGATTTGTTTGGAACAGTTCTGCGGCGGTGCTGGAAACTCCTCTGTACGTGGCGTTGGTGCTGGGCGGAGCACCGCTGGTTGTAGTCCTTTCGAGAAAACTGTGGGCCGGAGAATTCGGTTCCGATTTCCTGGCGGGGGTATCCATCGTTACTGCCGTTCTTCTCCAGCAGTATCTCGTGGGCACGATTGTGGTGCTGATGCTTTCGGGAGGGACCGCACTTGAGGAGTTTGCCACGCGACGCGCTTCGCAGGTCCTCGATGCATTGGCCAAGCGGATGCCCAACATCGCCCATCGCAAGTTGCAACAGGGACTCTCTGATGTCGCGCTGTCAGAGATTCGGGTGGATGATACTCTAGTCGTACTTCCTCATGAAATCTGTCCCGTGGACGGAGCTGTGATCGAAGGCCAGGGATCGATGAACGAGGCATATCTGACCGGCGAACCCTTCGAGGCCGCCAAGGCACCAGGTGCGCAGGTCCTTTCCGGGGCGTTGAATGGAGAGTCGCTGTTAACAATTCGCGCCGAGAAGTTGCCGACGGATTCTCGATATGCGCGCATCATGCGCGTGATGGAAGAAACTCAGCAACATCGGCCACGGCTGCGGCGTTTAGGAGATACGCTCGGCGCCTGGTACACGCCGCTGGCGCTTGGCATTGCCATTCTCGCGTGGATCCTGAGCGGTGAGGTACAGCGCTTCCTGGCTGTTCTCGTGGTGGCCACACCCTGTCCTCTCCTCATCGCCATACCCGTGGCCGTGATTGGAGCGATTTCTCTTTCTGCTCGGCGCGGCATCATCATTAAGAACCCCGGTGTGCTCGAACAGATCGACTCCTGCCGTACCTTTATTTTCGACAAGACCGGTACGCTGACCTACGGCAAACCCACCCTGATAGGCATCGTGTGTGCGCCGGGAGCCGAAGAGGCAGACGTGCTCGCCGCAGCGGCCAGCCTGGAGCGGTATTCGAAGCATCCTTTGGCAAGTGCGATTCTAGCGTCTGCACGACAGCGAGGCTCAGTGCTGTCGGAAGTCTCAGAAGTTAGCGAACGGCCGGGCGAAGGTCTGCGTGGATTGACAAACGGCCGGGAAGTCTGGATCACCAGCCGCAATCAAGATTCGGCGAAAGGCCTGCAATTGCCACCGATCGCGGCTGGGCTGGAGTGCCTGGTCTTCTTGGATGGAGTGTTCGCCAGCCTGTTTAGGTTTGAGGATTCACCGCGAGGGGACAGTCGCGTGTTTGTGAGCCACTTGTCGCCGCGGCACCGCATCACCAAAGTGATACTCGTATCAGGCGATCGCGAGGCAGAGGTTCGCTGGCGGCCAAAATCGGAATAGAAGCAGCGTACGGAGCTAAGAGTCCAGAGGATAAGGTGGAGTTGGTCCGTGCGGAAACGAGCAAGCAAAAGACCCTCTTTTTGGGTGACGGAATCAACGACGCCCCCGCCATGCAAGCGGCGACGGTCGGGGTTGCGTTCGGACATGAGAGTGATATCACGTCAGAAGCTGCGGACGCTGTGATTCTCGAACGTTCTCTTGCGAAAGTGGATGAATTGATGCACATCGGCAGGCGGATGCGCAGGATTGCTCTGGAGAGTGCTGTAGGGGGCATGGCCCTCAGTGCGGCGGGAATGCTGCTAGCCGCTTACGGTATCCTGCCTCCTATCGGCGGGGCTATCGCTCAAGAAGTGATTGACCTCGTCGCGGTGCTCAATGCCGTCCGTGTGGCGCTGCCCTTCGGTGTTTTGCGAGATTTCTGAGCATGCGCAGTGCTTTCGAAAAGGTGCTGGAGTCTCCGACGGAGAAGCCAGACGATCAGAGTTACTCCACAGGTGATTTCGCATGAGCCCTGTCGTCCGAATCAGTAATCGTTCGCTACTGGAGTACTTCTTTTCTCCAGCCTCGGTGGCGGTCATTGGAGCAACCGACCGCGAAGCCAGTGTCGGTCGTACGGTCCTGAGTAATCTGCTCGCGGAGACGTACAAGGGGAGAGTCTATGCCGTTAATCCTCGCCGGAAGGAATTATTCGGTCGGCATTGTTACGAGACGATCGGCTCGGTCCCCGAGGCTGTCGATCTCGTCGTGGTTGTAACTCCAGCGCCTACAGTGCCCGCGGTCGTAGCCGAATGCGTGAAAGCCAACGCGAAAGCGGTAGTGGTGATCTCCGCGGGTTTCAAGGAGAGAGGTCCGGAAGGGATCGCCTTAGAACGGCAAATCCAATCAGAGTTGAGCCGAGGCGCAGCTCGCCTGATTGGCCCGAACTGTCTCGGGTTGATGAATCCTTGGATTGGGCTGAACGCTACATTCGCGCGAGACATCGTACGACCCGGTAGAGTTGCTTTCCTCAGCCAGAGCGGCGCACTGCTCACTGCCATACTCGACTGGAGTCTCGTCGAGCAGGTGGGCTTCAGCGCTATCGTTTCGACGGGGTCGATGCTCGACGTGGGCTGGGGCGACCTGCTGTCGTTTTTCGGGGAAGACTCGAAAACGGAGAGCGTTCTTCTGTACATGGAATCGATCGGCGACGCCCGGGCATTCTTGTCCGCAGCGCGCGAGGTGGCCTTCAGCAAACCGATTATCGTCATCAAGGCGGGTCGCACGGAAGCAGCGTCGCGCGCGGCGGCCTCGCACACAGGCGCTATGACGGGAAGCGACGAAGTCTACGCCGCCGCGTTTAGGCGCTGCGGGGTACTTCGCGTGCAGAACATTGCGGACATCTTTCACATGGCTGAAGTGCTGGGCAAACAACCGCGACCCCGCGGGCGTCGGCTTATGATTCTCACCAATGCGGGAGGCCCTGGAGTTCTTGCCACCGACGCCTTGATGGCCAGTGACGGGGAACTCGCAACGCTGTCCGAGGATTCGCAGCAGGCGCTCAATTCGTTTCTCCCGCCCCACTGGAGTCATGCCAATCCCATTGACATCCTGGGCGACGCCGATCCGGAGCGTTATGCGCGCGCTCTTGAAATCGCGATACGAGATCCCAACAGCGACGGACTGCTGGCGATCCTCGCGCCTCAAGGAATGACGGACCCGGCGAGGGTGGCTGAACGAATGATTCCTCACGCCAAGCGTCATGGAAAGCCACTGCTGGCCAGTTGGATGGGAGGGAGGAACGTCGCCCAAGGAATCGAAATTCTAAACGCTTCGGGAATTCCTACGTTCTCCTATCCCGACACGGCCGCGCGCGCATTCGAAACGATGTGGCAGTACGCTTACAATCTTCACGGTTTATACGAAACTCCGTTTGTGGCGGACGACGCTGCGGGTCTCAGCGCAAGGCGTCAGAAGGCCAACTCACTCCTTCATGACATATGCGCCAGCGGCAGGACCTTGCTCACAGAAATTGAATCCAAAGAAATACTCGCGCTTTATGGAATTCCCACGGTTCGTACGCGGCGTGCGAAAAGTGTCGAGGACGCGGTCGCGCGGGCGGAAGAAATCGGCTATCCCGTCGTGCTCAAGATCCATTCCGAGACGATCACGCACAAGACGGAAGTCGATGGCGTGAAGTTGAACCTGGCGGGCGCAGAAGAAGTCCGCGAAGCCTACCGGACGATTGAATCTTCCGTGGTTACCAATGCAGGCCGGGATGCTTTTCTCGGCGTCAGTGTGCAGCCCATGATCCAGTCGCAGGGCTATGAGCTTATTCTCGGGAGCAGCGTGGACCTGCAATTCGGTCCGGTGATTCTGTTCGGTTCCGGTGGGCAACTCGTGGAAGTGTACCGCGATCGCGCACTTGCTCTTCCTCCACTCAATACAACCTTGGCACGGCGGCTCTTGGAACAGACCCGAGTCTACCAGGCGCTGAAAGGAATTCGCGGACGAGCGAGTGTCGATCTGGCGGCACTCGAGACGTTGCTCGTTCGTTTCAGCGAGCTGGTCGTCGAACAACCGCGCGTCCGCGAAATCGACATCAATCCGCTTCTCGCCTCTAGCGAACAACTGCTCGCACTGGACGCACGCATGGTCCTGTTTGGCTCGGAAGTGGAAGACGAAGCTCTTCCCCGGCCGGCGATCCGGCCGTATCCCGTGCAGTACGTTTCCCGCTGGACGATGAAGGACGGAAGCGAGGTGGTAATCCGGCCGATCCGCCCTGAAGACGAACCGTTAATGGTTCAGTTTCACGGAACACTCTCCGACAGCACGGTGTACTTGCGTTATTTTCATATGGACACGCTCGATTCCCGAGTTGCCCACGACCGGCTCATCCGAAAGTGTTTCATCGACTACGACCGTGAAATGGCGCTGGTGGCGGACCGAATGGATCGCGGAACGGGCCGGCACGAGCTTCTGGGCGTGGGTCGATTGACACGGCAACGGGCGCCCCGAGACGCCGAACTCGCGATCCTGGTCACGGATCGTTGCCAGGGAGCGGGGCTGGGAACGGAGTTGGTCCGTCGGCTGATCGAGGTGGCCCGCAGCGAGAAACTGCTGCGCATCGTCGCCCGAATCTTATCCGAGAACCAGACGATGCTCAGGTTGGCAGGGCACTTTCAGTTTGAGATCGCCGAAGAACCAGGAGACCCGAGCTCCCTCGTCGCCATCCTCGAACTCGACCGACGGGTTTCGTCACATGGCCCGAATCAAATGAGGAAGTAACGGCGTTGGGGACCCACCGGCTGGTTTGTTCCTAAGCAGATAATGCGCGATTCTCAAATTTGTATCCAAATTGTTTGTTCTTGCTCGATACCCTGAGAATCTAGCTGGTTTGAAAACCGAATAGTTACCGAGTCGAAGTGTATTGCCAGATGCGGATGACTCGGAGGTTGAACTTTGCCGGCGACCCATCCCGGAAAAAGCTGCTAGAATTCTGAACATCTCATGGGCAGAGAGCGCACGGTCGTTCTGATCGTATTGGCAATCCTCTTTTGCTCTCCGTTTATAGCTGGCCTAACCGCGCAAAACTCCCGTCCCACGGCCCAGTCTGGCGATGCCGCGAGAGGGCGGACCGGCAAAGCGGAGGCCGCGCCGAATGCCCACATGTCTTTCCGAGACGTTGCGTCTGAGGTTGGAGTCACAACCATGCCCAATTCCCAGACTGACAGGCGTTATGTCTTGGAGACCGTTGGGGGCGGCGGAATCGCCCTGTTTGACTGTGACAATGATGGCAAGTTGGATCTAGCGGTAGTCAATGACTCGACCATCGAGCAATACCGTAAAGGTGGAGACTTAATGATCACGCTGTACCACCAGGACGGCAACTCTTCCCCGATACATTTCACCGATGTAACAAAAGCATCCGGTTTGACCACCCGTGGGTGGGGAATGGCGATCGCGGTCGGAGACTACGATAACGACGGACTTCCGGATTTGTATGTGACTGGCTATGGCCATAACGTTCTCTATCACAATCTCGGAAACTGTAAGTTCGAGGACGTGACCGCGAAGGCCGGGGTGCAAGGCGGAGGTTTTAGCACTGGCGCGGCTTGGGCTGATTATGACCGCGATGGGAATCTAGACTTATTCGTGGCCCGGTACGTCAAGACGGATGTAAATCATCTTCCAGACCCGGCGCGGAGTTTTCGTGGCTACCGGGGAGTGCTGTTCGAATTGCCTGACACCATGGAGGGAGAAACCGACCTCTTATTTCGGAATCGAGGGGATGGCACGTTCGAGGAGGTATCCGAAAAAGCGGGAGTGAACGATCCCGGCAAACTTCATGGGATGGGGGTGGTGTGGGGCGACTATGATGGGGACGGCTGGCCCGACCTCTATGTGACGAACGATTTCGGGCGGACCTTCCTGTACCACAATCGGCATAACGGCACTTTCGAAGAAGTAGGGAGTCCCTCGGGGACGGGCCTGGGGCCAGACGGACAGGGCTACGGGAACATGGCAGCCGATTTCGGCGATTTTGATCGGGATGGCAAACTCGACCTATTTGTTACCCGCGCTGACAATCAACCTGCCAGCCTTTATTGGAACCAGGGCGACTATTTCATAGACATCGCCCGCAAAGCTGGTATAGCGAGCCCGACAATGTCCCCCGTGAAATGGGGAACCGGCTTTGGCGATTTTGACAATGACGGATGGCTCGACGTACTCGTGGCCAACGGCAACTTTTCGTCGTTGCTGGACACGCTCCCGAAGGAGGCTCGGTTTGCCGAGCGAATTCAACTCTTTCGCAACCGCGGCAATCTGACTTTTGAGGAAGTAGCCGACGAAGCGGGGCTCAATACCGGGCGACTCTATTCCCGAAGAGGAACGGCCTTCGGGGACATAAATAACGATGGGAAGCTGGATGTAGTGGTCTTCAATGCTAACGCTCCGCCGTCTGTGTTCCTAAACGAAACGACGAACTCAAACCACTGCGTGCTTTTTCGACTGATCGGGACGAAGAGCAACCGCCTCGCCATCGGCGCTCGTGTGCGTGTAACCACTTCCAAAATGACCCAAATCGACGAGGTCCGCGGGGGCGGTAGCTACAACTCGACCAACGATACCCGACTACACTTCGGGCTCGGAAGCGAAGCGACGATAAACAAATTAGAAGTCCTTTGGCCAAGTGGTTTGCGGCAGGAGTTCAGCGAAATTCAGGCCGACGCGATCTACGAGATCAAAGAGGGCGAGCCCATTCGGAAGACCACACAGTTGCCGGCGTTATGAGAAGCGCCGATGCGCTACCTTTGAAAGCGCGTTGCGCGTTCTCCGCAAAGGCGGCACGCTGTCGAGTCTGGGCGTCTATTCAGGGAGGTTGTCCGTGCCGCTTGAACCGTTTGCCGCGGGCCTCGGCGACCACAGGATCATCACAACGCTTTCGCCCGATATTCGGGAGACACGGAAATCCCGAGCCAGGCCATCCGACAAGAGCTGAAGGATCCCGCCTTCGCGCGTTCGCTGGGTTTCTCTTCTTTCGCGGGTGTGGAGGACTTCAAGCTTTTGGCAGAAGTCACAATCCAAGACTCGTGCTTAAGCGCAATATGATCGGCTAGCTTGCGTTTTCCCCACCGCGGATTCTGGCGGACGCCAGTTTCCAACAGTCCCGGGCAATTGCCCAATCTTCTTGGGACTCCACGACCAGGACGCAAACGGCGGATCCTGGTGCGGAAATGTCCTGATCCGCACGCGCTGAAGAATTCTTCTTGGGGTCGAGCGTCAATCCGAGAAATCCGAACTTGGCACACGCCGCGTCCCGGATTTCCGGCGAATTCTCGCCAATCCCCGCCGTAAACACCAAGGCATCGATCCCATTCAAGGCGGCCATCATGGAGCCGATGCCGGAGCGCAGCCGATGCACGAAGATGTCGAATGCGAGTTTCGCCCGCTCGTTTCCTTGTTTTATCGCACCCACAATCTCGCGCATGTCGCTGGAGACCCCGGAGATGCCGAGCAATCCGGATTGTGCATTCAACACGTCGTCTAGCATTGTTCCGTCAAGATGGTCTTGCCGGAGAAGGTACGTGAGGATCCCCGGATCAACCGAGCCCGAGCGAGTTCCCATCATAAGTCCATCCAGCGGGGTGAATCCCATGGTGGTGTCGATGCTCACTCCGCCGCGAATCGCCGCGAGCGAACATCCGTTGCCCAGGTGGCAGGTCACGAGTTTCAGATCGGCGAGATTTCGTCCGAGCAATTCAGCCGTTCGTCCGGCGCAATACTGGTGGTTGATTCCGTGAAAGCCAAATTTGCGGATTCCGCGCTGAAGCCAATCATGCGGCCCCGGATAGACGGCCGCCGCATCGGGCAAAGTTGCATGGAAACCAGTATCAAACACGGCCACTTGTGGCACGGGTCCGCACAGCTTTTCGATTTGTGCGATCCCTTCAAGCTCCGCGCGATTGTGTAGCGGCGCAAAGACGGCCATCTTTTCAATCGCCGCCGTAACTTCAGGCGTGATCAAAGTTGGACTCGTAAACTCGCGCCCTCCATTCACAACCCGGTGACCGACAACATCGATTTCGGAAAGTTGCGCGAGCACCTTGGCCTCGCCGGACACTAACGCCTGCAACAGCTGAGCAATTGTCTCGCTTCGCTTGGCTTGATGCAGCTGTTCGTCACGGCCCTTTCCGGAGCGTGTTCGCACCTTGAGCGTGGCGCCGCCATCGTGCCACTCGATCTTGGTTTCCCACAGTGGAGCCGGAGGAGAGTCCGGGAGGGAACTGCCCAGTTCGTAGAGGCAGGATTTCTGGCTGCTCGATCCGGAGTTAAGAACCAAAATCTTCATTCAGTAGGGCCATTTCCAATCGCGGATCTCCGGAAGATCGTCGCCGTGCTCGCAGATGTATTGCTTGTGGTCCACCAGTTTGTTTCGCAACATTTGTTTGAAATGCCCGCTCACCGGGCGCAGCCGCTCGACTCGGTCCACAACGTCACCTGCAAGGTGAAATCGATCCAAATCGTTCAGCACGGTCATATCGAACGGCGTGGTTGTGGTGCCTTCCTCCTTGTATCCGCGAACATGGAAGTTGTCATGGTTGGTGCGCCGGTAGGTTAGACGATGAATCAGCCAAGGATAGCCGTGGTAAGCAAAGATCACCGGCTTGTCGGTTGTGAAGACGGAGTCAAAATCAGCATCGGAAAGCCCGTGAGGATGCTCGCTTGCTGGCTGAATGGTCATCAAATCAACCACATTGACAACGCGGATTTTGATGTCCGGAAAATTCTGCCGCAGCAGGTCGACGGCGGCGAGCGTCTCGAGCGTCGGAACGTCGCCCGCGCATGCCATGACGACATCCGGCTCGCTTCTTTTGTCCGTCGAAGCCCACTCCCAAATCCCGAGCCCTGCGCTGCAGTGTTCGATTGCGGATTTCATATCCAGCCACTGCGGCGCCGGTTGTTTTCCGGCAACGATCACGTTCACATAATTACGGCTGCGCAGACAGTGATCCGCTACGGAGAGCAGCGTATTGGCGTCGGGCGGCAAGTAGACGCGCACAATGTCCGCCTTCTTGTTCACCACCAGGTCGATGAAGCCGGGATCTTGGTGCGTGAAGCCATTGTGGTCCTGCCGCCAGACGTGCGAGGTCAGAAGGTAGTTCAACGAGGCGATCGGACGCCTCCAGGGAATGTGGCGAGTGACCTTTAGCCATTTGGCATGCTGGTTGAACATAGAATCCACGATATGAATGAACGCTTCGTAGCAGGAGAAGAGCCCGTGCCGGCCGGTCAAAAGATATCCTTCGAGCCATCCCTGGCACATGTGCTCGCTAAGCACTTCCATCACGCGGCCGTTTGGAGACAAAAACTCATCGGTCTCGAGTCTCGGTTCCATGAAGACTTTGTCGGTCACCTGGTACAAATCTTCGAGCCGGTTCGAGGCGGTTTCGTCCGGGCCGAAGACCCGGAAGTTTTGCGCGCCTGCATTGAGCTGCATCACGTCGCGCAGAAGATGTCCGAGGATGCGCGTCGCTTCGGCGCTTTCTGTTCCTGGCTTGCTCACTTCGACGGCGTAATCGCGAAAATTCGGCATGGCGAGATCCCGGAGCAAAAGACCGCCGTTCGCGTGCGGATTAGCCCCCATTCGCCGCATGCCCGCTGGCGCGAGCTCGGCAAGCTCCACCACCAGCTTGCCGTTTTCGTCGAAGAGCTCTTCCGGTCTGTAACTATTCATCCACTCCTCAAGCTGGATCAGGTGCTCCGGCTTTTTGGCGAAGTCCGCAATCGGAACCTGGTGCGCCCGGCACGTGCCTTCTACTGGTTTGCCATCGACGATCTTGGGTCCCGTCCAGCCCTTCGGCGTGCGCAGGATAATCATCGGCCAGACGGGGAGCGTGCTGACCTTTCCGCTTCGCGCGGCCTCTTGGATGGCGTGGATCTCGTCGAGTACTGCGTCCATCGTCTGCGCCATAAGCTGATGCACCACGTGCGGATCGTGGCCTTCGACGAAAAAAGGCTTGTAGCCGTAGCCGGAAAACAACTGGGTCAGTTTTTCATCGGTCATCCGGGCGAGCACGGCCGGGTTGGCGATTTTGTATCCGTTCAAATGCAGGATGGGCAGCACGGCGCCGTCGCGCGCGGGATTGAGAAACTTGTTGCAATGCCAGCTGCCGGCCAGCGGTCCGGTCTCCGCTTCGCCGTCTCCGACGACGCAGCATACCAGCAAGTCCGGACTATCAAACACCGCTCCATTGGCGTGCGCCAGGGAGTATCCGAGTTCGCCCCCTTCATGAATCGAGCCGGGAGTTTCCGGCGCGACATGGCTCGGAATTCCGCCGGGAAAGGAGAATTGCTTGAACAATTTCCGCATGCCGTCTTCGGTTTGAGGGATGTGCGGATAGAACTCGCTGTACGTCCCTTCCAAATAAGTGTTCGCGACGAGTGCTGGGCCGCCGTGTCCGGGGCCGGAGACGTAGATCACGTTTAGGTCGCGCTTCTTGATCACGCGATTGAGGTGGGCGTAGATGAGGTTTTGCCCGGGGGTTGTTCCCCAATGTCCGAGAAGCCGAGGCTTGATATGTTTGAGGAGTAAGGGTTCGCGAAGGAGCGGGTTGGAGAGCAGATAGATTTGCCCCACGGAGAGATAGTTGGCCGCGCACCAATAGGCGTGAACTTTGCGCAACTCCTCAGCCGAGAGGGGTTCTTTGGGTTCAGCAGTTGTGGTCGAACCCGTAGTGGGCAGAGAAGGCATGATGGTATCTCCCTCGACTAGACTTTAGCCCCGATAGAGCCGTTTTGATGTGCTCCGGCTCTTTGATTCCTTTGCGGAGCCAGGCTTTCACTGCTGTCTCAACCTCGTTTAATCTTCCCAAGTGACAGTACGTATCGATTGTGAACCCAGCATCATTGCAAGAGATGTGGCGGCAGGGTGGCTGTGGAGTCGGCCGACGCCTGCGCTGTGTGCTCTGCGTTTCAGGAATCGTACCAGTTCAAGCGGAGCGTGAACGCGCCTATCTTCTAGGTATCAAGTGCCAAGACATAGGTTACACCGAGAAGGGCCATGACATCGGTTACAAATACAACCAGGAGGACACCGTCGTGTGGTGGAATTCTGGATTGGTAATCGAGCGCGCCGGAGTACGGATGTTCTCGCGGTTCATGCGAAGAAGGAAACTCACCAGCGCTTTCGTTCTCGGGAAAACCGCGAGGATGTCAGGCTTTTGGTCGGCGATCTCCGGGCGGCTTGCTGGGCTGTTTGCCAGGGGAGAGTTGTTCGGGAAGCCCAGCGCGCGCTGACAATGCCTCCCGCGCAGTCTATGCGCGGGCAAGACAGAAGCTGATTGTCCAGTGCAGCGCTAAGGGAAAGCGTCGCTCCGGTGGCCACCATCGGGTCCACGCGCATCGCGCGCCGGACCATTTCTTGCTGAACGCCTGGCGGGTCGGGTCTAGGGTTGTGTATTTAGGTCTTCAAGCGTTACAGTTGTTTCGGAAAAACCTGAAACGAATTCTTGCTCCGGATCACTATAAATTCAAGAGAGTATTCCTCCTCTGGGAATAAGAAGGAGAAGCAATATGCTCCCCAGTTCGTTTCCTCGTATGGCCGTGATTTTTATGGTTTTTCCAATCCTCGCGATGTTTGCCAAACCGTTGCAGGCACAGCAGGCGGAGGAGATCACGATTAACGTGAAGGGCATGGAGAACGTGGATGTGCGGGGCAACGCTCACGTGCAATGGGTAATGAACTTCACTCCTGCGCGGGGATACGACCGGATCAAGCGAATCTACCCAAACCTGTATGTATTGTTCCGTGATCTCGGACCCGAGCGGTCTGGCTATGAGATCAATCGGGGAACCCTAAAAATCACTCCAGACGACGGGCAACGGTCTATCACCGTGAATGCAGATTTTATCGGAGCTGCGGTGTCACGAAAGAACCGGTGGCAGATTCAGGCCGAGCCGGATGAGCAAATGTCCAACCAGGACGGCAACAAGGTTTTCACAGTGGCGCAATCTGGCTCAAAAAACGGAGTAAAGATTACTTTCATCAACACCTATGTCCTGCCGGTGGGCGCGCAAAATGTGCAACTGGGCAGCGATCACTTGCTAACGTATTCACTAGCTGTGGCTAAGGTGTTGTCGGCTGCGGGACCGCCCGCGGTAGACGTGAGCGTTCGTCACAAGAAGCGGCTGATGTCCGCGGTGTACAAGGTATACGGAGAGATGGAAGCGGGGGAGGGGGCCTACTGGGTGGCCAAGACAGTTTTCCAGAACACTGGCAAGGCTCCGATATACAACCTGAAGATTTATTATCGGCTGGGGGACTACACGGAAACGAGCGTACCGGAGCCGTATTCATGGGTAGCGCCAGGGGGTGTGGTGGTGGACCGCTACTACCCCGTGATCCGGAGCAAAGTAGCGGAACTGAAGAATGAAACGCCCGTGCAGCTGTACACGCGGTATGAGTACACGGATGGCGCCGGCAAACCATATTCTGGTGAGCTGACGGACCGGCTTGCGATACTGGGGATCAATCAATTTGAGTTTTCCAATCTAGACGATGAAGATCGCACGGACAATTGGAAGGACTACTTCAACAATGCACCGCTGCTCGCCGCTTTTGTGACGAAGATGGACGATCCTGTCCGGCAATTCGCGGGCTACGCGAGCCACAAGTCTGGTATGACTGCACCTGCTTCAAAAACAGAAGACGCTATCGCGTGGCTGCAAGCTGCTTACGAGACGGAACTGCACAACGACATTGTGTACACCACACCATCAGGATCGTTTTTGACGGCGGACAATTCGGGTGTGCAGGACATCAAGTATCCACGCGATGTGTTTCGAGACAAGACGGGCACGTGCATCGACTTGGCAATCACCTATGCGGCGCTGGCCGAGAGCGTGGGGTTAGATGCAAGCCTGATGGTGGTGCCGGGACACACATTTGCGGTGATCCAGCTGCCGAACGGGCAATACTTTCCGGTGGAGAACACGGGCTTGGGGGGCGGAAGCCAACGAGCAGGTTTCGAGCAAGTGGTGCAAGCGGGACAGAAGGAATTCGCAGAGTATCTGCAGGATGGGCGATTCTATCTTGTGGATGTGCAAAAAGAATGGGACACCGACCGAGTGCCCACGCCGGAGTTGCCACAACTGGCGACGGACTTCCTCGAGAAGAGCGGCATTCGGCCGTGGGACGGACGGACTGGCGGGGCGGCTGGAAGCGGCGGTGGAGCTCGGAACGCGCGAGCAGGTGCGGCATTGGCAGGCAATCCGATTCAGGGAACTGCATATCGTGTGGTGCACGATCATGGTATTGGAACGCTGGCGGCTTTTTGCGTCGGCACGTTGTACGTTTCTGGAGATGAGCTCGCCTTCCAAGCTGAGCGAGCCAGCGACGGCCGAATGGATCATTTTGTGATCAAAAAGAGCGATATTAAAGAGGCCAAGAAAAATCGAATGCCGATGGGTCAGACGGGGAACTACTTCGAAGGGTTCCATATTCGTCTGGCGAATGGCGTCAACTATAACTTTGCAAATATCGACGAGAATGGGAGGGGTCTGTCCGCGGACACGATTCTGATGGAATTGATGCGCGGAAATTGAGACGGAATTACCGAACTGGGCCGTAAAGCCCCGGCACTTCAGGCCGGGGATATAAGGCTTGCCTTTCTTGTGGTTTTGTCATAGATTCTCCGCGTCCTGAAAAATGGACCTAGGGCCGGGCACGGCCCACTGTGAAGCCTGTGGAGATGCGGCGCTGTTAGGCTGATCTGTGAAGCAGGAACCCGCCGAAGCGACCATGCGAATCTCATGGTTTCGCCGACGGAATCCTCGCCATTAATGGCGAGGAGGATGTCAAGTCTTGCACCTCTAACGCGTGTCCGAACGCCACATCAAACTTCTTGAGAATCGCGCTTGAAATGGGTAGAAACTATCAGGTTGGCGTTTAACTCCCGACCGGCTTATTAACGGCGGCCGGCATCCCGTTCCCCGGAACACCATGCCGCACTGACTTTTCCCGGCATACTTTCCACCAGCGCACTCTCTGCCAATCCAAAGCCATTCTCGTCTTTCCTAGTTTTTGATTCTAATGCGGACTTCCTACGGCGGCTGACAATTCCGCCCTTCCCGGCTCCATAACCGCGGACAAAGCCTTCCCACCAGGCTCGTTGTGTGTCAGCTACGTTTCCCGCAATCCGACTCATCGTGACTAGGGATGCCGTAGCTAAGGCCGACAACCCTGTGCGCGAACTCAGCGTTGATCTTGCCGGTGTCGGCCGGGTGGCAAATTCGTTGCGTCCCGTGCAGCAGCAGGGTACCATCGGCACAACCGGGGTCTAACTCGGAAGTTGAGTCTCAAGTAAGTACCGTGGCAATCCCCGCTCCCAGAAGGAGATTCCCCGATCTCGAAAATCAATGGAGCTAACCGATGAACCAATCTGAAAAGAACTATGGAGTGGTGTTTGGACGTGTCATGTATGCGGTGCTGTGCGCTGCGATCTTGCTCTTCGTGGTGGAGGGCCAGTCCCAGGCGCAGTCCCTAATGACGCGTCACATGCGTGAAGCGACTCTCAAGGGGCAGGCGCAGTCCATCGGCCGGCTCCCCGCAACACAGTCCATGCGGCTGGACATTGTTCTGCCACTGCGCAATCAAGCGGACTTGGAAAGCCTTTTGCAAGAGCTCTACGATCCTTCCGGCCCCTCCTACCGACATTTCCTTACGGTGCGGGAATTTACCGCGAGGTTTGGTCCCAGCCAGGAAGACTACGATGCCGTAATTCGTTACGCGAAAACGAACGGCTTTGCGGTGGTCGGCGGCTCCCGCGATGGCATGGACGTGCAGATCGAGGGCTCAGTGGCAAGCATCGAGACAGCCTTCCATGTGAGCATGGGCGTCTACCAGCATCCCACGGAAAACCGCACATACTTTGCTCCGGACCGGGAGCCTATGGTGGACCTGCCGTTCCCGTTGTGGCATATCTCGGGCCTGGACAACTTTTCGATCCCGCATCCTATGTTCGTCAAGAAGAGCGACTTCGCGAGAGCACACGGTATCAATGCGAACGCCGTCGTGTCTCATGCCACCACCGGCTCCGGGCCTGCCGCTTCCTTTTTGGGCAGCGATATGCGCGCGGCCTATTACGGGGGAACGACCCTCACCGGCGCTGGCCAGAACCTCGGCCTGCTTGAGTTTTTAGGCACCGACTTGGCTGACTTGACCACCTATTTCAATAACGTAGGTCAAACCAACAGTGTGCCGATAACCTTGCTCTCCACGGACGGGACCAGCACATCCTGCGTAGCAGGTGGCGGCTGTGATGACACTGAACAGACCCTCGACATGACCCAGGCCATCGGCATGGCTCCGGGGCTGGCAAGTCTTGTGGTGTACGTCGGGTCCTCCGATACCGCAATGATCAGCGCCATGACCACGCACAACCCGTTACCTACCACGATAGGCTGTTCCTGGGGTTGGACACCCGCGGATCCCAGCACGCTTAACCCGTACTTCCAGAAGATGGCAGCTCAAGGCCAGAACTTCTTTGCGGCTTCCGGCGACGCTTCCACGTGGTCGTCAAGGAATGAGGCTTGGCCCGCGGACAATGCGTTTGTCGTTTCTGTCGGCGGCACGGACCTGGTAACCGCCAGCGCCGGTGGTGCCTGGGCGTCAGAAACCGCCTGGGTAGACAGCGGCGGCGGCATCTCGCCGGACTCTGTCGCCATCCCCTCGTGGCAGCAGCTGACAGGCGTGATCAACTCCACCAACAGGGGTTCGACGACCCTTCGCAACGGCCCGGACGTCTCGGCAAACGCTAACTTTACCTTCTACGTCTGCGCCGACCAAACCACCTGCACCGCAAACGAATTTGGCGGCACCAGCTTTGCGGCGCCCATGTGGGCCGGTTACATTGCGCTAGTCAACCAGCAATTGGCTGCCAATGGAGAACCAACCATCGGATTCATCAACCCAACGATCTACTCGCAAAGCGTGACGTCCAGCTATGGCACGGAATTCCACGACATCACGAGTGGCACGTCCGGCAGCTTTTCGGCTGTGGCCGGTTATGATCTGGTGACCGGTTGGGGCAGTCCAAACGGAACTGGCCTGATCAATGCCCTTGCCCCAACATCGAGCAGTCCTAATTTCGCCATCTCGGCCGCGCCCGGTGCGGTCTCGGTGGTCCAGGGCGGCAACGGTACATCCACAATCACAACCGCCGTCTCCGGCGGCTTTAACTCGGCCATCGCCTTGACTGCGAGCGGCCAGCCGGCGGGCGTGACCGTAAGCTTCAGTCCCACGTCCATCGCCGCGCCGGGCTCCGGAAGCTCGACCATGACTATGGCCGTGGCCTCAACGACCGCGACCGGCACGTACACGATCACAGTCACCGGCACGGGCGGAAGTACTACCCACACCGCTACGGTTTCTCTGACGGTGACCACCGTGGCCTCTGGCGATTTCACGCTCACCGCGTCACCGACCAGCTTGACCATTACGCGGTCTTCGCACGGAACCACGACGATCACAATCCATCCATCCAACGGCTTTGCCGGCAACGTCACCCTGTCAGCGACCGGCCTGGCCACTGGCGTTACGGCGTCCTTCAGCCCGAACCCGGCGGCGGGCACAAGCACGCTGACCTTGACGGCCAGCAGGTCGGCGACGACGGGAACGCGCACCGTAACCATTACCGGTGTTTCGGGCTCCCTGAGCCACACGACGACAATCAGTCTCAGAGTTCGTCGTTAACCGTAACCGGATGCGCGGTGTAAAAACGCCGCGCATCCGAACAACTGGAAAGAGACTATATCCACCGCGTCGCTGGCCTGCACCGCTGGCGGCGCGGTTTTTCGTGCAGATTTCATTCTTGCAGTTTCCGTTGGAGTGCGCCGTTGCCGACGACCTTGGACATTTGCGCGCTTACGAACTTACTCATGGAGAACAAATACGAGATCTGAATATTTGAGCCTATCTTCAGAGAGTTTACCTGCGCACTTTTATGGAAAGCTGAGATGAGCATTCCGCAGATTTAAAATCGAGACGGTATACGAAATGATTTCGCGCGGCGTATTTTGATGGCATTCTGCCGTGACAACGGGGCGGACTGGGCTGGCCATCCACTCTTGCTCGCGCACGAAGGTAAGCCTAGAGAGCCGGTTAGCAACGCGTAGTGCCGGCACCCTGAACCATAACACGCGCAGAACGAGCATCTAGGTACGCGCTGGCCACAATAATCAGCTCCCTGCTCAAGGTGTCGAGTTGCTTTTCGAGGCGCTGGATTCGCACATTCTCCGGCTGACTCCGATCATCATGCTTTGGAGCATGGAGGCCACAAGTTGTGGGTCGGTGGTGAGCTGTTCGCGGGCGAAGGCTAACATCCGGACAAGCGCTTCCTGGAAGCGGGTTCCCATCTGCTGGGCGATCTTGGCTCCGTCCACGTCGGAGCTTACAGAGTAAAGAGCGACGCTCGTCTTCGCGTCGCGCACTTTGGCCTGAAAAAATGTGGTGATGAGAGCGATGACCATTTGGCGAAGGGTTTTACCGTGCTGTTCCTTGCAGACGAGTTCGACGACCTCCGTGACCTCCGCGAGGTGGCGCTTTAAGGCCGCCTGTAAGAGCGCGCTTTTGTTCGGGAAGTATTGATATAAGGTTCCGACCGAGACGCCGGCTCGTAAGGCCACTCTTGTGGTGGTCAGCCGCTGTTTCCCGACCTGGAGCAAAACCTGAATAGTGGCTTGGAGAATCGCGGCCACACTGGCAGCCGAACGGGCTTGCACTGGCGATTTACGGGCTCTAGAGGACTCGGGAACGCTGCGGCAAATGCGAACTCACAATCTGAAGCTTTCTTCATCTAATCACAGGTGGTGCGATTACTACAACCGATGAACGGACGAAAGGAGACAAGGAATGACGACGAAACGGATTGAACTTGGCGGCAGCTTCACGCTCCCTGGTACTTCGATGACCTTGAACCGCATGGGCTATGGCGCGATGCAACTGGCCGGTCCGCAGGTGTGGGGACCGCCGCGTGATATGGACGGCGCGATTGAGGTTCTGCGAGAGGCGGTTGCGGCCGGCGTGAACCACATCGATACGAGCGATTTTTACGGTCCGCATGTGACCAATCAGATTATCAAGAAGGCCTTGCATCCGTATCCAGATGACTTGGTGATCGTCAGCAAGGTGGGGGTGCGCCGTGGTGAAGACAAGTCGTGGCTTCATGCTCTTTCGCGGCAAGAACTGATCGATGGCGTTCATGACAATTTGCGAAATCTGGGTCTCGAGCGGCTGGATGTCGTCAATCTTCGGGTTGGAGGAATGATGGGGCCGTCGGAGGGATCGATCGAAGAACCGCTGGCGGTGCTCGCTGAGCTCAAGCGTCAGGGATTGATTCATCATGTCGGTTTGAGCAACGTCAGTCCGAAGCAGCTGGCGGAAGGGCAGAGAACTACGGAGATCGCCTGCGTGCAGAACTTTTACAATGTGGCACAGCGGAACGATGATGGATTTATTGATGACCTCGCCAAGCACGACATAGCTTATGTGCCATTCTTCCCGCTAGGAGGCTTTACTCCGCTACAGTCGTCGGTGCTCGACGCCGCGGCGGCGTCGTTAGGGGCCCCACCCATGCAGGTCGCGCTGGCCTGGCTTCTGCAGCGGGCACCCAACATCCTGCTGATCCCGGGCACATCTTCAGCCGAGCACCTTCGTGAGAATCTCAATGCGGCAACGCTACAAATTCCTTCTGAAATGCTCGCCAAGCTTGACGCCATCGGCGGAAGTTCTGGGCGGGGATAACGGAGAGAACGTTCTAGGTTCGGCCGCGGCGAAATAGTAAAGAGTAACGACCTGCGAGCACGACAGCCGAACGTCGAAAGGGATCGTGCACTGGAGGTATTTGTTCTATCCGCGCAAAGTGCGACGAATGGCTACTGATTGAGGCGTGAAGCGATAAGATTCTGTGCGGAGCGAAGGGAAGCGCCAAGAGAACGCTGGCAGCCAGAGCTGGGGGGAGGAAGAGTTCCTCGATTTCGCAAAGGAGGGGGTTCAAAAGCCAAAACAAGGGTTTGACGGTCTGACAATCTAGTGTGATGGGGACCCGGAAAATCGGCACCCTGACTTGTTTTATAGATAGAGAGGCGATGCGGGGAACTGATGAGTGACGAATCTTTGCCGTTGGCCTTGCCGCTTTCGCGCTTTACAACGGACATGTGCGAGGCCACCAACCTGTATCGCGAGTTGCAGAAGCCGCTACTGCGCTATCTGGTGTGCCTGGGGCTTTCGAGGGATGAAGCGCAAGACGTGGTGCAGGACGCGTTCTTGAGTTTGCAGCGGCATTTGGCGGCGCATGGGTCGAAAGAGAGCATACGAAGCTGGCTGTACCGAGTGGCACACAACCAGGCAAGGAATCGGCAAAAGAGCTACGGGCGGCGTTTTGCAGCGCCGCTGGATGCGGGAGTTGAGTCCATTGCGGACCAAGAGACGCCGGAACGAGCCGTTCTGAAAAAAGAGAAATTCGAGCGGCTGGGCAAAGCGATTCGGTTGCTGACGGAGAGCGAACGCGAGTGTCTGTTCCTGCGGGCCGGAGGATTGCGTTATCGGGAGATTGGCGAAGTGATGGGAATTGCGACGTCAACTGTGGGTGATACCGTGGAGCGCGCGATCAGGAAATTAGCGGAGCAGTGCAATGTGTGATTATTCGGGAAGACTGGTGGCGTGGCTAGACCGCGAGATGCAGGCGGACGAAGCGTCGGAAATCGAACGGCATGTTGCGGGGTGCGCGGAATGCCGGAATTGCGCGGCGGACTTGGACAGAATGAGTGGCGTGTTCGAAGACTACTGCGAGGCTTTGGTGGTGCTAACGAAAGAGGAGCGCAAGGCAATTCGCGTGGTCCCGATCTTCTGGGCGGCGGCGGCGATTGTGCTGGCAGTGATGTTTGCATATTCGCGGGGGCAAGTTGCATCGCCGATGCAGCAACCGAGCATGACAGCGGTTCGGAAGACGGATTCGCCGCTGTCTTTGACGGTGAAAGGGGCTGAAAATGTACGCGCGCCTTCCAAGGCGGACCACCACGCGGCGCGGCGAAAGGCGGCAGGTCGTACTGGCAAGGGCGCAGCGTCCCCGGGACTCTGCTCGGGGCAGGGCTGTGCGCCTCGAAAGGTGCAAGGTCAGGGTGCGAACTGGGTGGCGGAGGAACCCGCGATCCAGATTGCGATTCCCGCGGAGGCGATGTTCCCGCCGGGCGCGGTGCCGGAGGGAATGAGTTTTGTTGCGGACGTGAGCATTGGAGCGGACGGAAGGGTGGAACAACTCCGCCTGCGACCGCGACCGGCTCGATTCGAAAGGAGCACGGATCAACCATGAGAATCAAATTGGCGGTCATTGTGTTGCTGGGAGCGGCGACTGCATCGTGTGCACTCGCGCAGGAGAAAGGTGACGTGTTCTTCCGAACCGGCGGCGCCGTTGGGGCTGGTATCGGCGAAAAGATCTCACGAACTCCTGTCTTGGGAGCGCCGTACAGCGCCTTGATAACCAACGAATCCTCGCAGCTCTTAGCGGATGGAAATCGTATCACGCAGAGCAGCAGCGGGACTACGACGCGCGATTCGCAAGGACGCACCAGGCAGGACGCGCCGCTGCCCGCCATTGGCAACATGGCGGCTGCGAACGCGCCGCACTTCGTGTTCATCAATGATCCCGTGGGGCAAAAAACCTACACATTGAACTTGACGGAAAAAACGGCCCAGAGTTTCGCGATGCCGCGGGCCGGCAGTGGCACGGGAGTGGGAATTGGCACTGGTGGATCTGCGGAAGCGAGTACGTTTTTCCTCAAGCTAAAGCAGGAGGCGGAGGCCAGTGCATCAGGGCAAACGCCGGAAATTGCGACGCAAAAAAGCTTGATCATGATGGACAAGACCAAGGCGGAGACCTTCGGGGAAGCCACAGAGGTGAATACGGAGGATTTGGGTACGCAGACAATGGAGGGCGTGCTCGTCACGGGGACACGGACGACGAAGACGATTGCGGCGGGACAAATTGGAAATGAAAAGCCGATCAGTATCGTGATCGAAGTCTGGACTTCGCCAGAGCTGAAGACGGTAGTGATGAGCAAGCGAAGCGATCCGCGGATGGGCGAGCAGACGTTTCGACTGACGAATATCGTGCGGGCGGAGCCGGATGCTTCGTTGTTCACGGTGCCGGCGGATTTTAAGGTGATTGATGGGCAGCAGACGGTGATCTACCGGATGAAACAGTAGGGACGACGGTACCAGCGGAGAATCGTTGCTGTTCTCTGTTGGCGGGTCGTTTTTTTCTAGATTGAAGTGGAGCCGGAGCGTGGGCCTTGAACGAGGCGCTCGCTCCGCTTTTGCTTCTTATCGAGCGCAGGCGGGCTTCCTGGAGCCGAGACCAGACCTCGGGACGGGTTTGCCGATCCATCTCTGCTGCCGTGCGTCTGGCTTGGTCCAAGGCGCATCTGTTCTCTGGTTTGCTGCAGTGTGCCGAGCGGTGATGGTAGTATCACTCCCGTCTACGGTCGCGGTTGCCATGGCGCGGATCGCTACGGCTGCTCGCTCCATCGAAGATAGCTTGCTGAAAGGATTGTCATCCCTGCGAACAAGTAGCGAATTCGAGCATATGCTGATCGACCACCTCTGTCTTAGTGCCAGCCTGGACGCAGAGCTTGCGCGAATGCGTAAGCGGAAAAAGGAGCCGGATTTGGAACTCAAGCGCAACGGATTCGATAGCGCATGCGCGCGGCGTCATGAACGGCGGTTGGAGGGCGGGAAAAAGAATTGCGCGTTATCACAGGCAAGCTCCTCGAACCCGCACCGGGATCGTTGCGCGCACAACTGGAACAGGTGAGGGAATTTGCGGTGTCGCGACTGCCGAAAAGTCGAGAGCTACTCGCGCGCCCCGAAAATATCCAGGAGGCGCATGAGGCGCTTGCCCAGCGCATTGGCCAACTGACCCTACAAGTAGCGAACGAGAATGGAAAAAAACGTATCTTGCTTATGGCAAAGTAGATTCCTTTGGTGAAGAAGACCTGGCGCATTCCGATGGTGCCGGGGGAGGGAAATGGACCGAACGTCTGCGTATTCAGTTCGGGTGCTTGGCCGCCTGGTGATCGCGCGTCACTGGAAGACAGCTTCATCCCAGGCTTAAGACCCACGGGGTTGATGCAGCATAGTGACGAATTTAACGAGGAATCCAATGAGCACAAAAGATGTGTTCACCCAAGAAGTGAGAAAGGCCTTGTCCATGCGTGCAGTCAACCAGCTTATTGCTGATGTCGCGGCCGGGCGCTTAACGAAAAACGAGAAGCTGACGGAAGTGATTGCAGGCTGCATTCGGCATACAGACCAGGGAGACCTGCAGGCTTTGAAGCAAATCCTGGACCAGGAGGTGCTCGGGGAACCCACCACGGCATCGGTCGAGTCCGAATCAGAAGATGTCGCGAAGTTGCGCCACATGGCCTCGGAGTTCGCTGAAGGCTTTAACACCGGGGACGTGGAACGCATCATGCGTTTCTACGGAGACTCTTACGTGGACATCAATCTTCGTAACCCAGTGCAATCATGGCAGGAGCGCCGGGAATATTATGCTGAAGTGATCCGGAGTGGCGGTTTTCGCGTGCAGGTGCAACCTGAAGAAATCCTCATCCGAGGAGATTTTGCATTTATTCGTGGCACGATCGAACTCACGCCTGGTCCAGAGCTCGGCGACTCCGCACGCAAAGAGCTTCGGTACGTCGAAATCGCCCAACGGCAACACGGTGGTTCTTGGCAGGTCATGTGGGGCATGGACGGCCCCGTCCAAGAATACACGCCGTCTCCGAAGTAAAGAAAGTGCTCAACAGCGCGGCGATAGAGCGATCCGCCAATCACAGCACACTGGCGCGAGCCGGCCACTGCGTGCAAATAGAGCCGAGATTCAACTGTGCGCACGGCTCTTTGCTGCAGGTCTGCGACGCTGGCCAGAAGGCTTCGTGCTCTATCGGAGGCGCGATTCCTCTGAAGGGGATGAGGGAGCATGACGCTCTGGCGCGCTTCCGAGAAAGCATAAGACTACTCAGAAGTTAGCCTCGTCGCCGAATCTTTCATTTGCTGATAATCTATGCGACTTTGACAGGCAATCCGGGTCGTCCGGGCGAGGAGTATGACAGTCTCCACTATGGATCTGGACGGCACGAGTGCCGCGCGAAGGCGAGTGGTGTGGTCGAGTGTGCTGGGCTCTACAGTCGAATGGTACGACTTTCTCGTCTACGGAACGGCTGCTGCGTTCCTGTTTAACAAACTGTTCTTCCCAAGCTTCAGCCCGGCGCTCGGCACCATCGCTGCTTTCGGTTCGTACGGGGTTGGCTTCATAGCGCGTCCGCTGGGCGGCGCCATTTTCGGCCATTTCGGCGACCGCATAGGCCGCAAGGCGATGCTAACGATGACAATCCTCATCATGGGCTTCGGTACATTCCTTATTGGTTGCCTCCCGACTTATGACCAGATCGGGATTGCCGCACCACTTCTTCTCATAACACTGCGGGTTCTTCAGGGCGTCGGTATTGGAGGAGAGTGGGGAGGAGCCGTGCTCATGGTGATCGAGAACGTTCCGAACGAACGACGCGGCTACTATGGAAGTCTGGTGCAGCTCGGGTACCCGATTGGTGTAATTTGTTCGACGGGTGTTTTCGCCGTCGCATCGAGATTGCCCGAGGCGCAGTTCCTAACCTGGGGTTGGCGCGTGCCATTCCTTCTCAGCGCAATACTCGTTGGAATCGGTCTGTTCATCCGGCTGCGTCTCGAAGAAACGCCAGTATTCCGTCAGGTCCAGGCGCGGCACGACGTCGCGAAGATACCACTGCTGGAGATCTTGGCAAAGCATCGCCGCACGTTTCTGACGGCTGTTGGGCTCAAGGTCTCGGAGATTGCCTATGTCAGCGTTGCAACAATCTTTTCCATTACCTACGTCACAGGACACTTAGGAATGTCTCGCAGCGCCATTCTGAATGGTATCCTTTTGGCCGCCGTCATCGAGCTGTTCACAATTCCAGCGTTTGGCTGGCTGTCGGACCGTTACGGGCGCAGGCCGTTGTTCGTGGTGGGCTGTATATTTTCGATTCTATTCGCTTTCCCAATGTTCTGGCTCTTCCGAACCCGCAATGCCGCGGTCATCGCCTTTACGGTCGCCGCGGCGGTCAGTTTCGGGCAGGGCATCATGTTTGGGCCGGAGGCAACCTGGGTCGCAGAGCTCTTCGCCGCTCGCTTACGTTACAGCGGTGCGTCACTTGGATTCCAGATCGGCGCGGCCCTGAGCGGCGGATTGACACCGGTGATTGCGTCAGCCCTCCTGCTGTGGACGGGTGCGACTTGGCCGATCTCACTCTACCTAATGGTGGTCGCTGTGGTGACACTTACCGCAACGTTTGCGGCCCCTGAAACCTCACGCCAACCCCTAGCTTGAGTGGATCGTTATGCAAGAGGCAGACTCCTCGCACCAGGGGCATTGCTATGCCGCGTCAGACGTACGGCCAACAGCCGTACATTTCTATTAATTCGTCCGCCTAGTCGCCGTACACTTGGTTGCTGGGGGACAGGCATGGCAGGTATCCGACGTCAGCACCACCCGCGAAAGGAACAGCGCTTGGAAGCCGGGGTCACTACTGAGCAGAAACGCCTTATCGAGTGCGCAGCGACATTGCGCGGCACAACCATAACCGAGTTCGTAGTTAGAAGCGCTCAGGAAGCGGCGATGAATACGATCGAGGACTTCGAAGGTTTGCATCTGCGGGATGAGGCCCGCGACGTCTTTGTAAATGCGGTTTTGAATCCACCCGCACCGAACGATGCTGCTTGTCGAGCTGCAGAACGCTGCAAGAAGCAGATGTGGCTCTAATTGGCCAAGAAGCAAGAAGAACCTCGCTTCACCATTAAGCCGCTCGGAGAAAAACACCACCGGGCGGCTTTTTCATGTGGCGTGGAAGCACTTGATTCCTACCTCCACAAGCGTGCCGGTCAAGACGCGAGAAAGCACGCGCCGCCACCGTTCGTCGCTACCACCGACGGCCAGACCATTGCTGGCCACTATACGCTTTCCCAATTCGCCATAGGGCTAGACGCAATTCCCGAAGAGGTTGCGAAAAGGCTGCCGAAATATCCGATGGTAGCTGCCACGCTTCTTGGCCGTCTGGCAGTGAGTACCGAATTTCGCGGGCAGGGCCTCGGAGAGATCTTGCTCATGGATGCCCTCCACCACAGCCTTGATTCGAGCAAGCAGATGGCATCGGCTGGTGTTATCTTAGATGCAAAGGGTGAGTTCCTGGCTGGATTCTACAGGAGATACGGATTTGTTGAAGTGCCCAAAATTGAGGAACGACTCTTCCTGCCTATGGGGACCGTCGAGCAATTGTTTCGGAAGGGCAGATAGCGGGCGTGGCATCGCCTAAGAACTGACAACGCATGCGCCTCTATTCCGGCACCACAAAATCCCTTATCGAAGACTCAACCTACAACCGCATTGCTACGAAACTAAGAGACGCCTTCTTCCTTGAATTTCGGTACCAGCCAGCAGTCGCCGAGGTAAATTCCTGGAACAATTCCCTCCGCGCCGTCTCACAAGTTTTTCAAACAGCAAGCTTGCTCGATCATGGCGTTTTGCTGGAACTTCAACTCCCGCTCACCTCCAAGCGGCTTGACTGCCTTGTGACCGGGTACGACCGCAAAAAAGCGGCTAACGCAGTCATTATCGAGTTAAAGCAGTGGAGCGGATGCAAAGGCGCATCTGGAAGGAACGAAGTTGCCACTTTCGTCGGCGGCAATATCCGGGATGTGCTTCATCCTTCGGTCCAAGTAGGGCAGTACATGACGTACCTTACCGACTGCCATACTGCCTTTCAGGGCCAGGACGGAATCAGGGCGCATGCGTGTTCTTATCTGCACAACTACAGCGCGATAAAGGACGATCCTCTTTTCTTACCGCAGTTTGCGGAGCAGATTAGGCGGTCTCCGGTCTTCACTGCCGATCACGTGCCGCATCTCACGGCGTTTCTAGACGAACGAATTCATGGTGCCGACGGCGGCGAAGTTTCGGCGAAAGTAGAGCAGAGCAAGTACTGCCCCAGCAAGAAATTGCTCGACCATGTCGCCAAACTGATCAAGGGCAAGCCGGAATACGTGCTACTCGACGAGCAGCTAGTGGTTTATGACAAGGTTGTGGAAGCTGCGAAGGATGGTGTCAAAGGAAGAAAAAAGGCTGCCATTATCGTGCGAGGCGGCCCTGGCACAGGGAAATCGGTCATTGCCATGAACTTGCTCGGTGATCTCTCAGGGATGGGCCTAAACACGCACTACGTCACGGGTTCTCGTGCATTCACTTCCACTATTCGGGAAATCGTGGGCGCCCGTGGCGCTGCGCAAGTGCGCTACTTCAACAGCTATATGGGCGCGGACGCGAATGTGATTGATGTCATGATCGCCGACGAGGCTCACCGACTTCGAGAGACTAGCAACAACCGATTTACGCCAAGGGTAAAGCAGAGCAAACTCTCACAGATCCACGAGTTGCTAAAGGCAAGTCGCACTTCTGTGTTTTTCATTGATGACAACCAGATCGTAAGACCGGGGGAGATCGGCTCCACCGGCTACATTAAGACTGAGGCTGAGAAACTCCACTGCGACGTTTGTGAATTTGAATTGGAAGCCCAGTTCCGCTGCGCTGGCTCAGATGCGTTCGTCAGTTGGGTGAACAACACCCTCGGAATTCAGCGTACACCACATGTGATGTGGAATCAGGCCGACGAGTTCGACTTCAGAATCATGCCCACTCCCCAAGCCCTGGAGGACACAATCAGGAAAAGACAGGAAGAAAAATCCACAGCGCGTCTGGCAGCAGGCTTTTGCTGGCCGTGGTCTAAGCCCCGGTCTAACGGGACACTCGTGGATGACGTAGTCATCGGCGCTTACGTCCGACCATGGAACGCAAAATCCGACTCGGGCAGCCTCGCGCCTGGCATCCCGAAAGAGAGCCTCTGGGCGTACGACTCAGGTGGCGTGAATCAAATTGGTTGTGTTTACACGGCGCAGGGATTCGAATTCGATTATGTGGGCGTCATCTTCGGGCCTGATTTAGTCTACGTACCCGAGGCTGCGGATTGGAAGGGAGACAAGACCAAGTCCTTTGACACTGTCGTGAAGAGGTCTGGCGACCGATTCACGCAAATGGTAAAAAACACTTACCGCGTTCTTCTGACGCGCGGCATGAAAGGCTGCTACGTCCACTTCATGGATAAGAACACAGAGAACTTGTTTCGAAGTCGCGTGGAACACACTGGAAAAGTGTAATGAATCAGGGCACGGCCCCTGTGCCGGGTCAAAATACATGGTCGCCCCGCTCCCATTCGTGCGCCCGACAATGACGTGCGTTTGCTCCGAAACAGATGATCAGGCCCTACACTTGTACAAACACCGGGGGCCGACGCCGGCAAGACCATTCGGATCGTGGCCGAATGCCTGATTCGAAGCATTGTCCTAGAAAAGAAGCTTTAGGCCGAGTTGTATCACTGCGGGGCAAAAGCGGCTGTCGACTTCCCAACCTACGAGCTACCCATATCGCCGACAGAGCCGAAAAGATTGACTCGGTTGCAAAGGTTGAAGGCATCTGCGCGGAACTGCATTGTCAATCGTTCGTATACCTTAGTGTCTTTTGATAAAGTTTTCCGCCAAAATAGGAGTTTCGCGACAGAAACTAGCTACAGCGTTTCATTGAACTACTGCTTCTCCGCAGTTTGCATCTTTGCTGACGGCAAGTCCGCCGGCGGACCCACGTTCGGTGGAGATGAGCCGGTCAGTGAGTTGAGGAATGCCTTGAGGTCAGCCCGCTCGTCGAAGGTCAGAAAATCGAGGGCGTGGATCTCCTTATCAAGATGCGGATTGGATGTGCCACCCCCGACGTAATGGTCCACAACGTCTTTGAGTGTAGGCTGGCTGCCGTCGTGCATGTACGGCGCCGTTTCCGCGATGTTGCGGAGTGTCGGGGTTTTGAATGCGCCCATATCCGCTGCATTTTTTGTCTGAGCGTACCTTCCGGCGTCAGCAAAATTTCCCCGGGTATCGGCGCCGACCCCGATGTTGTGGAATTTGTTATCTGTGAAGAGTGCATACTTGCTTCCGATCACGTGGCACACGCTGCAGTTGCCCTTCTTTTGGTTGAGGAATAATTTCAAGCCGCGTTGCGCCGCCGGCGATATTGCCTTCTTGTCGCCACCGTAATAGAAGCGGTCAAAAGGAGAATTCCCGATTACCACCGTCCGTTCGAACGAAGCAATAGACTTAGTGACCAGATCGAGCGTGATCTGCTCCGTGCCCCAGGCCTTCGCAAACAGCTGTCGGTACTTTGTGTCGGATTGTAGATACTTCACGACGCCCTCGGGCGTGTTCCCCATCTCGACTCGATTCGTCATCGGCCCTTCCACTTGCTTTTCCAGGTTGGGCGAGCGCCCATCCCAGAATTGCAGCGAGTTGTACACCGCATTGACCACCGTTGGGGCTTTGCGGGTACCGAGCTGTCCGCCTACGCCATTGGACAGCGCTTTGCCATCGCGGAAGCCGAGATTTGGTGCATGGCACGTGGCGCAGGAAACTGTTCCATCAACAGAGAGCCCCGGGTCGTAGTACAACCGGCGGCCAAGAGCGATCGTATCTTCCGTGGGAGGATTGTCCGGCGGAATTGGGACGGGAGGCAGGCCAAGGGGCGCTTTGATTTTGACGGGCTTTCCGAGCGGCATTAGCACAGCGGCGCCTGTGTGATTCTCACGTTCAGGTGCTGCGTTAATGGTGGGGCCATGCACGGTTGTCGCGAAAACGATCGCCACAGTCGCTAAGGGAGAGAGACAAACGAGTTTTAGGAGCACTTTCATGCTTATTCTCCGGGATGCCGAGCGGGAAGGCCCCTGACAGGAGCGAGAATCGCTTACCGTATCGCCGCTCACAATGGTACCGGGAGGACCGCCGGCCTAGTACGAAAGTACTGTGGTCGAAGCAGAAGAAATGCCATTCAGAAAAATTCGGAGTAAAGAAATGTGGCCTACCAGATACCGTCGCAGCTCGAACATCTGGCCCATCTTCCGCACAGCTTTCGCTGCAGGTCTTTAACTCTCCCAAACCGTTATCTGCAAGGGCTTTGAGTTCGGAGTCCGACGGTTCAAGGTGCTCAGGTACGATATCTCGATATGTAATCTGGTGAATGAACGGCTCGCCGCGGTGTTCGCAGGAAAGTGAAGGAAGCGAATGGCGTGACACAATTCGGCATAATTCGAAAGGCGGCACTATGTGTTATGCCGATGTCGGCATAAGGCCTAGTGATTGTTCGCAATTCCCGTCAGTTGTTGTTTTCGATCCCCACTGCCCAGTCCGCATTCTCACTCCCTCATTGCGCGGCTTCGACTGTGAGTCTCAGCCCAATAGCCTTGGTGACGGCGACTAGCGTGGAGAGCCGAGGGTTGCCGTGACTCGATAATGCTCGGTACAGACTCTCGCGTTCAATGCCGGCTGCTTTGGCGACTTTAGCGATGCCCTGAGCTTGGGCGAGGTGGCGCAGGGCAATGAGCAGAACCCGGGGCCCGTCGTCGTCTTGCAATACAGCTTTGAGGTACTCGGGTGCAAAATCCGGGTCCTTCCGGAGCCGCCGAATAATGGCCTCGTCATGCGAGATGCTGGCTTTGTGTTTCATGAGGTTCCGGTCCTTTCTTTGTAGTCTTTGAGGTATTCCAACGCCCGCTCAATGTCTGCGGACTGTTTTCGTTTGTCGCCGCCGCAGAGAAGCAGTACGCATTCCCTGCCGATCATCGCATAATAGGCGCGATAGCCTGGTCCTCAATCGCTCCGTAGCTCGAATAAACCCTGACGCAGCGACTTGCGGTCGCCAAAATTCCGGCGGCCAGTCGGTTGATTCGGGTCGCAATCTTCGCCTTTGCGCGGGCATCCGCCAGTTGCGTCAACCATTCGTCGAAGACATCTTTTCCGGCGCGGTTGACGTAGTGACGAATCTCAATCACGATCTCAATTGTAACTTATACATCACAGAATGGGAAATCGGGTTTTAGTGACTAATTCACTCGGCTTCTATCGCTTTTTCAGTTTCTCGGCTCGCTTTTGAGGGAAGGCAATCTCTCGAAATTCAATGCAAATAGTCGCTCCCGGAAGCGAACAGAATTTCGTATCGGAAAAGTCCTTCTTGCGTGCCGCAACGAGAAGCGAAAACCGCCATTATGAACAATGATGACTGCGCCTAGACTCATCATTGCAGCTGTTGCCACCTTCAGTTTCATATCAAAGTACGAGAATAACCCGCACAGATTCTCAAGAGTCGCTGACCGGACTGTGCTGGATCTTACCCTGCAGCAGAGGTCTCCGGGATGAAAGACCCGAATCCACCAACGCTGCTACGTCTCAGACCAACTGTTGCCAAGGCCCGGTACCATGAGGCTTTAAATCTCGAAGGTTTGGATACAGTTATTCTCGATGGCGCGTCCGTGTCTCGACTCGCCCTTGCGAAAATCTCAATGCCCGCTTCTTGCCATCGCAAAAGTACGTGGGAAAGATCCTCGAGAGGGTGAGCTTTTTCTGTCTGCACGAGCGTCAACCGCTTTATCTTCTTGTCAGCAAGGAACCGCGCCGAAGGAAAATCCTGAGGAAACACCATCCATCGATTATCGAACATATCGTCCCGGATCGGATTGGTTCCCCGCAACCGCAAAGCATCCAGAATGAAGACCGGTGGGGCATCGGAGGCGAGGGTGAGTTTCTGCAAGAACGCAGTCCCAACGCAAATCTCTCTTACAAGAGAACTCATGTCGAGCACAACAATCGATTTGTGCGATACATTGGCAGGAGGCAAGAAGTTGAGCTGCAAGCCCACGGGTCCAGGGGAAGCATTTATGATAGGCACCGGGCGATACCCGCGCTTTGCCAATACCAGGGCTAGCCTGATTGACTCAGCACCTGGAAGATCGATTACGACTGCGCTCTCTGGACTCGCCTTATGCTCGTGCCAAATCGGCGCGGGCGCATCGACGCTAGCTTCAGCGCCACCATCCGCGCACTCGATTTGAGCAAATAGCGCAGGAGAGACCCACGGCGACCAGGTCGAATCATTCGGAGCCCAAGTCTCAAACAGTTCTTTTCCGGTCATTTTCTCGATGATCCTTTCGGCGTATTAATACTGCAATATCTTGTGCATCACGGTCGACCATTGGTTTCGCCGCGATCCGCCCGTAAGCTCCCACCGCGCGGCCATCCAGGGTGAAGATCCCCAGACAGGCGTAGCGGATGCCGTCGTAGGTCTCGAGTGGCAGCATGTCAAACCGCCGTTGCGCAATCCAAGCGTGCGGATGACGCTTAACGTCTTTGATAATTTCCTTGTACGCGCGTTGTTCGGTAACTCCGACAATGGCGATGTTTTCGCCGACTCGGCCGAAAACCGGTTTGAAAACCCAGTGCTGGGAGCCAGGCGATATGTCGCTGGGGAAGGTTGTCTCCGGTAGCAACGATTGCCAAGTAGGAAGGGGCGTTGTCAATTCCTTCCAGACGAGCGGGAAGCGCTTGCTCTGAATTAGGATCGCAGGACCTGGATTGCTCATGGCAGTCTTGCCACCACAGAACCACGGCTCCCACGAGGGTGCTGGACGCAGATTCGGAAGCCATTCAGCGGGAAAGAAACGCACCAAAAGAGCCGGTTTCACCGTGGCGAACGAACTGGCGATCCGTGCATAACCCTCCTCCCATTGCAAGTGATTAGGGCTCAGAACGATTGCTTGCATGCCCCTTTGCTGAAGCCCCTTCGCGAGGTATTGCATCACCTGTCGGTCATCGCAGTGCGCCGTCGCGTGCACGAGGCCTATCGCTGCACCCTCGCCCACAGCCGCCACAATGGCCTCGTTGTACGCCTTCGCGGGGTTCGGCGGAATGGAATAGCCTGGGTAATACTCAGCCATCAGCTCCACAAAACCAGACGCTTCGATGAACCCTCCAGGAACATCGGCATTTACTTCCGAAATGCGCCAACCTTCGGGAGTGAAGTGAAAATCAAACCGCATGACCCGCGCTGCGCCGGTTGCAGTTTTCTCGGGTGCACACTTTCGAAGTACCCGGCAAATGCCTGCCGGCAAACCAAGCATCATATGCAGATCGGGCCTGCACAGAAGCTCTCGTTCTGCCGCGAGGACCTCCCGGGTCAATTTCTCGGCATAACCTGCAAGGGAGCCCCATTCTTCCTGTTCAAGGATGAGCGGAAAATCCGCGACTGCAGAGTGGTCTTCTGATTGAATGTCCCACTTACAGCAGTCGAACATGAGCCGCATTCGAACGGATTCCCAATCGTCTGGCCGCAGGCGGACTCCCACAGACCAGGGTAATTTCACGAGTGAACACCTCGGCTCACGACCCAAACAAGCGAAATGCCGACATAAACTGCTGAAATGACCAATGACGGACTTGTCGTTGCGGAAAGATGAACCGACGCCTTGCGGAAAAGTACTTCGACGCCGACCGCGACCGCCGCAAGCAGCATCGCCGGCCATGAAGATATGACAAAGTCTTTGAGAGTCGCAGAAGCGGAAACCCAGTCACCCGCCACGGACCAGCCGCTTAGAAGGCCGATGCCAAGAAGGAAACCTCCCAACCGGATCCCAGCGCGCTCATCGCGATCGACTGTAATTGCATCGGAAATAGAGGTAAGAAGATCCATCCCAAGCCAGAGTCCAATGAATAGCGCTGAAGAGAGAGCGGCCGAGAATAGAACTGCCTCTACTCCCGGCCCGTTCCCGACGTTCGCTCCTGCGAAGGAACAGGACGCACCGGTCAGCGCGCCAGTGATAGCCCAAGATGCAGCCCGATTCCCCCTTTCGAGAACATCATCTCTGGCACTGAGGCCCAAAAACGGAAAGATGAGAGTCGCTCCCCCTAGCCAGCCTGCGCCGACGAGAAGATAGAAACTGATGTAGAGACGGTCATTGCGAACAGTCGTTGCGGCTAGCTTTGTCAAGGCGATTAAGATCAACGCAAGACAAACTAGCGGAGCCGTTAGCAGAACCAGCCTTTTTGAAACTGGAGCACGGAGACGGTTGACCGAGGCTATATCGCCATACCAGGTCCACCAACCTTTGCGGGACAAGAAGACAGATGCGATAAATGCGAAGATTTCCAAATCTGGCAACTCGGAGTTTTTCCTCCCTAAATCGGATGATACATTTCCTGTGCGTGAACTCAATACTGAATTGTTGAATTTTGCAAAACGTGCCTGCGCCAACTGCACTAGAACGCGGGTCGATATTACTCGGACATCATTGCGTACCGACTACGAACGGGCCCTGACCATGAAGAGTCCCAATCTCAACACACTGAAAAGAAAATTCGCTGAAACAAAAGTCAAGGGTTGCTCAAGTGAAGGGCTTGTCCGGGCTGTGACGAGGACAACTGTCGGATTGTCCAGCCCAAAGCTAGGTTGACCAAGCGTGCGACCTGCCCGGTTCCCGAGAAGTCTCAAGCAACTCCGGGAGTTCCGCGCAGCGTCCTACTCGTAACGCAAGGCCACCATGGGATCGATGCTGAGGGCACGGCGCGCAGGCAGGAAACTCGCCAGCAATGCGATGACTCCCAGCCCGCCCACCGTTGCGAGCAACACTACGGGATCGGTTGGTTTGAGCCCGAAGAGCATCGCTCTCGCCGTCTGAGCGAGGGCCACACTTAGGACGGCGCCCACAACCAATCCTGATGCCAGTAACAAGGCTGCGTCGCGGAGAACCAGGAAGAGCACGTCCCGCCGCTGTGCTCCGAGCGCCATGCGGATCCCGATTTCATTCGTGCGTCGCGCCACAAGATAGGACATCACACCGTAAAGACCAAGGGCCGCCATCAGCGTGGCGAGGAGGCCAAAGAAGCCGGAAAGCCTGGCCATCAGACGCTCGCGCATCAGGCCTTCCAGGACAGTGGTTTCAAAAGGATGAAAGCCAATCGTGATCAGCGGGCTGACCTGCGCGACAAGGTTTCTGACATCGGAGACGGTTTCGCTAATCGGAGCGGTCGAACGAATCACGACTTCAGCCGAGGGATCAGGCTGAGCATCTTGAGCCGCACAGATAAACGCAATTGGGCTAAATTCCTCGCGCAAGGTGGAATATTTGGTATCCACAACCACACCCACGATCTCGAATGATTGTTCCGGCTCGGTTGGAGTGGCCTCGCGACGAAATGTCCTACCCACAGGGTTCGACCCGAGCCCGAGGTTGCGGACGAAAGATCGATTCACAATGGCGACCTTTCGGGACGAGGCCGTATCTGCATCATTGAAATCCCTGCCAGCAAGCAGAGCAATGCCCATCGCTTTGAAGTAACCGTCGCTGATCGAATTAAACCGCGACTCCAACCCGTTCGTGCGATTGCTTCCTTCGATCCAAACGGCATTGCTTGAGCTGCTGCCGCTGAGGGGAAGAATCTCGACTTCACCCGCAGAGACGACGCTGGGAAGCGCGCGGACCCTTTCCAGTAGATCGCGCTTGAAGGCAGCGCGCCCCGCATAGGGAACATTCAGACGGCGAAAGAGATCGAGATCGGTGACGAGAACTCCCTGTTGCAGGAACCCTGTGTCAATGGTGAGAAGGTTCCGCAGACTGCCGGCGAAGAGCAGAGCTCCGAACACTAGGACGAATGACAGGGCAACTTGAGATACAACCAGTAGCTGGCGCAGTCCAAATTGTCCGCGATCTGAGGCGACCGTGCGGCTGTTCGTGCGGAACGCCTCGGAAGGAGAAATGCGGGACGCCCGGAGTCCAGGCGCCAAGCCAAACAGGAGGCAAGTAAGAGTTGCAAGTCCAAGGGTAAAGGCAAGAACGCGCCACTCAGGCCTTAGGTCAAGAAAGAGCGGGTCGCCCTCTGTACCGAGCGAAGCCACCAGGAATTGGCTCAGGTTTCTGGCAAGGAACATTCCCAGAGAGCCGCCTAACAATGCGAGCAGAACGCTTTCCGTCATTAATTGCCGTATGAGGCGGCTGCGCGGCGCGCCGAGGGCGAGCCGCACGGAAAATTCCTGCGTACGCGCAGTAGCACGCGCGAGCATGAGATTTGCCAGATTCGCGCAGGCGATCAACAGAACCAAACCAGCGGTGCCCAACAAAAGCGAAAGGGAATCGGAATACTCCTTGCGCAGCCAAGAGACACCGCTGCCGGCGGGAACAGTCGTCAGCTTAAATTTCAGGTAGTCCTTTACGTTCTCAGCGGGATAGTTCGACGGAAGCGTCGCCTGGAAGATCTGCGGTGAAATCACCGCCAACTGCGCGTTTGCCTGTTCCCGAGTCGCACCCGGCTTCAAGCGCCCCACAACGTTCAGCCACCAAACTGAGCCTTCATCGAGCCAAGTGCCTTCGCTCCAGAGAATCGCTTGTGAGCAAATGGGCACGGCAACGTCGTAGGAAGATCCGACTTCCACGCCGAAAAAACCAGGAGGCGTGACGCCGATGATTTCCGTGGGATGGTTGTTGAGCGTGAGCTTCCTGCCGATCGGTGCAGGGTCGCCGCCAAGCTCGCGCTGCCAGAACGCGTAGCTGATCACGGCGCCCGGCAGGCCGCAACCGCGGCGGTCGTCGGCAGCGGTGAAAACGCGGCCCATTAAAGGCTGGACACCAAGCACACGAAAGAAATCGCCGCTGACAAACAGCCCCTGGGCGAGCCGCACTTCGCCGCCGGGAGTAAGGCCGAAATTATTGCTGTCCCAAGCGGCCACGCCGGAGAAAATATCCTGGTTGTCGCGGAGTTTCTCCCAGATAGCGTTCGTGAGGACGGAATACCCCGTTGTCTGATGTCCCCTGATGCCCGTTTTGTCAGCGAGTTGTACCGTGACGAGCTGCGAGGGCTCTTTCACGGGAAGACTGCGCAGGCGCACCGCATCGATCAATTGAAAGATCGCTGTATTGGCTCCAATCCCCAGCGCCAGAGACAGAATCGCGACGGTCGTGAATATGGGACTTCGGCGGAGCAGCCGCACAGTGTGGTGCAAATCCTTCCACAACGTCTCCACAAAGGATTCCCAGCCGGCGGAGCGGACGACTTCCTTCGCGACTTCGAGATTCCCCTGCTCCAAACGCACGGCTCGCAGCGCCTCTTTCTGGCTCAAGCCGTCCTTCATCTTTTCGGCGGCGGCCATCTCCAAGTAGGCCCCCACTTCTTCGTCCAATTCCCGGTCCACCTGCTCCTTTCGGAAAAGGGACCGGAGCCCACGTGCAACATTTCGGAGCAAGGACATAGCACACCCCTCAGGATGTCTCTAAAATTCTGCCGATTGCCGCCACTTGCCTTCCCCATTCTCGCGTTTCGTTATTGAGTCTCTTTCGTCCCTTCTGCGTCAGGACGTAGTACTTCGCTCGCCTGTTGTTCTCGCTTGGCTTCCATTCGCCTTCGATTAACCCATCCCTCTCTAACCGTTGAGTGGCAAGAAATAATGAGTCCGCATTGAGGCGAAAAACACTTTTGCTCATCTGCTCGATTCGGACGGAAATCCCGTATCCATGGGTAGGCTCCAGCCCAATGTTTTTAGGATGAGCATATCTAACGTGCCTTGGACGAGGTCACTTGGCTTCTCAGGCATAGAATCTCCCTACCCTCTGGCTACCAGGAGGAGAATACGCTTCTCCCTCTGGTTGTCAAGAGGAGCGACACGGTAGTCTCAAACTTTCGGAGACAATAGGTAGTGCCAACGTTATTGACTGCCGGTCCGCTGTACAGTTCATGTAACTGAAACGGGGAGTTTATGTCCACCACCACAACGACTGGCAAGAATGGCACGATAGTGGTTTCTGCCCTGCGTGCGCGCGCTAATTTCGAACCCTGGGGCAACCGCGTCATACAGAGCGGTCACAGTCACGCCTGAGCTAGACACGGAGTCCGGTATCTCAAAATTAAAGGCCGGCGTAGATTGTGACTCCTTGTCATCGCACTCTGTTGATGACGCTCTATGCCACCGGAGTACGACGCGCTGAATTGACACATCTGAAAGTCAGTGACATCGATAGCCCACGCATGGTGATTCACGTCCAGGGCGGCAAGGGACGATCGGGAATGCTACGACGGAATAACGAGGTAAAACCTCTTGCTGCCTGTCAGCCGCAAAGCCGCTCTGAGCCTACCCACAGTTGAGCCAGATCTCTGAGGTTGTGTTTGTATGTACGCGTTGCCAAGTATTCCTTCCCACCTTT
>Ga0207000_1056_pt1 | contig 41784 bp, 44 predicted proteins | sample Alteio_BWMinCont_90_FD_153498 | JGI IMG/M metagenome (GOLD analysis project Ga0207000, IMG submission 153498) | Enriched cells from forest soil in Barre Woods Harvard Forest LTER site, Petersham, Massachusetts, United States -... | ecosystem: Environmental > Terrestrial > Soil > Temperate forest >...
TCTGCTTATGTTGGCTTTTGTCTTTGCGTATGTGACGTTGCCGGCGGCCTCCGCTCAAGCGACGGACGCTGGCTATCCCGATGAGTTGTCGCCCTCGCTGGCGGGCAGTGCCAAGGCGATGCACGCTATGATTCGCCGAGATCTAGCGGAAGCGGCAGAGAAAATGCCTGCGGATGAATACGCCTTTCGACCGACGCCGCAGGTCCGGACCTTCGGTCAGATTATCGGTCACGTGGTCGATGCGAACTTCTTCTTCTGTTCACAAGCTGCGGGCGAAAAGTCGCCAGCAACGCCCGACTACGAGCAAATCACTGACAAGGCTGCACTCGTTAAGGCGTTGAACGATTCGTTCGTCTATTGCGACCGGGTGTACGCAGCGACTACCGACGCTAACTTCATTCAGCCGATGCAGATTGCGCACGTTGTTGGTACGGGGTCGACCAATACCGTCCGGGGCGCCGTGCTGATGTACAACATCACCCACAATAACGAGCATTACGGCAACCTCGCCGTTTACATGCGGCTGAAGGGTCTTATTCCGCCGTCAACAGCCCGGGCCCAGCCGCGAAAGAATTAGTAACGTCTGGTAAGTTCGTGCGGGTTCAACCCGTCGGTGCAACACCATCCAGTACATTGATCCGATAATGAACTCCGGCGAGACATCGGAAACTGACCGGACGGCGGAAGCTTGGGTTGGAAGACCGCGTTTGCTTAATCTGCCGCAGCTAGGCTGGCGCGTACATCTTGCGGCAAACGCGTCCACTTGCGCTTCCCATCATCTCTTGCTGTAAAGATTTTGGGTCACGTCGAATATCGGCGTGACCCATGTTGTCCCGCACAATCTCCGGCCTTGCGCACCCGAACATAGGGCTGGATGGTACGGAAACCTCCGAAAATGCCCCTTATTGCTGGAGTTGGCCGGGGACGAGTCTCGGCAAATGGTGGCTGCAAACACGCGCGGGCAAAATGGATCCCGGGCGTGTAGTGCGACATCTGCAACCGACTCGCCTATGCTTTAGTCTACAGGGGTTAACAGAATGGCATGGATCTTGCCCTCATCCGGCCCGCTCATGACCGTTGCCATGCCTGAGATTTGTCCGCGCTCATTGATATTGCTAGCCGCGATTATGAAGAGGTTGGAATCTCCGGGAATGAGCGTGTTCAGGTCGGTCATCACATTGTCTTGCCAGATGAAGCCGCGGGACCAGCCCGCGGAATTGAAGGTGCTTCCCACCACCTGGCCCCGGTTGTTGATGCCTGTGGCAAAGGCGGCACCATCTCCCGGCAGAATGCCGAGGTTTGTGACTGCGCTGTGTACGCCGTTCGGCCAAAGAGAGGCAACGATGGTTGTGCCGTCAGTGGTCGAGACATACCCAACAGCTTGGCCGTGGTCATTAATGGCGTAGGCGTCATTTCCATCGTGTCCGAGGTTTGGAAGCTCGAAGGCAGTGTCGTTTTCCCACAATACGGCGTGGGTCGCTATGTTGGTGCAGGTTCCCGAGGACCCTACGGCATGGCCCTGATCGTTGATGCCTTGTACGAAGCCGTCTGGGTCGCGAGCCACCGTAGGAAGAGCTCGGACTTCGCCTCTTTCCCAAAATACCGGCGAAATAATCTTTCCAGGCTTGCTAGGCGAGCATCCGGAGTCCTGGACCGTCGTTTCCGAAATGCCTACTATTTGTCCGCGGTTATTGATAGCGCTGGCCTGCCCGTTATTTCCGCCCAGCGTCGGGAGAGCCATCATGTGGCCGTCTCGCCAAAGAAACGGACGACACGTAAGTTTTGTGCCAAAGGCGCACATGTCTTCACCGTCTGGATCTGGAACAGATGTTTCGGCCAAACCGACGGCTTCCCCGCGATCGTTGATCCCGCCATAGTTGGTCCAGCTGTTCTTTCCTCCAAGCGTGCCGAGGTCGATGTTGCGTCCGTGGGCGTTTATTACCGCGCGGCCACTTGCAATGGTCGTGGAGGTCGACTTGATGGGCGGGTTTACAACCCCATCCATGTTCTCCGCCCAGCCTTCATTATTGAGTCCCATGACCATGCTGAAGTTGTCCGTGCTGTGGTTAAGGCCCATATCGGTAATCCTGTAGCTCTGTTGAGCGAACACATTGCTGGAACAAGCCAGAACAATCGTCGCAACGCACGGTATCCAGAAAATCCGCAACCGCCTTAATGCAGTCATATCTTCTCCTTTTCGTCCGAGCAAAGTCCCCGTGTCAGTGTGCAATTGAGAGCAGAATTGGCCCACAGCCTCACACCCGCTGAGTGAGAACTGAGGGAGCATGCGGTATTCCACGTTCACAACGATTACGCGACGCAACAGGCCCAACACTTCAGAGTTCGAAAACGAGTGGCGGACTAACAAAATCCTGGGACGGTCGCAAAACGGCTAGAGCGACCGTTTCTCCAACTTTTCATACACAAACTGGCGAGAGGTTACAAAATTCGAGAACACCGAGCAGCAAAGAGTCAGACAGATCATTTCGGTTGATTTCTAAATGGATTAACATACATACTGTTTCGTATGTTAGTTGCTCACGAGAGGAAGCGAAAGTTCCGTGATCCAGAGCGTACACGGGAACGGTTGCTGCAAGCGGCCTTTCGGGAGATTCACAGATCAGGCTTTCAGAGTGCCAGCATCGATACAATTCTCGCCTCCACCAACGTCACCAAGGGAGCGCTCTATTACCACTTCGAGAGCAAGGAAGCTCTAGGCCATGCCGTCGTCGAAGAGAAAATCGCAAAGCTTACGCACGACAGGTGGTTGCGTCCTATGCGTTGCGAGGGGGAAGCCATCGACATTTTGATCGGCGTTGTCCGGCGGATACCAGCTGGGCCCCAAGACGTTCGCGCCGGTTGTCCGCTGCTCCTTTTGGCACAGGAGATGTCTCCGCTGGACGAGCAATTCCGCAAGCGACTGGAGAGGATATTCCTTGACTGGCAGGAAGGTGTTGCAACGCTTTTGCGGAAGGGGAAGTCCCAAGGAACAGTTCGCCGCGACCTGAATCCAGACGAGGCTGCCAGCTTTTTGATCGCGACGGTCGAGGGCTACGCCACGTTAGCAAAGAATGCTCAAGATCCGAAGGTGTGGAAAGCGGGAATCAGAAGTATCGTGGGATGGCTGAGGTCTCTTCGGCCGCCGGACAACTACAAGCGGGGCTGACCGCATCGCGATCGGGCTAAGCGTTTCAAACTACATCATGAAAAGGAGAACGAACAATGACAAGGATCGCAATGCCGCGCAGGAATCTGCTCGCGACGGGAGCCTGCGCGCTGGTCGGTGCGGTGACCCTACCCGGACGGGCAAGGGCCAGCGCATTGGGAGGGGATGACTTAACGAACGAGGAGATCATCCGTAAGTGGTACGCTGCGTGGGAAAAGAAGGATTTGGACGCGTTCAATATGCTGCTCGCCGACAACTTCACCTTTACAAGCGCGGCCGGCGACGACCATATCAGCAAGAGCACTTTCAAAGCGCAATGCTGGGACACACAGGTTGATTTCATTGGACACTTTGACCTCGAGCGAATCACCACTGGCGGGGGGGATGCTTTTGTGAAGTATCTTTGCCACACCAAGAACGGTAAATCGTTCCGGAACGTGGAGTATCTCCGCATCAAGAACGGACGGTTGGAATCTATTGAGTGTTATTTCGGCGCAAAATCCACCTTTCCGTCAGCAGTAAGCACTGGGCAGAAGTAACCTATAGACCGGCTGATCCAGGTGCTGGGTTTTTTGATGAACAAATCGAGGATTGCGATCAAGACAGGGAGAATAATGCGCTCAATCGATGTGTTTATCGTTCCCATGGGCACGTGGTCAGACGGATCGGCTGCTCCGGTGATGTAGGAACATCTCATTTAGAAGCAGTGCAATCGTCAGTCTCGCTTCGTGTAGCAGGAAGTCGAAACGAGAGAGCAATGCGAGGGGTTCCACAATGAGCGCCCGCGAGATTCAGGATCGGAAGGCCATTGCACTTGAGATGATGGTTCAACAAGCTGCTCACGCTAATGCGGACGTTTCGGCTAGCCCACTGCCGGGGGATACGATTTGCTCCATCAAGAGTAGACGGGACTACACTCTTGAATCGAAGGCAGAAGACAGGTTCTACGAACCTGCAGATACATCATCGCTTCCGGTAACCCGCGTTGATGCTGCAAACCTCATCCGAACCTTGCAGCAGTTGGAGATTATAGCAAAACGACAGGCGCCACGAATCGCGTTCAAGGCAAAGGGTAGAATCCTATTCTTGGATTTAGCCGAGATCGTGGCAGTGCAAGCCGAAGGTAATTACGTTTCGTTGCGACACCGGCCCAATCCCTATTTGCTGCGCGAGTCCCTCTCGTCCATGGCGGAGAAGCTCAAGCCCTACGGTTTTATTCGAATCCACCGCTCGGTCGTCGTGAATATTTCGGCCGTCGAGGAGATCCAACCTTTACCGACGGGAGAGTACAGGCTGCGTGTAAAAGGCGGGAAGGAATACTTGGTAACGCGCACATACAAAGACAACCTCAGAGATCTGGCTCAACTATGGGTGGGCTCAGAGCGCATTTGCGGCTAACAGACAAGCATCCCAGACACTCTCCGTCTCAGCGTTCACCAGCAGTCCCGCACAATCTCAAGGGAACGGGGATGTTTCTGTTGTTCCCCGCAAGTAATTCCGCGAGCGCTGAGAGCGTTCGGGGCAGTTGAAAGACTCAATTAGGTCTCCTGCCGCGGGACAAACACCACCGACTTGTCTGCGCCGCACTCAAATGTACATCAGCGCAAAGCCGGCTTCTTCGGGCCGATCTTCCTCATCTATAAAATACTGCATCAGTAATATGGACCCGGGCTTTGGCAACAGTTGTGCAACGGTTCGGACGGACAAAGGGTGTAAGTGATTGAAAAGATGGCGGGGACGACGAGACTCGAACTCGCGACCTCTGCCGTGACAGAGTGGAAACAACAAGTACTTACAACAACTTACAAGGCTTCTAGGGACTGCCAAGTACTTGATAATACGTAGTAGCCGAGCGAATCTCGGGTTGGCGTTCGGGTTGAAGATTCCAATCCAGTCTCGCGATCACTTCCGGTTGGTCAAGCAATCGAGAGTTATAAAAGAGGCACAGGTGCCCCCGTCGCCATTCCTCACGCCGGCGGCCCCACGGGTGCCTGCCCAAAATCAAAACAATCCTCCATCCCATCCGACGCCGCATCCCTCGCATTCAACGCCTTCAACCCAAACGCCACTTCGCAAAACTTCACCAAACTCACATGCGAATGAAATGCCTTCGAAATTCCCTTCTTCGCATACGGGCTGATCACCAAACATCCCACTCGTGTGCCATAACTAAACTGTGTGCCCGTGTACACTGGCCCTCCTTTCGGGCCTCCTCCCGTCCAAGTATCCTTCTCCGGTGGATTCACGTGGTCGTACCATCCGCCCCAATCATCCCAGGTAATAAAAATCGCCATCTTGCCCCACTGTGGACTCTTCCCCAGGTTCGTCACCCGTGCCGCTGTCCACTGCGCCCCCAATTTCACCGTCGCTGCTCCCGGCTTCACATCTGGCGGATGTTCGGAAAGGTCGGTCGGCGAACCCGGCGCGTAGACCCAACACACGTTCGGCAATTTTCCCGCCGCCGCGTCCGTATCCAACTCCGTCCACGACAGGATGTTCTTGCTCCCCTTCAACGCAGTGAATTTCGTGAAATAGCTGAACGACGGATCCCCGTACGTTTTCCACGTCAGTCCCGCCGCCTGCAAACTCTGTGGCAGCGACGGCAGACTATACGGCGAAGATGGCTGATAAGTCCGCGATTTGCTTTCGTTGTCGATCACCGGAGAAGCCGCCGCAATCAGCATCAAGTGGTTTGGCTCCGATTGGCTCGCCACTTCCGTGTAGTAGTTATCGCAAATCGTGAACTGCCGCGCGTACGCGAAATACGACGGGATATCGTTTTCGCTGTACTGTTCCTTCACCGCGTTTGTGGCCCGCTCCAACCACGCCACGTGGTCGTGCCGTGGGTCGCCTCCTACCGGTGGATCTTGCGCCGTCGGCAAACTTGCTCCATTCGCGCCCGGAAATGTCCCAAAATAATTATCAAAACTGTGGTTCTCCTTCACGATAATCACTACATTCTCGATCGGGTTCTGTGGTCCCATGGCCCAAGCTACTCCTTGCGTTGTCTCCTGGCTTCACATGCCAGCCGTCACACCCAGCATGCCACAACACCATTACACCAGTGCAAAAAACCACGGCGGCCAACCCATTCCCCGTTCCACTCTCCTCCTGCCCTCGGTTCTTGTCAAATCACCTCGGATCGGAACTCTAGCTCAGAGACGATGCATAGTCTGTCTGCTTACCGGTGGGATCCAAACGACGAGAAACATGGTGCCTACCGAGAATTCCGTCCGTATCAACCAGCATCCTTGTGGCACGCTAACACAGATCTCGTCGATGCACTTTCCTTGTTGGCAGGCACATCGGAGTCTAAAGACTGGCAGTCTCTGCCTCGTCCTGTCGTCGAGTGCCCCCAAGTGCAGGGAGTCCGTGTCGCGAAAGAATCCGGTTATGGATCAACAAGAGTTTGGTCGGGTAGATCTAGGAGAAGCGGCATTTCCGCTCCAGAAAGGCAAACATCGACGCAACTGGCTTGCTCCGGCTAGGCGGCGCGTCGCGTTCTTTTGAAAAACCGCAAGTTGGTGACGAAGTGCGAGGATCTCCGCCTGCAGGGCAGCACGTGTTCGAAAAGTGGAGGCGAGCAAAGTGAAAAGGCGACGAAAAGAGAGCTCATCTTTGTAGCCACCATGATCTCACGAATGATCGGAACCCCTGTGTTTTCAGATCGGACGGAGTATTCGGTAACCAAAGGTATCCGCTTTCGGTTGACGGGCGACACCGCCGGACGTAGGATGGCGCGCAAAGGCACGCCATGACTGCGCAAACCATCGCGCACTATCGCATTCAGGCGAAGATCGGCGCGGGCGGAATGGGCGAAGTGTACCGCGCTACGGATACGCGTCTGAACCGCGACGTGGCGATCAAAGTCTTGCCCGAGGCGCTTGCCAGGGACGCCGACCGAATGGCGCGCTTCGAGCGCGAAGCAAAAGTCCTCGCCTCCCTTAATCATCCGAACATAGCTTCCATCTACGGCCTCGAAGAATCGAATGGCTCCCGCGCGCTTGTCATGGAGTTGGTGGAAGGACCTACACTGGCCGAACGCATCAAGCAAGGACCGCTTCCCCTCGACGAGGCAGTGCCCATTGCGAAGCAAATCGCCGAAGGGCTGGAATACGCGCATGAGCGAGGCATCATTCACCGCGACCTGAAGCCCTCGAACGTGAAGCTGACGCCAGATGGACGAGTGAAGGTCCTGGATTTTGGCTTGGCAAAGGCCCTCGAAGGAGAAACGATCGAAGAGGAATTGCTTAATTCACCCACGCTGAGTGCGGTCGCCACGGGCGCGGGGGTGCTGCTGGGAACAGCAGCTTACATGTCGCCCGAACAGGCGCGAGGCAAGCGGGTGGACCGCCGAGCGGATGTTTGGGCGTTCGGGTGCGTGCTGTACGAAATGTTGACGGGCCACGGCCCTTTCAGCGGTGAAACGACTTCGGACATCCTGGCATGCGTGATTCGCGCTGAACCAGATTGGCCCGCGGTGCCAAGTTCGGTCCCGGCGCGCATCCGGGAACTGCTGCGCCGCTGTCTGCAGAAAGATCCGAAGCACCGCTTGCAAGCGATCGGCGATGGCCGCGTCACGCTGGAAGAAGTTTTGTCGGGCACGCCCCAAGGGGCGGACGCGCCTCAAGCCCAGACTGCTGCGGTGCCTGTTTGGCGGGGTGCAGCACCTTGGGCCGCGGGAATCCTGTTATCGATTGTAGTTGGCCTTAGCGTTTGGGAGTTGCGCCCGCGGCCCGAACCGGCGCCGGTCGTGCAGTTCTCGTTCGGGCCTCCAGCGGCCGATACTCTGGCGGTCCCTCTTGGCAGCACGCTTCTAGCCATCTCACCGGACAGCACCGCCGTGGCGTTCTTAGTTCGGCACAGTGGAATCTCGCAACTCTACCTGCGACGCGTGGATCGCCTCGAAGCCACACCGCTGAAAGGCACAGACGAGGCTCTATATCCGTTCTTTTCCCCGGACGGCCTGTGGGTCGCGTTCTTTGCCGCCGGCAAACTGAAGAAAGTTTCTGTTCTTGGCAGGACGCCAGTGACTCTCTGTGAGGCGCCCGCAAGTCGTGGCGGAACCTGGGCTCCGGACAACACCATTATTTTCGGATCCTCCAACTCAGGCCTGATGCGTGTCCCAGCCGCAGGCGGAACGCCGGAGCCTCTCACAAGACTCAATTCGAGCAGAGGCGAACGAAGCCACCGCTGGCCGAGGGCTTTGCCGGGAGGTAAAGCTGTTCTCTTCAACGGCGGGGACTTCCTTGGAGACTCGCTCATGAGGCCGCCTATTTCCTTGGGTTGAAAACAGGGGAAGTGCGGACCCTGCCTGTGCAGGGATCAAATGTTCGCTACGTCCCTGGATACCTGGTGTTTACACGGGGGGAAGCCCTCTTTGCGGCGTCCTTCGACCTGCAAAGACTTGAAGTGAGCGGCACGCCTTTTCCCGCGGGTGAGGTGCTGATCACGCCAGGCGGAGCAGCAAGCTTTGCTGTCTCGGAGACAGGTTCGCTCGCGTATATTCCAGCCGGGGCAAAAAGCGGAACGCTGGCGTGGGTGGATGCAAAGGGCTCGACAGAAATGCCCGGACTCCCTGCCCAAAACTATTTTAACCGATTGCAACTTTCACCGGATGGCAAACGCATTGTCCTGGTGATCCTAGAGGGAGGGTTTCGCCATATCTGGGTGTACGACACGGTGCGCGGGTCTCTAACCCGGCTGACCCTTGGCGATAGGGACAACGCCAGCCCCACATGGTCGCCCGATGGGCGGCGCATTGCCTTTTGGACCTCCAAAGATGAAAACGGGGTCATCATGACGAAACCCTCCGACGGCAGTGGCAGCGAAGAAACACTCCTATCTTCAGCAAAAGTTGGGCCCCCATCCTCGTGGTCCCCCGATGGGAAATTCCTCGCCTATTGGCAACTTGGCCCAACTGGAAAATGGGAGATTTGGGTTCTCCCTCTCGAAGGGGAGCGCAAGCCCAAACCCGTTGAGACTGATAACCAGTTTGACCACATCAACCCTGTCTTTTCTCCTGACGGGAAATACTTGGCCTATTACTCAAATGAATCCGGGCGCTCCGAGGTCTATGTGAGACCGTTCGGGCAGGGTGGTGGGAAGTGGCAAATTTCCACGGGTGGCGGAGCCAATCCCGTATGGGCGCGCAGCGGCAAGCAGCTGTTCTATCGCGAGAGCGAGAACATTATGGGCGTGGATGTGGCAACTCAGCCGGATTTCAGCGCCTCCACTCCGCGGATAATCGTTCCGGCCACGGTGGCCGCAACTCTTTCTAGCGGGCTGGATGCTTTTGATGTGAGTCCGGATGGACATCGGTTCTTGGTCCACCGGCAGAGTAGTGAAGCGGGTCAATCCCTCCAGATCAATGTCATCCTGAATTGGAGTGAGGAGCTGCGGCGCCTCGCACCCGCAAACAAGCAACCATGACCGGATCTCGCCCGACCCCATAGTTACTGCCATACCCCAAAACCGCATGAGTCTGGGCTGAGAAGAGCGCTCCCATCGGATCGGGAGAGAAATGTCCGCGTGTAAGAAATTTGCAAGTTCCATTGATGCTTGGCACTGATTCTGGTTGGATAACGCGCTAACGCCGGCTTGCTCCATGTCGAGTCGGACTCCTTTTCAAGGCAAGACGCTGTCATTCGACTTCTGGTAACGGATGATCAAAGCACCCTAAATGCACCTGCGTTAAAATCACTGAAATCCTTGGGTTTATAGGCAAAAGTGAGGAGCTAGAAGGGAAGAGGTGCATCTTTTTGCACCTATGGGGAAAACGCCACCGATCCTTAACCTCTTTGGAATGATGGCGGGGACGACGAGACTCGAACTCGCGACCTCTGCCGTGACAGTCTAGGCATACACGGATTATCAGCGACTTACATTCTCGCGGGGGCTGCCAAGTCGCTGAAAGGGACTTAGGAACCGTTCGCTGTGGGTAAATTGGTGGGTAAGAATTTTTCGGTCAGAATGCCTTCTGGGCGTTGGAACGGCCTTCCGTCGTTCCTGATAGTAGCCAGCACCTTCGGTGATCAGCAGAACCTGACCGCCCGGATGACTGTGCCAATCCAACTTTGCACCAGCCTCATAGGTTTTTCCTCTTGCACGCCGCAAGTCGATCTGCTATACACTGAACCATATGGTTCAGTATAGCGAAACCCGCCTCGACGCTTCGTTCGCCGCGCTGTCGGACGCGACCCGGCGCGGCGTGCTGGAGCAGCTCAGCCGCGCCGACGCTTCGATCACGGACCTCGCCGGAAAGTTCCATATGACCCTCACGGGCATGAAGAAGCATGTTGGCGTGTTGGAGCGGGCAGCGCTCGTCACTACTGAAAAGGCCGGGCGCGTCAGAACCTGCAGGCTTGGCATGCGCGCGCTGGAAGAAGAGGCCGCCTGGATCGAGCGGCACCGCCAACTCTGGAGCGCACGCTTCGACGCGCTGGACAAGATTGTCGAGCACTTGAAATGCAAGGAGAAGGCAGATGCCCGAAGGAAAAGAAGGTAACCCCGCCGCCATGAACCGCACCGCCGTGGAACGCAAGGCCGACCGCGAACTCGTCGTGACGCGAACGTTCAATGCCCCGGCGCACATCGTCTTCGAAGCGTGGAGCAAACCCGAATTGTTCAAGCGTTGGTGGGTTCCGAAGTCGTTGGGCATGTCTATGCTCTCGTGCGACATGGATGTGCGCACCGGGGGCGCGTATCGCTTCGTGTTCCGCCATCCGGCCTTCGATCAACCGATGGCGTTCTTCGGCACGTACAGAGAAGTGACGCCGCACAAGCGCCTCGTCTGGACGAACGAAGAAAGCGACCAGGGCGCCGTGACCACGGTGACGTTCGAAGAAAATGCCGGCAAGACGCTGGTCACCCTCCACGAACTCTACCCCACAAAAGCGGCCCGCGACGAAGCCCTCGCCGGCTCGGCGGAAGGCCTGCCCGAACAGTTTGCGCAGCTGGATGAGTTGCTCGCAGGCAGATCGTGACCACACCGCGGCCACCGGCGTATGGAAGGGATGACGGTGACACACACGATCACCGCCGCGCTGGCCAGTTCGGCGCGACGTGAGAACGATTTTAGAACGGCTGCATTCTAATCCAACCTCAAAGGGGCTTAATCGATGCCTATGCTCAGACGCGATTTCCTGAAGACTGCCACAGCGACCGCAGTGCTGACTGCAATCCCTCCCGTTCAAGCCAAGGAGACCCCCACTATGTCAAAAGAGAATTTTGCCGACGTCAATGGCCAACATATCTTTTACAGCGTGCATGGCGCCGGCAAGCCGCTCATTCTTCTTCACGGGGGCATCAACCCAGACAGCTTCGGGAGCAATCTGGCCGAACTGGCCAAGGGCCGGCAGGTGATCGCCGTCCATCTTCAGGCGCATGGGCGCACGCCAGACACCGACAGGCCGCTGCGCTGTGAAACGCTGGGCGACGACATTGCCGCTCTGATCGGCCATCTGAACCTCGGCAAGGCCGACGTAATGGGCTACTCGCTGGGCGCCTTCGTCGCGCTGCAGACCGCCATCCGCCATCCGGACGTGGTCGACCGGCTCGTGCTCATGGCCGCGAGGATGAGGCAGGACGGAGCTTATCCGGAGGTGGTGGCGGCCTTCAATCGGTTGGAGGCCAACGCTGCCATGTTGGGCGGTAGCGTTAAGGCAACGCCGTTAGGGCAGGCCTATCCCGATGTCGATTGGACGAACCTCTTCAGAAAGGTCGGTGACCTGACCAAGCGCAACTTTGACTGGAGCGCCGACGTCGCCAAGCTTCAGGCTCGCACACTGCTGGTCTTTGCCGACGCTGACTGCATCCGGCCAGAACACATGGTCGAGTTCTGGAAGGCATTGGGAGGCGGCCAGCGCGATGCCGGGAGCGATGGCTCACTGCGGCCCGCAAACCAGTTCGCAATCGTGTCGAACACCACCCACTACACGCTAGCCGTCGAGCCGATGCTGCCGGAGATCGTCGAGCGCTTCCTCGGAACGAAATAGAAGGCAGTCAGTCGCGGCGAGGCCCGGAATTTGTCGGACACCCAAAACAACTAGCGGTGCCAGATTTCCGGCCCGTCACCTTCAGAAATTGTGGGTAACCTGGAGTGGAATGACCATTCACTAAATGCTTCAGAATGAATGGCGGGGACGACGAGACTCGAACTCGCGACCTCTGCCGTGACAGTGAGCGGTTCATAAGTACTTGCAAGGACTTACAAGAGCACGGACGGCATCCTAAGTCATTGCAAGACAGTCTTAGACATCACCGGATGCACCGGCACGTCGCTCGAAAGTCGCTCGATGAACTCCAATCGTCGCTGTTGCTGCGCTTGGGTTTTCGTGCGATAGGCACCAGGCACCAGCTCGGCGATGGTCACGACCGACACGCCAATTTCGATTTCGCCCTGAGCCGCTTTCACTTGTTCTAGGATTTCCCGAACGGTACGTCCTCGGCGTTCGGCGGCGATAATGATGCTTGAGTCGAGGACTATTCCCACGCTGGCGGGTTCCAGGGCTTGCGGTGGCTGAGAATTTCTTCTACGTCTTCTGCGAAGTCTGGATCGAGGACCGGGGCCTTGCCGGTTTCTTCTTCGTGCGCTTTGGCTAACGCGATGCACTCGGAGATGGTGCGGCGTACCGGCTCGGCGGCATGAAGGACCGCCACGGGCCGCGCGCCATTCTCGATGATGACCTTAGCGCCTGCCCGCACGCGTGCCATCAGCGCAGCAAAGTCGCTCGCCGCTTCCGCCTCGGAGATGTGGATCACGTCCTTAGCCATAGCGTGATTATACACCCTTCATTCGACCTATGTTTTGGCAGAGCGTTTTCCTTTTTTTGGTCTTTGCCCATCTCGTTCGGACTGCCTTTCTTGCAAGAGTCCCGGGGAACGCACCCAGGGGCGTAAGGCGGTGAGTGAATTGGAGATGAGCGAGCCGCAAACACGGGGAACGAATTATGGGATACACAAGCGGAACTGTTCGCACCGAAGGAAAGGGTGAGAGTAAACATGAAGAACTGTTGACTTTGGTTGATTCAGCAATCGGACTCACGCTATTCTCCCGTTGCTATGAAGTTCAAGCTCGATTACGACAAGATGCTTTTCCTCGACGCAGAAGATCTTGCCGAGGCCGGAATCAAGGAAGCATACCAGTCCACGATGCGGGCTCTTGGCCAGTATGTATCGGAACCTACCGAAGTTCAGGAAGTGATTGATAACAAGGCACCGAGCTATGTCGTAAAGTGTGCTGGCCTGGAATACGTGATCTACTCACCCGCTCTACCGGAGGTTGAAGGTCGGAGTTGGGGAAGAGCGGCACATGCGTTCTTCAAGATAGTCAACGATCAACTGACGAAGTCGGAATACCGCCTCTACGCAATAAATGGTGGCAACGATTTGGGCGGAATGTTTCTGACACAGTCTGAGCGCGAAGCGGCGCGGAAGTCGCTGCCGCGTAAAGAGGACTGGCCCTACCTGCCAACACTCGAACATCCTTGGTACGGCCAGTATCACGGCTAGCTTCCCAAACTTCGGACGTGGGTTCGATTCCCATCGCCCGCTCCATAAACCCTGATGATTCGATTGCCTTTACACGGACAAGTTGCTGGAAACCGGCCTTAAAGTGGCCTGTTTTGGACCGAAGATGGCCCGAAGTCGTTCCAATTGGACCGAACGTCTACCGCTTCGGTTTGAGTGGTTGGCCGCGGCCTGATGTACGATTACCGGATCTACAGAGTTGAGGCAGAGTGGGTCAGGTGTCCGGATTCTGTACTGCTAGTTTGGACAGGAAGACCGCACCAGCAATGAACCCAACAAATGCGGGAAAGATGAATGCAAACGTCCAACCGTGGACATTGCCAGTTTTGACCAGCAGTAAAAAGGAGACAGCGCTTGCGAACCAGCAAATCGCGCCTCTCGTTCTAGTCTGCGTGACCGGTAACCGTCTTCTGTCTAGAAACGAGCCAACAATCGCCAACAAAGTGCCTAACAATAGCGCGGGGATGAAAGATTGGGCAAGCATTGCATATCCCCAATCCTCCGTGCCTCCAAAGCTGAGATTTTCCACCAGAGCGTAAAGGAACACCCCTCCGACAGTCAGGATTGCGCCAGTCGGGAAGACCCAGTTCAACGCTCTCATCTCGTCCGCCGGTTCTTTCAAAGAGTCTCGAAGCATGGAGCTTAGCACCAAATAGATGGATCTACTGCTCGATGAAGTACGTACTTAGCGTCAGTTTGCAATAAACTATCGGCGCACTGTGCGAAGCAACCAAGGGGATATATAGGCCTGCGTTGGCTATCGCAACGGCGTTCTTCTTATCCTCGATCAGGAGGTAGCAGCATTGAGTCGATCAGCGGCGAGTCTCGTAATGGTCTGCCTCCTACCACTAGTCGCGGTTCCGGCGAGTGCCTGCTCGCCGGCCGGGTGCCTGGACAGGGGCATCGAAATGCGTAGCGACTTCGCCGTAAAGATCCGTCATGCGGATCAACCTCTGCCGGGGACGACCGTCGAGATCACAGGACCGCAAGGCACTAGCGGTGCGAAAAAGTTCACTGTAAAGACGGACAAGGACGGTATCGCCCGCATCACCAACCTTGCGCCGGGCGATTATTGGCTAAATGCCGAGTACCTGGACATCGGCGCGGCTTACCATTGCTTCCATGTCGACGAAAGGCCGTCCAGAAAAGCAAAACGCAACCTGGCATACGATTGGGGCGACCTAGCTCCTGGCACTCGCCGCATTGCAGGCAAGCTGCTGGATTCGCAGCCGGGCAACGGCGGTACTCCTATTTGGAATCTTTTGCACCGCGTTGATGTGCCGATTGTCGCCGCAAAGCTCACATTGCAGAATGCGACCACAACAGCTGTGTGTCACACGACATCGGATGCCAACGGCGCTTTCGCCTTCGATGGAATCCCAAACGGCACGTACGTACTGCACATCGACGCCGGGAAGGTCGAGCCTGATCGCGACTATGAAGCGAGTAACCACTTGGTCAGTCTTGGCTCGACCGCGAAACGCAATTCACTTCTATTGAAGCGCCAGGAGGCCAGTGGTGGCAGTTGCGGAGGGACGAGCTTGGAACTGCAGGAATCCAGCGACAACTCTGAGTAGTCGATTATTACAGGCATCAATATTCTGAATCACACCCCTAATCACACCCTTAAAAGCTGCAGGCGAGAAGGGTTATTCTCTCCCTGCTTGTGGAAGCAATGGTATTCAGGCCGTCTCTCCCGAGAACCGTGCCGAGTCCCAGCTACTGCTTTAGCAAGGGACGCTTTTTTCTCGCTCGCTTCCCGTTTCTGCCCAGAGTCCACATTAATAAACAATAATTTGCGGAAGGCGAGGAATGAGAACAAGTTTTTGCCCATTAGTAATAGTAGAGGGCAATTCTCGCTGCACACCTCGCCGTCGTAGAGCACGCCGAACAGCAACAGATCCTCGCGATCCATCGTAGCTTGCTGACCACATTCGGGACGCTGGCGCCGGCGATTTGGTACTCATGTGCTTTTCGGGCCAGCAAATGACGATGCCGTCCGCCGCTGAATTCGCGCAAGCCGGCCCCGCCGAAATACCTCGAGTTCAGAATCTATCTGGGTGAGCAAAAGCTAATCTGTGCTGCAAACCTCGATAGCCAGCAGAAGTGCACTTCAGTACTAGACTTCAGGCGCAACAGCTGTTCGCTTCAGTTACGAGGGGTGATGTGGACTTCACGCCAGCACTTCACCCATCGCTTTGATTCGCTTCACCTTGGCGGTGATGCGAACCTGTAAAAAACAGTAGAGATACCCGTTAAATAGAAGGCCAGGAAGGACGCGGCCAAATTCGGATGAGGCGGGAGCGACCCCACCCTTTGACGCACCGTGCGTCACGGCTTCTGTGGGGTCGCTCCCGCCTCAGTCACGCGCAGCGCGTGACCCATTTAGCCGCGTCCCAGAGCCGGAGTTTCGGAGTTGTAAGACAACGTCCATTACACCCGTAAGGGAGAAAGTAAGGACAAGGATCTAAGCCCCCGCAATACAACCCAAGACGGTAACCTTCCCAGGTTCGTGATGAGCAGGGCATCGAAGGCGTCTTGGACCGCCATGCATAATTCAGTGATGATCCTGATTTCCCTGTGGCTCCCTAGTGGCTTTGCAAATTTCCTGAAAAAAACAAATTTTCTGATTGAGGTTTTCCCTTTTCGAGGCCTCTTACTAGTAGGGGGGTTCGATTGCTTGAAAGAGCCTCGATCTCTGTTTGCAGTGTGGGAAGGTCATCGGCGCACCCGTGTCGGACGCCATCGAAGTGCTGGAGGGAGCCTCCGAGTGGCCGGTCGCCGACGGGGAAGTTTTACGGAGCATTGAGGTTACGTTTCACGCGGCCGTTGATTTTGGACACGGGCAAAACACCGGAGTGGGCTGGAGCGACCCCACTTCGTTGCCACGGAAACCGTGGCGGTCGCTCCAGCCCACAAGTTGAACCGGGGATTCGTTCGCGGCGTGTTTTGCTGGGGCGAGCCGCGAGATTCCGGAGGAGCCACGCCGGGGAAGGGAATCAGAACCTTTGTAAGACAGCACGTAACACAAAACTGTAAGGAGGAGCAAAGAGAAAGCATGGCAATCATCAAGGCACCAGCCAAACAACCACAATCAGTGACGATCCAGGCGCGAGTGGAGGAGTCGGTGAAAACGCAGCTCGATCAATATGCAAAATTCATCGACTCCACTCCGTCCTACGTCATTGCGGAGGCTCTGAAAGTCTTATTCAAACGCGATGACGAGTTCAAAGCCTGGTTAGGGCAACACGCTATCGGCCAGAATCAAAAACAGATCCAAGGAGGGGCTCCGACAAAGACCGCATGACAAATATGAAATCCCGTCCGACACAATTCGGTGCGCGCGAGAATACAGCGTCCTCAAGACGGCATGCCTCGCGCCCTACTTTGGATTCGTTGCCCTCGATGACCGAGGTTCTCCCGAGAGGTTTGCAACATCGGCAACCAACTCCAGTCTTGACATCCCGTGCAAGCGAGCCGGACAAATCAGTCATTACGATGCCGCTGGAAGCGGCCACAGGAGAAGAAAGGGGACAGAGAGTGTGTGCCGAAACTCTTTCCGCTCCTACAACCGACATCACTGCTAAAGAGTCGAGGCAAGCGCCCGTGACGCCGGAGCCGTTTGTCTCGGCAGACGAGGCGGCGCAGTTTCTCTGTGTGAAGCGTCGCTATCTGCTGGAGCTCTCCCGCAGAGGCATCGCCGGAGCTTATGCGCTCGGCACGGGGGGCAAACGCAAAATCTGGGTGTTTCGGCTCTCAGAACTCGCCGCCTCTGTGGTACGGAACGAGACCTCGATTCCAAAACCATCAAAACGGTGTACGATCGGATCTGGCAGTCCCCGCTGAAAAGAGGACTATGGCTTATCAGCGAGGATCACTCAAGAAAGTACGCCGCAAGGAAGGAGAGACCTGGGTGCTCAGATACCGGGTCACGAGCGCGGACGGCAGAAGAGTCGAACACATCGCAACTGTCGGACTTGTCCGGGACTTTCCCAAAGACAGGGACGCATGGCGCGAGGTCGATAGACTCGGGCTCGGAGTGCGGATCAACGACACTCCCGCCGCCGGTCGTGTTTCATTCCATTTTCTTGCAGAGCATTACTTGAAGGCCGATTTCGGTGCGGACGCCGTACGCCCGAAATCGGCAAACACCATACCCATCGTTGAGCACTACGTCCGCGACTACCTCATCAAACGATTCGGTGAGCGAATCGCGGAGGACATCAAGCCGCTTGAAATACAGAAGTGGCTCAAATCGCTTAACGAAACGGGCGGGCTTGCCTGGACGACGATTGCAAAGCTGCGGGGCCTCATGCACCGCATCTACAAGATCGGCATCCTGCACGAACACGTCGCGAAGAATCCTGTGCTGTACGTCGAGACGCGTTCCAAGTCCACCTACCGGGCAATCCTCATCACCCCTGCCCATACCCTGGCGATTCTGAAATCTCTACCTTCTCCGCTCCACTACACGCTGGTGCTCACCTGTGCGGCGACTGCGCTCCGCTCATCAGAGATTCTGGCGCTGCGCTGGGCGGATGTGCATTGGCACGAGGGAAGGATTCAAATTTCCAAGCGCTGGGCCAAGGGAGAAGACGGAGAAACAAAAACCGATGTGTCGGACGGTTACGTCCCGCTACATCCGGTCTTAGCCGGGCACCTTCGCGCGTGGCAACGCCAGACGCCGCATGCCAATGAAACCGACTTTGTATTTCCGTCGATGAGAGCCCGGGGAAGGAAACCGCTCAGCTCTTCTGTATTCGTCGCCGACCATCTGCGACCGGCAGCCAAGAAAGCCGGAGTGCATATCGAGGACGGGCAAAGGTTCGGACTTCACAACCTGCGTCACAGCTTAAGCAACTGGCTGGTGAACAAGGCGAAAGTCGAGCCCAAGACCGTGCAGGGAATCTTGCGTCATGCCAAGATTCAAACCACGCTCGATCTATACACGCAAGAAGACAGCGACGAAACGCGCGCAGCGCAGGGCGAATTCCTAACAGCCGTGGGGATGAGTACGACGGTGAACTAAAAGTTGTGGGTTGAGTTGTGGGTTGGAGTTTTCGGTGTCACGTCCGATAACTCCTTTAGAAAGAATGGCGGGGACGACGAGACTCGAACTCGCGACCTCTGCCGTGACAGGCGGGAAGTCAACCACTGGCGCAAGCAGTATCAGTAGGTTAGACGTGCGGTAGTCGGCAACCGTTGGCTTGATCGGGACTCATCGGCACATTTTGTGCAACGTTTTGTGCAACGAAAGGAAGTTTTGAAAGGGAACTAAAGAAAAGAGCAGTGAGCGGGACGCGCCGCTGCGGAAACAGCGACACGCCCCTAACTCAAAACACAGGAGGGTCTATCTCCCATGCCTCAAGCTTCAGGCAGTGTAATTTATTTCCCCAAGCAATCGAAACCCACGCCCACACCGAAAGTCAAAGCTCCATTTCTGATCGAAACAAAAGAATGGGATTCTCCCACTTTTTGCCGGCTGGTTGATGCAGGGTATATCGTCTCCGGCTTGGTGCTGCTGCGCTTCGACGGCAAGCTCAAGACGTGCTGGGTTTGGGCGCTGAAGGGAAGGGGCCGAGCATCATGGGAAGCGGCTAAGCGCGGATTATACATAAGACGGAGTCGGCTACCGATCAATTCCTGCTCTTAATCCCGTTTGGCTTGTCGGCCAGATAGCATCTGCCGTTTTGCCGTGCTGGCCACCTAACCATCGTCATGATCTCCTCGACTTGACTAGGAATGTCGATGCAAAGCCCGGCTTCGGCGTACGGTGCTGGATAGCCCATCTCTGGCTGTAATGCTTTTCAGCCCAGTAGCGCGACCAGAACGCGCCTATGAGCGAGGAATGCTGGCCCAGCTCGCATGCCCACTTGCCATTTACCTTGTTGAGCCCACCAAAGTGCCACCTGATTGACCGCGATTCGCGATAGACAAGGCCGTAGACGGATGATCGGCCGCTGATAAGCATATACGCCACGTAGACAACCAAAATCGCTGTCACCAATAATAGTGCTTTCTTCATGTTGTCCTGAAGAAAGGGGGCTAGCCCGGGCTAGCCCCCTTTCGTTCTATGGTTGCGGTCCCCACGTGCTCGCAATCCCCGTACCCGTGTGGGGTGCACCCTAGGGTGGGAGTTTTCCCGTTGGTTACCGCCGCTGGTGATGTTTCCGAACCCAGCCATGCTTCCATCAAGTGGCTACCAATAGAGCATTTTGGCCCATTCAGAACCACTGATCCGGCACACAACACAATTTGCTCACCTGTCCTGCGGAAAATGCTATCCGTTGCGAATGCCTTCAAAATCAGCGTCCACCAGTACAACCCGCGCTAAGCCGACGAAAGGATATAACGTTACATGCCCCGTGGCCGTAGAAATAACAATTCGCCAGCCACAGGGAAGCGGCATAAGGGCTGACTGGACGGACGGCGATGGGCTCACGATCAGCACATCTGTTCATATATTAAGGATGCCGGGAATCTCCCAAAGACCTCCTGATTCGGCATCAACCTAAAATCGTACAAGTGGTTTTGGATCGATTTCAGTTGTATGGTGTCGAGGTGTGGTGGGTTAGGTGCGGCCTATCTGTTGCCGCTTCTTCATCCTGCTCTTTCGCCGTAACGAGCTCTGCACGCAGGTGTCACGTGGTGCACCCTGGCGCTCGCACGTGGCGAACCTTCACGCCGATCCTTCCCACCATTGAATTTCCATAGGGCCCGCGTCCGCCGCAATCACGGGCGGCCACGTCCAAACGGCTTTCTCTTCACTCCTTGCCGAGAACGCGCATTCGGTGAAGCGCTAACGTTAATCAGATGGCGCTGAGTCCCCAATCGAACGCAACTCATGGTCAATTCTTTCCCAAAGGCTAGACGCTAAGCCGTTTACCGCACATAACTCGGCTGCCTCTTCCAGCGAGAGGCGGAAATATTTGCAGGCGAATCTGTCGTGAGGGCGGGTGTTTTCGGCTGTAGGGCGTATGCAAACCGCCCAGTCTATTGTCCCGAAATCCAATTCAGCTACAAAACAGTGGTGACGTGCTCGCACGTATGTATCAATCGTGGTGAAAAGAATCGCATGTCGCTTGCTAGGGCTCCCCATCGGCGTTCAAGCAATCGCTGAAATCTACCTGCCCGGTCCACAGCTAATTACCTCGCGTTTATTACCAAATTTCAAGTGCCTGGTAAGTTCTGGTGCTTTACCGGAAGCGCGCAGAGCACCCTGCCTTCACGTATTCGCAAAAACGCGCGTCCGATAGAGCGCTGACGTTTATCAGAAGTTGACATGTCAACGCTTTGGGCCGACCCTGAGTGCATCCAAGCGGTATTATCAGAATTGATGAATCGTTCAAGGCTCGGGATCGCAATCCATGCTGTCGTATTACAATAATTGAGAAGACTCAAGAGAACTAGCGTTTCGTGCCCACGCTGTCCAACTCGCCGTAGGATTGCATGAGGCTATAAAGCAAATGCGAACCGCTCTATGCATCCTCGCCTTCGCGCTCGTTGCCTCCGCTGCTGCACCTGCTCAACAAACCGTCCCGCTGCACAGCAGAGTAACCGACGCACTCAAGCGCATGGAAAGTAAGGACGCGGCGGCGCGAGAGGCCGCCTACGATGATCTCTCGAGTATTTGCGCCGAAGGAGCAAACGCTGCTCCGCAGGCGGCCGCTTCACCCATCAAAGCCTACGGCAACACACTCACTGCATTTTTTGTTCAGCATCCCGAAGAAGCTGACCGAGTAAAAATCGGCTTCATTCGCCTGCTGCGAAGAGAAAACAACGCAAGCGAGACTGGTCAGCAGGGTACGGACACCGAAAGCTACGGAGCGTATGTGTTCGACCTTACCCAAACGGTTTCCGCGCTGCACGACGAACGGACTATACCTGTCTTGGTCGAGTCAATAACCAGAAGTGGCGTGGACTTGCTCCAGTTTGGGGATGAGGCGCTTGAGCCTGTGTTGGCACAACTTAAGAATCCCGACGCCTTGGTTAGGGTTGTAACCTTGGAAACTGCCCTGGGAATTCTAAGAGAGAAAGACGACGTTGCCTCTCGCGACCGCATCAGAGCCTTGATTCTTTCATCTCTCGAAGACCGGAGCTTAGTTGTCCGGAGTGCGGCCGTCGATTCGATCGACTGCCTTGAGGGGCGGCAAGAGTTCGTGTCGACCCTGGAGAAGATCGCGAAAACTGACCCCGATAAGTTTTCGCGCAAGGCCAAGGCCCTGGATGGCGGAGATGGCAATGAACTCTACCCGGTGAGATACGCCGCGCGGCGGGTGCTGCGAGATATCCAAAACAACACGACCTGCCAGCATTGATCTACAGGTTTTCCCTGCTTAACTAGGACTTTGACAGGAAACAAAATGCCTCGGCTTCCATTGTGGGTTGAAAGGCTCAGTTCCTTCAAAGGATAACGAGAGATAGCTCCAAGGTTCGCCCGACTCGTTAGTAATGAAGGTGTTGGCTTCGGCGAGTACCCATAACACGCTCCCAGGCAAAAGAGGTTCGTCTGGCTTGCCCTTTACAGTTGTATGGAGTCCCGACCCGCTTAGAATAACAATCAGAGTTCCCAAACGGTAAGTGATTCCACTTTGTGACGTGTTGCGACCATACCATTGCAGCGACACGTCTGTTTCATCAGTCTTGAAAAGCGCCAAGCTGGAACTGCCGGGTTTCGCATCCGCTGACATCTTGGGGCAAGAATATATTGGCGGGCCGGGCACAATCGTCCCACAAGTGTTTTGCGGTTCGCTTTGGAGTTTCAGCAACTCAATGGTGATGTCGTCGAGCCGGAAGCCTCCATCGGTACGAATGATGTGCGAGGAGCCGCCTGGAGAGTACACAACCTGGCCCGCGGTCATAATTACGTGTACATCCGGTTTGCCAGGCTCAGCGCTAACGAAATCAGCGGAGCCGAGAGTGACATAGACATATGGCCGGCCGTGTTGATGGAGAAGTGTAGCCTCGCGTCCCTCTAGACTTCCCCGGAAAACACGGACATACGAGTTTTCAAATACAAGTCGATGATGCGGTTCGTTGATAATGGGCACACCGCGTGGCTCAGGCGTCTGAACATTCTGTGGCGCGGCGAAAAAAGCGGTGGCTACCAAGCAGCTGCTCTGAAGAAGAGGGTGATTCAAGGTCAGCATCAACGCGCATTTTAGTGCTTAGCCCCGAAGTCTCAAAGGACGGTTCCAGGTCCTGATAAGTACCGGACATCATGTGGCTCACAGTACCTAGATTTCTGCTGAGCGCATCCAAGACTAGACCCTCCTTTCCCCAAGTTCTCCCGCATACGGCACGATGGGTGAGACATGGCGCTGTCATTTAGCTACTACGTTCACGAAAGCTGGTGGAATGGCCAATTCACGGTTGCCATCCATCGCGGTGATTGCATCCACTGCAACCACGGCAAAGGGCAGCTTGTCGGTTCTTTCCTTCGCCGTGGCAAGTGGTACGGTCCCTACAAGCACCGAAGCAAGGCCATAGCTAAAATCGCTTCGCTGCCAACCATTTCGGTGCGTATAACCTGCGAATGCGTTCAATAAGCGCGACAACATCTTTCACGATTTCACGTCTACGGCCTTCCATCTGACTAGTCAAAACCGGACATGTGCCGATTCAGCTTTCGTGGCGGATTCACGCTTTGGCAGTTGCAGGCTAAGCGCAGGAACCGTAAGAGCGGCCGACCTCCCAAGTTCAGTAAATTCTGCCAAAAAAGCTCACTCTATTGCGAATCGACAATTGAATGGCGAAAACTGCCTGATCGACAGCCGCGCGTTCTAAACATTTTCCTACGTTTTCTCTCCGTCGCGAATCCGGGCCGGTCAAATTGACCCGAACCCCACTTATGAGGAGTTAGCGACTTTTGTGTTAGGCAACCTAAATCGAAGACCGCGAATCTTTCCTGATTACAAGCGTTCGAGCATGTCTTTCTTTCACTTCACAAAGCGTGCCGCTGTGTTGTTGTTTCCTTTGTTTTGCGCCGAGCCATTCCTCGCGCAGCAGAAACCGCCTCATGCCTGTTTTGAACAACCGAATGCCGCAAAAGAGGCGATTCGTCGACTTCCTGAGAGTGCCCGTTATTGGCTCGCAGATGATGCCATTTACATCATTACGCCGGAAGAACGTTGCGCGTTTCTGCACCTGAATACCGACGAAGAGAGAGAGCAGTTCATTGTGCAGTTTTGGTATCGCCGCGCTGTGGATCCGGTTTCGCTGGATTACGACTTCAAAACTGAGTTCTACCGCCGCATTGTGTTCGCCAATGAAAAGTATGGCAGCAAATTACTCGCCGGGCGGAAAACGGACCGTGGAAGACTCTATGTGATCTTCGGACCACCCGAGTCTGTAGATGAAAACTCTGGTCGATCGACAGGAGCTGCGGCCCCGCATTCAGTAGAGAAGTGGCACTACCACTACATCAAAGGGATAGGCGAGAACGTACAAATCCACTTTGAGTACATCACCCGTTACGACGACTATGTTCTCTCAGACGCCGATCGAGATTTGGTTGGTCAGGCCCGGCCGAATCCTGACCCTTTCCCCGTGACGCCCGAAAACATAGGGCTGCACGCGGGTCGCCTCGAACGGCCTCGCGAGATTAGGTTTAAAGATTTGGAAGCGCTCGTGGTTTCCCGTGTGGTCCGCGATCAAGTGAAATTCAACGATCGAATCGAGTTCGCCCCAGCCACGCATGCCACGACTTTGGCGAGAATCCATATTCAAATCCCTTGCGAAGCCTGCACCCATGACGCCCAGGCGTCGATCGCGTATCCGTTATTTATCCGCGTCAGCAAACGGTCCGGTTGGGTTGTTCACACTTCGGAGCTAACTGCGGATGCTCCGGTGCACGATGGATCAGATTCCGGACTCAGCCTGACCGCTCATTTGGACGTTCCGCTAGCACCGGGTACTTATCAGTTTGCGATCGCGACCAAGAATGCGACCACAGGCGATGCGGGCGTACTCCGTACCCAGATTGACGTTCCCACCTATGAATCGCTGGGAACGAAAAACTGAGAAATCACGTACCTGACTCGGTCAAATCCCGGTAAACAGCGTACTCGCCAACTTGAACCTTGAACGGCCCGCAAGAGCTGCTGTTGCGGGTGCCATTGCCTGCCGATAGCCGAGGTGTGGGCAGACCATCCGCCCGGAATCAGTGTGAGCCTACAGGTCGAACACAAACAATTCATTGGAAATGGGCACCTCATCGGCTCGTCGCTTAGGTGAACCGCATACTTCTTCGCCTTGATATGCAATCGGACGGATGACCGCATTTTCTAAGAGTGCCACAGGAAAAACCGATGTATCATTCGACATCTAGCCCGCGTACGTCACGTTCACCGTGCAAGGAATTATCGGGACCGAGGCGCGGACCTTCGAGATTGGGTCACCCACAAGTACACGGAATCCCATGGCAGATTGGCAAATGCGAGAAAAGCGGCCGCTCCGAGGACCGGTGCGCGAGGAAGCGGGGCCGACGCTCAAAAACTACATCACACCCGCCGGGTTGCAGCGGCTGAAAGACGAGCATCTGTTCCTACTAAGTCGCGAGCGGCCCGCGGTGGTGGAGGTCGTAGCGTGGGCTGCTAGTAACGGGGACCGCAGTGAAAACGCCGACTACCTCTACGGCAAACGACGGTTAGGCCAGATCGATTTACGGATTCGCTTTCTCACGAAACGCATTGACGCGGCCGTGGTCGTCGATCCCGCCGCTCCGCGGCCAGGGTCAGCCCCTACGCGCATCTTCTTCGGCGCAACCGTGACCTACAGGGACGCCGCCGGCCTCGAACACGTCGTCTCGATCGTAGGCATCGATGAGGTGGACCTCGACCGCGGATACATCAGCTGGCGCTCGCCTCTCGCCAATGCGCTGATGAAGGCGAGCCCCGGCGATCGCGTGAACCTGCGCGCGCCAGCAAAGACGGAGCATCTCGAGATCATCGAGGTCGAGTACGCGCCGATTCCGATGGATCCTTTCCGCGAACCGCTAGGAGCTCAGTCGACGCCCAAGGTCGAACGCGCCTAGACGAAGCCGCCCGACTCTGAGCGTTCCCCCGATCTTTGTCGTTTTCGCACATTGTGCAGTCCGGAGCTGGACAGCGAGACGTTCACAATAACTGCCCGGCGATTCCTACAGTCAAATTAGCTTATGTCCCGCGATTCTGAGCGAATCACGGGCAACTCTTCCGTAACGGGATAAGGGAAGGTTTGCCGACCACCCATAAACTGTCCGGTCAGACCAAGTCGAAATGCTGGTTTTATTGAAGCTTCAGCCATCGCTCAACTCTTAAGGTCTAGTATTAGCCGAACGATCTACTTAATTCCGGGACGTCTAGGATTCACCGCAATTGCCCCATTCAACCTCGTATCGTGCGTGTCGTAGCTGATCTGCAGGTTGTAGCCGTTGGGCGTGACCGTGTGATAGCTCTTGAATTGAGCGGCGTGAATCTCGCTGCCGTCGCCGGTGTCAACCCTCACTGGGAGGCCGCGCTTGTCAAGCTCCGCCTTCACCCCGTCCGTATCCCATGGCGCGATCCCAAAGGAAATATGATTGATTTGTCCGCTGATACGCCCGGCAACCTTTCCGAAGTTGGGATCAAATGGGTTGCCTCCGCGAAGGATAATGTCTCCAACGTCGCCCATCATGACTTCGCTCTGACTTCCCTCGTCATACGTCGGCGACCATCCCAGAAGATTGCAGTAGAAGGAGACGCTTGCCTTGTAGTTTGTCGCACCGAACGAAAGGTGGTCCAACCACACGGTTTGCCAACCCGTCGACTCGAACGGGGTGAGCATGGATAGCTTGGCCTTCGCCGCTGACATTCGGCGAGCCTTCGTGTAGCCTTGGCCGTTGCTTATCTGAAGATCGAATCCATCCAGATCCTTCACATGAAAACTCTCGAATCCCTTGCCGTCGTTCTCGGCCACTGGGTTGAGACCGCGTTTCCGGAGTTCCGCCTCGACCGCCTTGGCGTTCCACGGCTCGATGTCGAAATCGTACCCTTCCACCGTCGCCCGAACAGGAACAGTAACTGCATTCCCTCCTGCGGCCGCGGGAGGGGCGACGAATGATCCAGGAGGAGCCTGTTTGAAGATGACAGTACCCCAGTCGCCGATGTCCATCACTACTTGCTTGCCGTCATCGCTCCGGAGCTTCCACCCCATTAGCGCGGCATAGAACGCCGCCTCCTTTTGAGGCTCTGCGACCCGGAAAGTGATGTGGTCCAGTGCCGTTGTCCTCCACCCCGTGCGCTCAAACACAGGCTTGATTGGGTCCGTATTGCACGCGGGTGTCCCGTAGGCCCGTATACATGAGCCTTGGCCGAACGCGGCCCCCGGCACTCCGAAGAAAAAAACGGCCAAAAGGGCGCACAACACTGCCAACGTCTGCAGCGGTTTGCAGTGTGAGATCGCGCTGGCATGTTGGTCGATGAAGAACTTCGTCTGTACGTGACTCATGTAGGGACTCCCGCCGATTCGATTTTGGCAGAGTATAACCCTGTCAGGTATTTGCATATCAAGAAGTTCTTGAAGCGGCGGAGAGGCCTATATCAATCGCGCGGGTAAGACCTAGTCGCTTTGGAGGCACCCTAAGGCTGGATATCTACCAGACCCAAAACCCCATAAATAATGATTTACGCTAGTGCTGAATCGGAGGCGCGTTTTCGCGAATACGTGAAGGCAGGCACGGTGCTCTGCGCGCGTCCGATTCAGCACTAGCGTTAACCGGGACTTAGCCTATTCGCTGGTTACTACGTTCTTTCGGAGCTATCATGTGAAGCAGGGTGAAGAAACTGTATGTGTCGACGCCCCGCAATTATTTACGGCACCGCTTTTACATTGTCGGTTGTGACTCTCTTAGATAGCTACGTCGCGTTTCGATGGTTCCTCATCTGCTATCAAACATGGTGCCTTGGGCACCCGAACCCATTCGTTTTCGGGCCAGAGCTGGGCGCTATGGTGTTATCCTTCCTGACTGCCGTGATTATTTTTTGGTTGGTAGCGAAGCGGGCTAAGCAGAATCACACTCAGGAGCGGCTTAACTCCTGAGTCGCGTACTCGGAAACTTGAAATGCAAACCCTGTACGACGTCGCAATGATGCAGTTCCTGCGAAGCCTCTGACAGGAATTATGTGGCGTCGGGGACCGTCCATGTGCCTCGCTAGCCAAAACCGGTTCCCCCAGCGCCACATAACGCCGAACGCCACAGAAGAGTTCATGCCCGATTCTACGTTGGGACCAGGTTTCCCGAGAACTCGGACAGAACTCGGACAATCGGCCCGCGGGAAGGCACGCCGCAGGCGTTCGGTAAGCCTCCAAGTGCTCGATTAGTCGCATAATCGTGGTTTTAGGTTGGTTCCAGTATCCGGTGAGGAATCCTGCGAACCACCAGTTACCCGACCAAGTGCTGATGATTTATAATTTCCGCGGTGTTCCGCACTTTCACATCTATCCTGCTTTTCCTAGTCGCGCTGGCAACGGCAGCCTGCGCCCAGAAAACGGGAGCCGAATTTGGGAGCAACCCTCCAAATGGTTGGATACATGCGCCTAGCCGGGAGCGAAACGATGGACTGTGGCAGTGTGCCGCCTATGGAGGAAGCTGGGTCGTTAGCAATGACGGCGGCAGCATCGCACTTAGAAGATTTGACCCGAGGGGAGAGAAGCAAGAGCCGATACCGCCGAATGTGAGTCTGTCGAAAAAGATGATTGGCCGACGCACATTTAAGCCGACTTCGAGGGGTTGGCTCGCCGGATTCGACGCTGGTGAGTTCGGGGGCGGGCTCTGGTGGTTCAGTCGTGATGGCTCTAAAACTATTGAAGTGCTTTCGGAAAACGTCCACGCAATTTATCAAATAAATTCAACCATTCTGATACTGACTGGACTAAACCACCTGGGACTCAACTACGGCCACCTTTACAGGTTTAGTGATATTCCTGACAAAGTAAATGTAACGTCGGTGGCCTATCTTTACGGCTCGCCGGAGGCGTCAACTGTCGAAACTGGCGGCAATATTATTATTGCGACACCCAACCGCGTTCTCCGAGTGGGCGCAGAAGGGAAAGTCGATGAACTTTTCAAATCAGGAGAACACCTGACCTACCCGACGTCCGTCGGGGTGGACACGAATAGAAACATCTATGTGGCGATGAGATTTTTTGTGTTGCGGCTCATTCCGCAAGGGAGCGGCTACAACGCGGAGTGGTTAATGCCAGAGCAATGCCAGTCATTCAATCTTGAAAAATACATCTGCACTTGCAACGGTGAGGCTCAGCAATCGCATTGAATCAACTGCCTTGTGCTAGGGGCCTGATTCGTTCAATCGTCGGATGCCGCAAGGCGAAGACGTGCCCGTCATTCGAACATGAATCGTATTTCGCTTCACATCAACAGGGCCATTTCCAAACGGACGGCTCTTGTTTTCAATCTTTTGCGGCTGCGCACCATGTATTTGCTGACGCTGCTCTCACCGATGTCGATGCCGAGCTTGAGCTGCTCACCCTGGATCCGTGGTGCACCCCAAGAAGAATTCTCTCGGCACATCTTGCGGATCAGATCTCGGACCTCGCGGGAAATAACAGGTCGTCCCGGTTGGCCGTGCCGCACCTTCCAGGTCCAGAAAAGACGAAAGCCCTTGCGATGCCAGGCCATGACTGTTTCGGGCTCGACGATGGCCAGCGCCGAGCGCCAGTCGCTCCAGACGCGGGACAGCCAGACCCATAATAGGCGGTCCAACGGTCGATTTACGCCAGAATGCCGCCGCAAATCTCCGTACGATTCGAATTTTCCGACAAAGAAGTGAAGGGCTCAAGCCGGTTTTGACGCGGCGTGCCTCGGGCGGAGGATTCCATTCACCAGAACGAACAAAAGAACTGCGGTCAGCGCGGCGGTAACGAAAGCCCAAATTAAAACGTGGGCGTTCACGCCCATCACGTAGTCCGGAACTCCATGCAGGTCACCCAGCGCCTCCATGAGACGCTCTTGATTAGCCAACACATAACTCGAAGAGCGGTATTCCGCAAATGCACGTTGAAACGGCAGAAAGCTCATCAGAAAAGCAGCGCTGGCAACGAGAAGCGTGGCGGGAGCGTAGTCCGCGATCCAGCACAGTGCTCTCCGCCAAATCGTTTTCGCATGTCGAATCCGCGCGGGCCACAGTTCTAGTAGCAACATTCCTGCAAGTGCAGCGAACCCGGCGATCACACCTAAAATGCCGAATCCCTGCACAAGTATGCCCTCCCACTGGAAAGCTTGCGCCTGGGCACGGGTTGCCGGATCGTGATCGGGCCGCATTGATCGGGCGCGTTCATTGATCTGCTCGATCCGCAGCGCCGCCCTTCGCGCATCTTCCGCATTGCCCGTGCTCGAATAGAAATCGACCAGCTCTTTGTCGGCACTTCGCGAAATCGTCATGCCAATCAGTTTCTCGAGTTTATCTCCGCTTCCGTCCGCTATCCGCATTCCAAATGCGTCCAGTTCGCCAAGCAACCTCTCCGCGCGACTCAAATCTCCTGCCACGCGGGCCTTCTGTGCCTCGTGTATTTTAACTCGCTCAAAAAACGTCAGGTTCAGCAAACTTGGAATCGCGTGGTACCACAATCCGTAGAGTACTATCTTCGGCGACAAATTCTTGTCCCGATTCCAAACCGTGCGCGTGAGCCGGTAGTGCTTTTGGACGTAGCTGTCATACCGCGGGGCGCCAAACGCGCGCTCCATGAGACCCATCCATTTCGAATCGCTTTCCACAACTTCGAACTCCGCATCTTTCAGAATCCCATGTTGATAGAGCGGGCGAATGCGCAACGGGTCCAGCGTATCGGCTGCAAGCAGATAGGGCACTGCGTTATCGGGATCAGCCGCTTGTAATCGAACAAGCCATTCCTCTCGCGGCGGAGCATAATTCGGCCGATGACTACTTGCGCTGTAAAGCCAAATGAGTCCGGGATCAAGTGCAACCGCGTGTTCGACCAACCCAACGGCTCGCTTTTGGTCCGTTGTACTGAGTGCCACAAAGGCGAGCGTACTTGCATCCTTCTCTTTTTCCGCACGAGCCGCAAGTCCTTCCAGCGTCCGCGCGTCCGAATCCGACTGCCGGTATTCCTGCCAATGGTATTCCTGCCAACTCGCCCGCACCGTTCGAATCGCCTCACGCCCCTCAGGCAAAGCCAGCAACGCCGCTGCCGCTGCCAGAAGCGCTGCCGTAAACGCCCGCGAGCGTTTCGGAAGCATCGAAGGCCCTTCCACGCCGCCGGGAAGGGAACCGCCTCCCGGAAGTTTTTTCATCCATCTCCAGCCACTCGATAGCACGGAACGCAAGAAGAACATGATTCCTCCTAGCGACCATCGCACCGTTTCGAACGCGCTCGCCGTCTCGTCAATCTCCGCCGCCAGCGCCAGTCCCCAAGGACGAGTCTCTTCAGGCCAATACCGCACAGCACACCCAAGCGCCCACCGCGCAAGACGCGCCGTCACAGAGTTTTCTTGTGTGGACATGCTCATGCCTCATGCTCCGCCGGCTTCCAAAAACGCTGCTCCTGCGCCGCGCGAATTTCCTCCCGCGCCCACTCCCGCGCAGTTCCGGAGAGCCTGTAGAGATGTCTCGGCGGCCTGCCGCGTGTTTTCGCTTCTTCCCACCGCGTTTCCAGCCAGTGCAATTTCTCAAGCCGCATAAGAATTGGATAAAGCGTTCCAGAAGGGATACCCGTGCTCTGGCTCAGCGAATACCCGTGTTGCCATTGCCCGGCGCGGCCCAGCAGAGCATCCAGCACCGCCAACGTTTGCTTCGAAAGTCGAATCCGCAGTCCCATAGTATAACTCTACATAGATAGATATAATCAGGCAAGCTCTACTTTTGGCCGCTTTCCTTTGGCTAAACTCCTCCCAGCCTGTTTTCTCCGCTCATCCATCCCCCGGGCTGACGCGAAAGGCCTTGCCTGCCGCCAAGTACTCTACGTTCGCGTCCGTCAAGGGATATCACGTTCGAGCGAGGGAAGTAGGAGATGTTTCTATCTCGATTGACCACGGCGTCGAGGACTGCGATATGACTCTCGGTCCGCACGGCTCCGCGAGCCCATCACGTCCGTAAGGGCGCATCCCGAATAACCCGCGTATGGGGTTTCGGTAACGAATCCGAAGTCGTTTGACAATTATATCTACGTATGTAGACTTACTCAAGGCCCGGAGGCACTTTTGCGGGCACTCTTGTGAGGAGGGAAGATCGATGCGTCTATCACGGATTCAAATCATCAGCGGTGTGGGACTTCTGCTCGTTGCGCTTTCCGCTGCGTCGGGCGCCCAGGATCAAACATCGCCCAGCCAGGAAGAACGCGGCAAAGCCATCAACCTCGTTCGGGCAATCAATACAGCCGAAGTGCGGTACAACGTGAATATCAGTCACGGCAACTTTGCTTCGTGGACGGAACTCTACGACAGCGGATTGGTGAAGGAGCTGCAAGTTTCGTCGGGCGCCGAAGTAATCCCAGGCTACCACCTCGATCTGCTCGCGTCGCCGGATGGAAAGTCCTTCATGCTCGCGTTGCATGACAAGAAGGACGGCGATGGTCTCTTCTCGGTGTTCAGTGACCAGACCGGAATCATTTTCCTGGGTGCACCGCCACAATAAACTCGCCGAGAAGCGCAATCGCGTGCGAGCGCAGCACCCGCTCGCATACTTAGCCGGCTTCTTCGGGCGAAGCATTCTTATCTTTATATTACTTCGTCGGTAATATGGACCCCGGCGTCTGCAACAAGTGTGCAACGATTCGGACAGACAAAGGGCGTAAGTGATTGAAAATATGGCGGGGACGACGAGACTCGAACTCGCGACCTCTGCCGTGACAGGCGGGAAGTCAATCACTGGCGCAAGCAGAATCAGCAGGTTAGGCGTGCGGTAGTCGGCAACCGTTGGCTCTATCGGGACTCATCGGCACATTTTGTGCAACGTTTTGTGCAACGACGTCTTTAAAGTGACCGTTGTGTTCTTTTTCCGATAGTTGAGGCGTGAACGTCTCGCTCACTAACAAGTAGGTCAGTCTCCCGCTTTGCCCGGGAAATGATGCCCGACTTCGAAGTATCTCCCTTCCATCAATTGATTATCGACTACCTGGAGTTCCTGCTCAACAGACACATTAGGAAGCTGGCCATCATCACCCCGCCAGCGTATGCGCTGGGAAGAAATCCGACCGAGACTATATTCACGGTGCGCCTGCTTGGTCAGCAGCTCTTGCCGCCCTTTCATCAATGAATACCAACGATTCTTGGTCTTCAGCCAGCCATTCCCGTCATCCTTGTAAATCCCCAGCTTGAGCAGGCGTGACGGTCAACAAAGGAAAACGGGTGAAACACAGATTCTTCGTTCAGGCGGTCTCGGCAATCTGTCTGATTTTCTCCGCGAGGGCGTGATGAAGAATTTAGTTTGCGTCCAATGACATCCCTGGCTCTGTCACAAACCGGGCGTCAAGTTTATCGCGGGCCGCGTATAATCGCGGATAGGAATCCATGAGCCTAGAAACCGCAAGAATGAGCCGCTTCACCACAGGCCGGATGATTGCCTTTGGTGCTTTCATATTTTTGCTCACAGCCCATCCGATGAGTGCGCAGCAGAAAACAGAGTGGACCTGGAAAGACTTCCAGGGCAAGACCCGAAGGCGCGCAGATTTGGACAATATCCTAAGAGAGCACCGACTGTGGCAGGCTTCAGGGGGCGGGTCAGGAACACGAGCGCAGTTAAGCGCATTCCTGGACGATGCGGACCTGAGCGGCGCGGAGCTGTTCGACGCGGACTTGAGCTACGCAGGCCTGAGCCACGCGAACCTGAGCCATTCGAACCTGAGCTACGCGCGCCTACCCAGTGCATTCCTGAGGGAAGCGGACCTGACCGGCGCAGACTTGCGGGACGCGGACCTCGACGGCTCGTACCTGGGGGAGGCGGACCTTTCGAAGGTACAACTTCGTCATGCGGACTTGGCTCGGTCAATCTTCGAACCAAAGTCACTTCCGGAACTGAGGGGAATTGCATCAGCAAGGAACTTGGAACTGCTGACCTATAAAGACAATCCCGATGCATTGGTTCAACTGCGCAAGCAGTTCGAAGACGGCGGCTTCCGTGAGCAGGAACGGAAGATTACATACGCACTTAAGCGGAGAGAGGCAGAGCTAGCTTGGGAGGGATGTAAGTCCCGGAAAACCGGAGACAAAACCAGAGCGATTATTTGGTCATCGGACAGCAATTTGGCCAACTGCGGCTCGTTTGTCTTGAATCGGGTGTTTTTTGACTCGACTTGCCAGTACGGGATGAGTCCGGGACGACCGCTAAGCTTGGGCGTTTTGCTTTGGCTCTTGTGCTCGGTCCTGTATTTTGTGTGTATTCATGCTCCAGGGAAAACAGGACTTTATCGTGTCAACACACCGAATCCCCAGGAAAGCTCATCAGTTCCGCGACGTGTTGAGGAAATCTTGCCCGGCGAAATGAAAGCAAGCGGAGCACGACGGTTTCTTGAATTTTTCGGACGCGAATGGACAGTCTTTCGGGCTTCCATGTTCTTCAGCTTGATGAGCGCGTTCAATATCGGATTCCGGGACATCAACTTTGGACGGTGGCTGCGGCTGCTGACGCGGCAGAAGTTCGATATCGAGGCGGTCGGCTGGGCGCGCGTGGTGGCGGGCTGGCAATCGCTGCTCAGCGTGTATTTTATTGCCCTGTGGGTGTTGACCTACTTTGGGCGACCGTTCGGATAGACAAACGGGAGAGGTAATTCTGGGAAGGAGGAGCGCACGAAATGCTACCTCTACATATCTGAGAGCAAGGTGAATGGGCGTGGCTCCTTCGCCCACGACCTTGAACGACTAAGGCCTCCAACGCGAGGACTACGAACAAGAACCGCTTTGCAAGGGCTAGGGCTTGACCGTGCGGCCCGGCCCTGGCCTGTAAGGTCACTGTATACTGAGGTTTGCGTAACCTGACGTCACGGAGGTGCACGAATGGCCTCCATACTTCGGTGCGCGGGGCGGGAGCTAGTCGTATTCACTCTTTTTCCACTGCTTCGGAGCCTGTCCCTCGCCAAAATGTCATCGCAGGTGAAGAGCCTTAAGAATCAGCAACATCCAGTTCGGAACTACGAGGCGAAGGTTCGCGCGGCCGTCGGATCGCTGCTCTCCAGCGCCATACTTTTTGTGAGTTACAGACCCTATGCCGAACTCCTTCAGCGTTTCCTGAGTAAGGGTGATGATGCCCAGCTGTTTGAACTTTCGGCCTTCCTCCGCGACACGCAGCTCCCCTTCGGCTCGCAATTCAACCTAGGCCCAGGCTCATGGTACGTGGGCTCATCGAGAGTTGTATTCTATTTTTGGCTTGGCCTAACGATTTTGTGCGGCCTCGCGTTTTTCATCGCCGTCTTGCGCCACTTCCACCACCGTACGCGTGCCAACGCTACGATATAGCCCTGGTTCTGTGACGTGCACTGAGTCGCCTTCCTAGTGCCTAACGCCCTTACCGTCCATGCGAAGTACCTTGGAAGTGCTCACATTGATCTAGATGATGCTCGTCGCCGAAGCGATTTTCGCTAAACTTTTGAGGAGCCAGATGTCACCTCCTATCGTCACCTTACTGTACCCAGATGTGGCCGAGTTACTGAATTCGCCCCGGCGAAATACCCGCGCGGTCCCACAACGTGCGCGTCTGCGCGTATACATAGCACCTGCAGTTTATGGTACTTCCCGTCCTGTACCGATGGCGCAAATGTCAGCCGATAGCGCGCATTTCTCGCTACCACTGCCCCCTGGATCGCCTTCTCTAAATCGGCATCCGTATTCATGTAGATCTGCCCGCCCGTCAGGTCCGCCAATCGTGCAAGTGAGCTGGCAGATTTTCCGACGTCGAAATCCTGAAGCCCTGTTGCCGTCACCGCTACGCTAACCACGGTCGCATCCGCCGCCACTGCTTCCGTACTGAAGTGCTCCAAAAATGGAGTGAAGTCCATGCACGTTTCTAGGATCGCCGACATACCAGCAGCGTGCGGAAGCTGGCAATATCCGCTGCATATGCCGGACGCGTACGTGCCCGTTGCGCTCGAAATTACGTCATTCTCACAGGAAGAGCGAACCTTAATCGGTACCCCGCCGGTTATCCAAAGCAACGTTTTGGGCCCTCGTACAGCCGAGAAGTCGTCCTCCAGTTCGCTAAGTCGTCGAAAGGTCAGTGGCGCACGCCAAGCCTCCGTCGTCTGGTCCTCGTCTCGGAATCCGCGCACTTCGTTGATCGCTTGCATCAGTAACGGCCGAATCGTCTTGGTCCACGGCGCATCTTCTGGCTTTTCAGTCTTACTACCGCTGGCAATGCTTCCGTGTGGCCGCACCGGATACAGCTCTCCCTCTGTCGTCAGCAAATACAGATAAATTCCCTCGTCCGTTTCCAGTGGGTTCAGGGCTCTGATGATCCGGTTCGCGATGTATTCGCGTCTTGACCAACCTGTATTCATCAGGTCAAACAGAATCACGATCGGCGGCGGACGAGTCCCTGGGGTGCTTTGTGCGGAAGTAACCTTGAACGAAGTGATTGCCCGCGGCTTCACATCCTCGAAAATCTGGAAATCTGTTGCCGTCAAATCCGTCACCGGCCGGCCTTTGCTGTCCAGTGCCGTAACATTCAAAACTACTTCTTCTCTCTTCGGCAGCGCACTCTCGCTCAACTCCAGCGGCGCCGCTTCCATCACCGCAAAAACCGCCGGCCGCCATTCCGTGCTCTTCCCCTCGCCATTGCTCGCCTGCACCTCTAGTCGGTACACCCCGGGCGTCAACCGTTTCAGCGGCGCTCCCCGCGCCACGGCAATCAACGGACTGCCCGCCTTGCTGTATGTCTTCGTGTCCACAGGAGCAAACGTATCCACTTCGGTGCCGGATTCCGTGTCGGTGATTCTCATGTTCACTTGTACTTTTGCGCCTGGCTGTCCATCCACCAGCGGGTCGTTCACCTCGAAATACGCGAACAGCATGTCGCTCGACAAGAATTGCGGATTCGCCGTTGGCGTAAACTCCACACCTTTGCTGGTCAGCGGCGTATAGCTCTTCGCCACCCGCGCCGTTGCCTCAGTCGCTTCCGCCGGCATGTTTCGCGCGCGCTGCGATAAAACCACGTCGCTGATCGCCAGCTTGCTTGCGTCGTAACTCGCTACCGTCAACGGCACCTCTTGCACCCCGAAGTGCACCCCGTCACCGAGTACTGCGCGAACCTGATACTCCCCGGGGGAAAGCGCAAACTGTGTTTCGTATCGGTCGGGAAGCAGCGATTCCGCGCCGGGGGGTTGCGCTACGACGTATTGCGATTGGGCCTGCTGCTCCCCCGCGTTTGGTTTCTTCTCATTCCCGTAATCACAGCAAGCAAAGTCGCTGTACCGCTCCGCCAGCGTTCCGTCCTTCCGGTACACCATCACGAGTAACCCGATTGTCGCGTACAATGTCCCGTCGCGGAATTCATGCAACAGTGCCTGCCCCGAAAAATCAAGCGACACGTAAACCCGTGCCACATCGGGGTTCTCCGCGAATGCCCACGCTTTCATCTTCAGGTCGATATCGCTCCGCGTTCCGGGATTTGCCTTTGCTTCCAATTGTTTTCCAAATTCCGTACCGCTCAGCGGATCGCTCGCCGGATGGTCGGTGTTGCAGTATTCGTTCCGCGTCCACACCTCCAGGATCGCTCGTTCTACTTTCACCTGGATTCGGTGGCAACTCCCCGCGGGCGATTTCGCAGGTGCGTACGCTAGCACGTACTGCGGCCACGCCAGCCACACCCGCATGTCTGTCTTCGGCGTATCCGGATAGGCCCACAACCCTCCGCCGGTCCCTACAATCTCCGGATGTTTTCCCAGGTTATCCTCCACTACGCGGGAAGCTGGTGGTTCCATCTGCGCTCTTTGAATTTTTTGTTCCACCCCATCTTCAAAGAGGTGAAAATCCTTCTCCGTCAGATCCTTCACCGCAATGCTGTCCCACAATTTCTCGCTCTTTGCCACCAGATCGCCATAGGAGTCCCGGTGATGCGGTTTCATCTTGTTCAGCCGCGCATAAATTACCTTGTCAAACACAACGGTAGGCACCAGAACCTCATGGGATTGAACCCGAATCGGATCCTGCGCCGCAGAGAGTGGCAGTGGCTCTGTGGAAACGCATAACAACACAAGAGAAAAGAGGACAATGCGGGCGTCGACAAGCATGTGAGCTCTCTTTTTCCAAGCGAGAGTGCGCGAAATTTGCGGCGGAGGACCTCTCTATAGCTAACTGTACTCAAACTTCTAACGTAGTAGACGCGATTTTAGGTTAACAGAGGTACGTCGTAATCCCTCAGCTAAATACAAGCTCCATCTGATTAACGCCGTACTCGCCAAATTGAACCTTGCACGGCCCGCAAGAGCTGCTGTTGCGGGTGCCAGTGCCTGCCGATGGCCGAGGTGTGGGCAGAGATGCAAAACGCAGGTAGAAGAGACGAGCCGAAGACGGCTGCCGCTGGAAGGTAGCAACCATGGAAGCCTCGGTCAAGACAAGCATCGTCCAAACTATACTTACGCCGGGACTTACACAATTACCGCCCGGCTTACAGAATGCGCATGCCGGTGCAAAAAAGGAGCAGCACGCAGAACGGAAGCCTGATAAAAGCCAACCGCCGGAATGGACAGGAAGTGTGGGAATTCCGGTGGCGCGATCGAACCAATGGGAAGGCGATCTACCTCAGGATCGTGTTGGGCAGTGCATGGCACAATTCCCGACCGAGATCGAAGCGCGCGCGGCGGCCGCGGGCATTGTTCTTGAGATCAACGTCAACGATCCTCGAGTGCAGACGCACGCCCTTACCCCTTACGATGTTGTAACTTGGCGACCCTTGGCGGCGTCCCAATTAAAGAGACTCTCGTATCCACAGACCGTGCGCGTCCCGCAGCGTTGCCAGTGAGGCTTGGCGCGGCCAGAGGAGCCCGTGTTCATGAGCGAACGTTTCGGGGTTCTTCTCCTGATATCTTTCCTGTGTGCTTACGCTGTCCCCGCTCAGGATGCCAAGCCCTTTACCGTGCAGGACAGCGGTCCCATCCACCTCGATGTTGTCGTCACGGAGAAGTCCCTAGCACCAGTGAGCGGGCTCCAGCTGGAAGACTTCACACTGCTGGACAATAACGTGCCGCGGGCCATCACTATCGACGGCGGCAGGCTCAGGTGGAAGTCGTTCTGGTCATCGACGCCGTGAACGTCGAAGCCCGAGAGCTGGCCATAGAGCGCGAAGAGATCAAACGATTCCTGAAAACCGACAAAGGCCGTCTGGCCTACCCAACTACATTCGCGGTCCTCACGGAGACCGGAATCCAGCTTCATTTGGGCTCTTCGCGAGATGGCAAAGCAATCAGCAACGCGCTGGATCACTCTAGGATTCCCGCGCGCAGCACGGGACGAGACACAGACCGCGGTGCGACGGCCAGCTTCGAGAGTTCATTCGTAGGATTTGCGCAAGTCGTGGCGGAGGAGCGCGAGCGGTCTGGGCGAAAGCTGATCGTCTGGCTCTCTCCACGTTGGCCGATGCATTCCAACCCGCAAATCTCCAGGCCGTTTCAAGAAGGCCAGATCACACTCTACATGGTCGATCCTTCAGGCACCGCAGACCTTGAGCCAGGGCTAGAGGACACTCCTGTGAATCGCATAAGACCGGCCGATACCGCGACGCAGAGCGGTGGTCTGGCGCTACACCCGGGCAACGACATGGCTTCCGCCATGCGACGATGCGTTGCCGATGCAAGAACTTACTACGAGATCTCCTTCAATCCCGCCACCGCTGATCGACCTAACGAGTACCACCATCTGGAAATCCGTGTCGCAAAACCCGGGCTGACCGCGCGCACTCGACAGGGGTATTACTCGCAACCACCCCGCGCAGAGAACTTTACTGCTGGGTCTGAACAATCCGGCAACGCCGGCGGCGACAACAACCCTCCAGGCGCGGCTCCGGCAGACGCCCGCAACGCAGTTTATGTGATTGCGCATCCCTACCTAGATTGGCCGCTGGCACAACTCACCGAACACATTCCAGAACTGCAAGCCATCCAGCCTGCAGCGGACCAGCAACAGCTACCCGTCATCCTGGAAAACATGGGCCGGACCGTGGACGATTTCGTCCGCAACATCGGTGACCTCATCGCCGACGAAGATGTGACGCAGGAGAAGTTGAACGCAAAGGGGAAGGTTGAAGCGAAGGAGCGGGTTCGTGACAACTATTTGATTCTTCATCATGGCTGTGCATGGGGAGCAAGCGCGGAATATCGAATGGACGATAAGGGGAATCGCCTGGGGCCAATAGGCCTCGAAAAAGGTGATCTAGTTACTTCCGGCTCCGCTTTGAGCTGTATCAGTTTCTCTTCAGTCGTTCAGCCACAGTCGCGGTTCCGCTATCTCGGTGAGGAAAAGCTTGGTTCCCGAGAGACATATGTCCTGGCGTATGCTCAGAAGCCTGGCGAAGTTACTTTCACAACCGCAATGAGGGGAACCGGAGGGCATGAAGTGGATATGCTGACGCAAGGAATCTTGTGGGTGGACAAAAATAGCTTCCAAATCTTCCGCATGCGCACCGATTTACTGGTGCCGAACGCTGAAATTGGACTCGATCAGTTGACAACAGAAGTGACATTCGGCGAAGTGCGAACCCTCCGTCACGACGATTCTCTTGGGTAAACGAGTCAATACAAAGTAGGGCTACGAGAGTGGCTGTTTTTGACCCCGGGCAACAGGGGAATGGCGCGAACATCGAAGGAAGGTCCGCCGCCAGGGACACACTCGCCTTCTCTTAGCGGGAAGTGGCCCACACGGGCGCATGCATTGATGTTGGTGACGGTGTCCGGCGATATATCGTGGGTACGGCGACCGACGGTATATTCGATTCTGTCGGTGAATTCGCGGACGGTGTCCGCACGGATTACTTGCCCATTGCCGAGATGCAAATAAGCGGGTTTGGGCGGGTCTTCAATGCTGAATGTGAAGGAGAGGGCAATCTCGTGTTCTACGGGCTTCCCCGCCACTCTGCCGAACGAAACACGCCACTGTTGAACCGCCTTCATTGCGGAGTCTACGAGCAAAAGGTCACCAGAAACGGGCTGCAATTCGACAATCGACCCATCATCAGCAAAAACCAGATGGAGCTTCACCACTCCCTCGATGTGCGCCAACCGTGCTTCCTTTGGGTAAAGCGGCTTCACGAAATGCATGTCGTAGCAACACAGGTGCTCTTGCTTCTCTGGAATCCGCAGAACTTTCGAGGCAGGCGTCGCTGGGGGCGTGTCTTGCGAAGGTGTCTGCGCAAAAAGAGTGAACTGCAAAGAGTGAAAAATCACTTGAGCTAACAACAATTGGGAGAGCACGACATCTTTATAGCATGCAACCGTGGCATGGGGTCATTGCCGTCAACGAGACATATAGAGAGCGTTAATGACCGGCATCACGCTCTGACACCCTAGCTTCTTACCAGATTGTGATTTGAAGGCCTACAGATTCGATGTCCGTCCCGGCCTCCGAGGTGTTCTCCGCTTCCGTTGAATGAAATCAAAGCTGAGGAGAGCGAGTCCCGATAGCGGACCGAGAAACCCAAACAGCCGGGCCGCACTCAGCAAGGGTGGATAGGGCTACGGATGGGATGCGCGCTGCCATTCGTTCAGTAGGTGTACCGCCAGAAATAAGGCGAAGGTAAGAAAATCGCTCCCAGGCAAGAGAAAACGATACGTAGCGAAGGAGATTTCAAATCCGCAACCATCTTCCCACTACCTCTGCGCCCGGACCAAAAGTCGTAGACCCTCCCGGTCGCCCCAGCGATAAGAAGGTTTAGCGCAACGCCGAATGAAACGAACACGACAATCCATTTAATTTCCATTCGCTTGCTGAGCCTAACAGGAATCGGCCGGTTGTGAGTAAACCTGTCGGGTCCCGATAAGTAACCGGCATCTAAGCTTGCCCCAAAGCCGAAGGTCCACCCGGTCAGACTGGCGTAAATTTTTGCCGCCTTGGGCACCTTGAGCTGCCCCTTCAGAAGCCAATTCAGTGAGCTAGTCGACACACAGACCAGAAA
>Ga0207000_1049_pt2 | contig 41021 bp, 39 predicted proteins | sample Alteio_BWMinCont_90_FD_153498 | JGI IMG/M metagenome (GOLD analysis project Ga0207000, IMG submission 153498) | Enriched cells from forest soil in Barre Woods Harvard Forest LTER site, Petersham, Massachusetts, United States -... | ecosystem: Environmental > Terrestrial > Soil > Temperate forest >...
GTTCTCACGGGCAGCCCCCCCGGCGACCTGTACGCCATTATCCGCGCAGGAGATCACCCTATTTTTAACCGTGAAGGCGACGATATTCACCTCACCGTTCCGGTTAGCATTACGGAAGCGGCGCTGGGCGCCAAGGTCGAAGTTCCAACCATCGATGGCCGCGCCATGCTCAAGATTCCGCCGGGAACGCAGTCGGGACAGAAGCTTCGGCTGCGCGAAAAGGGCGTACCGTCTGCCACCAAGGAAGGCGCACGCGGAGATGAGATCGTCGAAATCAAAACCGCCGTCCCCATGCCTCACGACGAGCGCTCGAAGGAAATCCTACGGGAGTTGGCGAAATTGAATCCCGAAGATCCACGCGCGGAACTCTGGAAGAATGTCTAACGTACAATTGCTGCCGTTTTTGGCATCAAAAAGAAGATGAAGAAAGTCACGGCTCCGCCAGCCATTTTTATCTCGAAAACGGGGATCTTGACTGTACTGCTGTTTGCTTGTCTCTGCCATGGGCAGAGTGCCGGAGTTCAGCAGAGCACAAATAGCAACACCCCTCAACCCTCACAGCCGCAGATGATGTCGCGGGCAGAGGTGACCGGGATCATCGCGGCCTCTCGAAAGATTGTCTCTCCGAACGGTGTCGATGAGCTTCTTCCGTTGCAGATCAATGGGTCAACGCAGTGGGTATCCATCCGCGGGAAAGATCGCCGCAACCCTATTATTCTTTTTCTGCATGGCGGTCCGGGGTCGCCGACGATGCCCGCAGACTATACCTTCCAGACGCCTTGGGAAGATTACTTCACCGTGGTGCAGTGGGACCAGCGTGGCACGGGAAAGACGTACGCCTCTAATGACCCGAACGCGCTAGCTTCGACGATGACGATCCCGCAGATGACCAGCGATACGGAAGAGGTGGTGCAATACCTGCTAAAGACATTCAGCAAGCAGAAGATTTTTCTGCTCGGACACTCATGGGGGAGTGTACTCGGTCTGGCCGTTGCGCAACGCCATCCCGAGTGGCTCCATGCATATTTAGGCGTGGGACAGATGATCAATATAAGACGTAGCGAAGAGGAGGGTTATCGCTTCGCGCTGGACGAGGCTCGCTCTCATCACAACTCCGAAGCCGAAAAAGAACTCCTGTCCATCGCTCCTTATCCCGGTACAGCTGAGCTGACTTTTGCCAGAATCGGAGTGCAGCGTAAGTGGATCATGTTCTATGGCGGCCTCACTTACGGACGCACTGATTTCTCCTATGACGGAAATGCGTGGAATATTTCACCGGATTACACGGACAAAGATCTAGATCTGGTTGATGAAGGCAGTTTGTACTCCCTGACTCATCTTTTGAAGGCCGCGGAAGAACTGAACTACGAGAATCTTGTTAATTTCAAGTGCCTAATCTTCCTTGTTGAGGGTCGGCACGATTACGCAACCTTTCATACGGTTGCTGATGAGTGGTTCAAGCGCGTCCATGCGCCTGCAAAGAAACTCGTGTGGTTCGACAATTCGGCCCATATGGTAATGCAGGAAGAACCAGGCCGTTTTCTTTATCACCTTATTACCGACCTGCGACCGATCGCTGTGAAAGCGGGCGACGGCTCATCGATCGAATGACGTCACGCCAAGCAGCGTCAGATTCGGTTACTTCTTGCTGGGATCGTCCGCAGGGTTCACATAGTTGAACTGCAGCGGCGACATCCCATGCACCTGAACCACCGTTGGTCCCGAAGCCATCCCGTAGTGGTGCATTTCGGGATCCAGATAAGCGAAGCTTCCAGCGGGGAAGGTCCCCATTTTAGCCGCGTCGAATTTGTCCCCCATACCCACCTTGAAACTCCCCGAGATGACGGTGACGTTCTCCCGCTTGGGGTGCCAGTGAGGTGCGATCTTGTATCCGTCGGGCATCTTCAGCCGGATGGTGAAATCGCCGGTGCTGGCGGTTGGATCGCCTTCCAGCACTGCGATCTGTGCGCCAGCGGCCACGAACGGCGGAGGCGGTCCCCACTTGATTTGATTCGGCGTAAAGGTATTCTGCGTTTTTCCTGATTGGGCAAGCAGGACGATGGTACTCATCAAGAAAGCAGCTACCAGCACTTTCTTCATAGAAACTTCCTCCTGAGAGAAACGGTTTTCAAAAATTGCATTATTTATACCAGATCGTTCGAGCTGGTTTTCGGGTAGTCGCTCAATTCGAAAAGGAAGCGAACCAAACGCGCGATTATTGCGTTGCAAAGAACGCGACGCTTCGCGCGGTCCGCCCGGATCCCTCGCTGCGCAAAGAACGCTTGCTCGGGATGAGAATCAAATATCGGTTTTCTGACCTGCTTCGCTGAGCGAGGCGAACTGGCCGTTACCTCCGTCGCAGCCCCTCCGAGAAAAAATATCTTGAATTTTGGTCACTTTTTTTCCACAACGCATCTAAATTGCCGTATTCTCACGAATGCGAACTAACTTCAGCGCAGCTTCCGGAATCTTAGTGCACCGGAAGGCCCAGAGCGAATGTAGGCGCGACGGGGTTGGCTGAGAGTGATTCGCCCAAGGGAGGAAGACATAGAAATTGGCAACAGCTAGCGCGCCACGTCAACAATTCCAGCCACCCACGATCGTCCCCCATCGGAAGAAATCGGTTCGCCTCACCTTGTGGCCACTCGTCGCCGCCACCTTTTTTATGGTGTCGGGCGGCACCTATGGTACCGAGGACATCGTGCGCGGCGCCGGTTACGGCAAGGCTATCCTTATTCTTCTTCTAACTCCGATTCTGTGGAGCCTGCCGACCGCGTTCATGATCGGCGAACTCTCCAGCGCCCTGCCTTACGAAGGCGGATACTACGCCTGGGTGCGCCGCGCCATGGGCAACTTCTGGGGATTTCAAGAAGCGTGGCTCTCGCTGGTGGCGTCGATCTTCGACATGGCGATTTACCCGACACTGTTCGTGCTCTATCTGACGCGGTTGTTTCCCTGGTTCGCTGAAGGATATCGCGGATGGCTGGTCGGACTGGCTGTCGTCGGCGTCTGCGCACTGCTGAATATCGCCGGAGTGCGCGTGGTTTCTACAACCTCTCTCTGGCTGCTCATTGTTTTGTCGGCACCGTTCATCCTGATCGTGGCCATTGCTCCCTTCAAGATTGGAGCGCTGGCTCACGCTGTGACCAAACCGACTACGTCTTCTGTGGACATCCTCACCGGTTTGCTCATCTGCATGTGGAATTACATGGGATGGGACAACGCATCGACCATTGCGACAGAAGTCGAGCGTCCGCAGCGGACGTATCCTCGCGCCATGCTGGCCGCGGTCGTGATCGTGGCCCTGAGCTACATCGTTCCCGTGGCCGCCATGTGGATGACCGGGCTTTCGTCGAGCGCATGGGAAACCGGATTCTGGGCGGATATTGCCGGCCTGCTGGGTGGGCCACTGTTACGCGTAGGCCTCGCACTCGGCGGAATGATCAGCGGCTTCGGAATGTTCAACGCTTTGGTCATGAGTTATTCGCGTCTGCCGCTGGCCATGGCTCAGGACGGAATGCTGCCCCGCGTCTTTGGCAAGCTGCATCCTCGATCACGGGCACCCTGGGTCGCAATTGTGGTTTGCGCCATTGGCTGGGCATTGTGCCTGGGCTTAGGCTTCGAGCGCCTGGTGACGATCGACATTCTTCTCTACGGCGCCAGCCTTTCGCTGGAGTTCATCGCGCTCATCGTTCTGCGCGTGCGTGAACCTGAACTGCACCGGCCGTTCCGGGTTCCTGGCGGAATGTTCGGAGCGATTGCCGTCGGCATCGCTCCCATGTTGTTGCTTGGATTCTCTGTGGTCCGCAGCGAGACCGAGCAGGTGCTCGGTATGAGTTCTTTCGCCTTCGGAATGCTGCTCATCGCGGCCGGCGTGGTGGCCTACTTCCTCAATCACGCGCTCAAGCCCGAAGGTTGGACTCCGGCTCCGCAGGAAAAGCCTGCCGCCTAAAGAAACCCAGCCACGGATTTGCGCGGATCAGCACGGATCACAAAGAATCCGTTAGCATCCGTTAATCCGTGGCCTCTTATCTTTGTTGTAAACTCTAGGCGATGACCAAGCGCAAATCCAAGGGCGCGTACATGATTTCGGCGGTGGCTGAGATGTATGGCATCCATCCTCAGACCTTGCGTCTGTACGAACGCGAGGGGTTGCTGAAACCGTCGCGCACCGAGGGCAACACTCGTCTCTACACGGACGAGGATTTGCAGCGACTGGATTTCATCCTGACGCTGGCTCGGGACTTGGCGGTGAACATCAGCGGCATCGCCATCATTTTGCAGATGCGCGAACGCATGGAAGAAATGCAGCTCCAGATTCGCGACTTTGTGAAGTACATCCAGGAAGAGGTGCTGGCGCGGGCCAGCGCGGCTGCCGACCCTGCTCGCGGCGCGATCGTTCCTGTCCGAAGGGCCATCGTTGCGGCACAGCAGTCTAACCGCAAGAAGTAAGTCCGCTAAACTCTAATCAAGTGCGAATTTCATCCGAACGTCTCACGGGCGAGGATGCCCGCGCCTACATGGAAAATCCGGTTGAAGAGTACGCTTTCATCGGGATGCTTGCCAATGCGTGTTAAGGTCGAACTCGAAACGTCTTCTGTGAAAAACGCGGCTCAGACATCGACTGGCTTGGCAATCCTTCGCCAGATGTGTCCCCGATGCCGCGTCGCCAGAATCTTCCGCAAGTCGATCTTCACCGGATTTCCCCGCATGCAGGAACGCTGTCCGAATTGTGGACTGAAGTTTGAGCGCGAACAAGGCTACTTTCTGGGAGCCATGTACATTAGCTACGGGCTGGCTTTGATCACGATCGTGGCGCTCGCTCTTTTGCTATGGGCAGCCACTCCGTGGTCGATGCAGAGGGTGACAGTCTCGGCGATTCTGCTGTTCTTACCGCTTGCCCCGACGCTGACCCTGTTCTCGCGCGTGCTTTGGATTTATTTGGATCGGGCGATTGACCCGGAGTAGGTCTCGCCAAAGTTCTGAGATATCTACGGTTCGTAGACCGAGCTGCCTAATCCGGCTTTGCGGGCGGATTCCTGCATGTCTTGCAGCTTTTCCTTTTGCTGGTCGAGTTGCTGCTGCATGCGTTGCACACTTGCCAGCTTTTCAACTTGCATTTCATTATGCTGCGCACAGTTGTAACAACTCACCCCCGTAAAGCGGATCGAGGCATTTACTCTGTCGATTTGGTTTTGCAGAGACGCGATCGTACGTTCTTGTGCGACGATCTTTGCCTTCCACTGTTTCGCGGCGCGCATGTCGTTGGACGCCGGTGTTACCGGCTCGACCGGGTGCGTGACTCTATGACGCCGGACCCGAACCGCAGGGGTTGAATCTGGTCCATCAGTTTCTTGAATGTCCTCATTGGTGAGTGTTTTTGCTGGCGCGGACGCATCGGTTGCCAGCTTCTCCCGTTGCTCGCGGGCTACGTCTCCCAGAGATTGAGCGTGGCTGCTGGCCAGCGTTAGGAACAACGCTCCTGCAAGGGCAACGATTTTGAGCGCGGGACGCACAAAGAACTCTCCATTTACGGATGCAGAATTGTCTCCCATGTTATCGCCCCCGGCTTGGATTGACGACGTTACCGTCGTCTAGGCACCAGCGGTCTTCCGGACTCCGCAAATCAAAAGTTTGTGCGAAATCGGCCGCCATTTCGACGTTCCGAGTGGTACCATCCTTCCGACACCCATGAAAAAGCCCCACTACTTCCCCGCCCCGATCGCGTTTCTTCTGGCCTGCGCTCTAGTCTCTGCCGCCCAGTCTCAGACCCAAGCAGCGCATCCCGTCGTGCTTCACGCGGCCCGCCTGCTCGGCGTCGAAAGCGGACGCATTGTGAAACCCGGTGAAGTGCTGGTGCAAGGCGAACGTCTTGTCGAAGTGGGGTCGAGGGTGGCCCACCCGGCGAGCGCGGAAGTCATCGATCTCGGAGACACTACTTTGCTGCCCGGGTTAATTGATGCCCACGTGCATCTGTTTCTGCATCCCGGCGCCGAGGATTTGCAGACAGTGGAAGAATCGGTCCCGCAGCGGACCATCCTTGCCACACTTGCAGCACGAGCCGATCTCATGGCCGGCTTTACCGCCGAGCGTGACATGGGCACCGAAGGTGCAGGCTCAGCCGACACTGCGGTACGCAACGCCATCGATCAGGGACTCGTTCCAGGGCCTCGGTTGCGGATCAGCGGGAATGCCGTCGACATTCTCGGCGGACACGAAGACGCCAATCACTTCAACCCTGCGCAACATGTGCTGTCGAACGCGACCTATGCGAACAATCCCGCTGAGTTAGTAACCGTGATCCGCGAGCAACTCAAAGAAGGCGCGGATTTCATCAAGATTTATGAGACTGGCCCAGACACGGTTCGCGACGGACGTTTTTCCACCATTTACCAATACACAGAGGCCGAACTCAAAACTGCCGTTGATGAAGCCGCGCGCTCAGGCAAGCACGTTGCGGTTCATGCCACGGGCGAGCCGGGCACGCTGTATGCGGCGCAAGCTGGAGTCGTTTCGATCGACCATGCCAACCAACTCAGCGACGAAACCATGCGGATCATGCGGGAAAAACAAATCTTCGCGGTGCCGACCTTCACCATCTTCGAATATTTTTCGGAACATGCCCAGTCGCCCGAGCAGGGAGCGCGTGATCGCCAGATGCTCGAGTTGCACAAGCAACTCGCGGCGGGTGTTCCCATGGCAGTTGGATCCGACGTCGGACCATTTCCCCACGGCACCCAAGCCCGCGAACTAGAGCTGATGGTCAAGTACGGCATGACTCCGATCGCCGCACTGCAAGCCGATCTGCTGAATGGAGCCAAATTGCTCGGCTGGCAAGGACAGATTGGCGAACTGAAACCGGGCTATATGGCCGACGTAATCGCCGTCCCCGGAGACCCGTCGCAGGACATTAGCGTGCTCGAAAAAGTAAGCTTCGTGATGAAGGGCGGAGTCGTATATCGGAAATGACCTATACTCCACGAATCCGCCTGCGCCCCAAAGGTTTCCGCAATGCTTCGGCAGCGCAACCCGACGAGCAACTGGTGTGATCCCATATTATTGTCAGTTGAGGGGTAGAATAACGTCGTTCCATTCGCCCCTATCTCGGTACTAGAGCTCAGAAGATCGCAAGGACGCCCAATGATTTCGGCCCTATACTTTGAACAATTGAGGGCCTTACGGCGCGGAAGGTGAAAGAAGGCGGAGCATGTCCTTTTTGGAATCAAAACGTGGGAAACGCATGTTTGCTCTAGCGCTCGCCGTGTCCCAGTCCGTTCTTGCCTACTTGTTTGTGCCGCACGCCATTGGGGTATTCGCCGATAAGAAGAAGATGGATTTTGGGCAGCGTAATGCGGCAGAGGAATCCGTTAAGAGGATCGAGCACATACTCAAAGACCGGTATTATGACGCGTCATTTCATGGCATGGACTTGAAAGCCCGCGCAGCAGAAGCGATCGACCGCGTTGACCGAGCGGAAACACTTAGCGAGACCTACGGAATCATGGCCTGGATGCTGGAACCGCTCAACGATTCGCACACCTTCTTTCTTCCGCCTCGGCGTCCTTATGACGTCCAAAACGGCTGGGAACTCGGTTTCGTTGGAGAAAAATGCTATATCACAGCCGTCCAGCCCGGCTCCGATGCGGCGGCCCAAGGCATAAAACCGGGGGATGAGGTTATTTCGCTGGAGGACTATGCCGTAACTCGTGAGAATCTCTGGAAGCTGCAATACGCATTCGGAGTTCTGGCGCCGCGCGCGGGTATGCATTTAGTGCTACATAGCCGGGATGGGAAGACACGCACCCTGCTTGTAAATGCCAAGGTTGAGAAGCTCGCTAGAGCGTGGGACCCTGAGGGACCGGAAGAGTACTCCCGGTGGACGTGGTACGGGCGAGCATCGGAGTCGAGAATTGTTGAAACCAGCGATGACCTAATGATCTGGAAGTTGCCGGTTTTCCGATTCGGAGACGACATCGACAAGTACATTCGTCAGGCGCGCACACATCAAAAGCTCATCCTGGATGTGCGGCACAATCCGGGTGGCGCAGAATCTACGGTTTCACGGCTTCTGGCGGACGTGTTCGACAAGGATATAACAGTTGGCGAGCGAGTCGAACGCGGTGGCGCGAAGCCCTGGGATATGAAGTCGCGCGGGCCAAAGGACGTGTATTCAGGAAAGCTTGTGGTATTGATTGATAGCGAATCCGCCTCAGCAGCCGAGATTTTCGCGCGAGTGGTGCAGATCGAGAAACGCGCCGTGGTTGTAGGCGATCGGTCATCAGGGAAGGTTATGGAGGCAAGGCACGAATTCTTTTCCGCTGGAAATTACTCGCCATTTACTGCGGGCATGAGCGTCACTGTGGCGGATGTCCACCTAGCCGATGGTAAAAGCCTGGAGAACGTCGGTGTAGTGCCTGATGTGACTGTGCTGCCAACGGCGGAAGACCTTTCGACGGGTAACGACCCCGTTCTTGCACGGGCCGCTGCGGAACTCGGCGTTTCGCTGACCTCCGAACAGGCCGGAAAGCTGCTTCCGATGGTTTGGCGAGAGAATTGATAACGGTCCCTCGACGCAACATTTCGAGGGATGAGCATCTGTCAGAAAGGGCCTAGCCTGAGCGGCCCAGCACCTGGCGCAGGATTACATCAATCTCTCTGCGTGATTGACGGATCTCCTGAATCTCGTAACGCCAGCGTTTGATCTCCATTTCTTTTTGATGGAGGTAGGCTTCGTGCCTCTTAAGGAACAACGCCATGGCCTCGTCCTCGCTGCAAGCTGCAGGCGCGGCTAGGGGATTGAAGCTGGCTTCGACTTCCTGCGGCTGCACTTCTGCTAATCCTGCGTCGCCAGCCATTTCGGCAAAATCTGATTCGACATTTTCAGCGTCTTCGTTCGGCAGTAGGCCTAGAAATTCCAGCCCAAAACAATAACCATTACGATCGCGCACCGATGCGGCTACGCGCAAGCGATTGAAAGTCTGGAACTCGACCTCCATCAGATCGCCCGGCTGCAGCGGCACTCCGCCGTAGAGAGCCATCCCTCCGCGGCTGATCTCGGTGGTTAGGCCGGGTACAACAATTTCTGAAACGTCGTTAGGGGTAATAATGCGGACAGGCAGCTTCACCTGATGTCGTGGCCAACGGCGAGTGTTGGGGGAAACCATCGCTGTTTTAGTGCATGTACCGAATAAAATAAAAGGCGCAGCCCACACCAAGAATTCCCAGGGCAAGCGCACCGGTCGCAAACTTGAGCATCCGTCGGCGCGGCTGATTCTCGCCGCTCGATGCTGCCCTCAGCTTCTCCATCCACTTTTGTTCGGCAGCGTCTTTGTTTAAGAGGTGTTGGTTCAGAGTTGATTGGATCGCCGCTCCCAATCTGCGGCGATCGTCGACAGGAAGCGAAACAAACCGAAATGGTTGTTGCGTGCCGGTCATCGGGCTGAGCATTTCCGCCGCGCCCAGCACGGGTCCCGTGTGAGTCAGAAACATCACCTTCACCTGCGAGCCCTGATTAATCGGCCTTGGCAGGGAAAGCAATCCACCGTTCACGGAAAGGACCTGAAGCTTGCCGGAAGCGCGTTGACCATCTTGAAATCGAAGCACCGCGGGAGTGAAGTCTGCGAGGTTGATTCGCGGTGCGCGCAGTTGAGCGTGCAGTTGGGAGAGGCCGTTCATGTCCATGCCAGTATCGTCCCCATCTGGAGGGGAGCGGGAGATTACGAAAGGTGTTGTACGGATTCCATCCGCTGAATTCAGACCTGCGGACTGCTTTCGTAATCTGCGCGGGACTCGGGCCGCGTGAGATAGTGGAAGCGTAATGGCAGACTTCCCCCACCCCGGAAGAAAAATCCGCGCCCCTCGCGTCAATCTGTGGGGAAATGTTTCCGCAAGCATTCAGCTCGAAAATGGACGCCTATGCTGGGCCAAGACGCTTCGGCTTTCCACCACCGGTGGCTTGCTCGAGCTGCCCAACTGCCTGGACGAGGGAGTCTCCGTTAGCCTGACCTTGCACCTGGGCTCCCCCCCGGTGCGCGGTAAGGCGGCGATGTTGTTCCCGATGAGGGCCACGCAGGGATATTTGCAGCCTTTCCGCTTCACCGAAATGCGTGATGAAGAATGCTGCGCACTGGATGTGGCTATCCGCGAACTACTCAAGCAGGCCCGGCCGTTTTCAAACGGACGCCGCAGTTTCGGTTTCCGTCCAGCCCGATTCCTCGAATCGTCCTAGCCCATCAAGAAGCGTCTAGCCCCAAGCGTGATCCGCGAAGAATGGCGGAAGCGAGTGGGAGTCGAACCCACCGGCGACATCAGAGATGCCGCCCAACGGTTTTGAAGACCGTGACGATCACCGGACCACATGCGCTTCCGTGCCGCGGGCCAATTTATGACGTGCTTCCATGTTAGCTGGGTGAGGGGTTGGCTGCAAAAACGTTCCACGTGGAACATTTTGTACTGGCGAATTTATATGTGCAGTTATATACATACATCTATGAAACGACGGATGAGAGTTCTGAAAGGCCAGATTGCCAGGTTGAAAGCGTCGGCCAGTGAAACAAAGCGGGCGCACGACGTAAGCGCCGCCGTTGGAACATGGTACAGGCCAATCAAGAAGCCGGTCACGCTGCGTATCGATGCCGACGTGCTCGCCTGGTTCAAGAAGCAAGGGAGCGGCTACCAGACGCGAATCAATCAGGCGTTGCGCAGAATAATGATGGACGAGCAGAAAGAATCCAAGGGGTGAAAAGCACGGATGAGCCCGGATTCTCACGGATCAGGGCTCAGGGCTCAACCCCACAGCCTGGATATTTGACCCCCATCTATCCGGGCTATTCCAAGGCAACAAGCCTCGCGTAGTGGGAGTGTCACGCCACACGCTCTCAGATTACTTCGGCTGAGGGACGATTCGGAGATAGGGCTTGGGCGACTTCCAGCCTCCGGGATATTTCTGCTGGGCCTCATCGTTCGAGACTGATGGCAGAATAATGACATCCCCACCTTGCTTCCAGTTCACGGGCGTAGCGACCTTGTGCTTGGCGGTGAGCTGCATGGAATCGAGGACGCGCAGAACTTCATCGAAGTTGCGGCCAGTGCTCATGGGATAGATGAGCATCAACTTGATCTTCTTGTCGGGGCCGATGACGAAGACCGTGCGCACGGTGGCGTTGTCGGCAGCGGTGCGCCCTTCGGAGGTTTGTCCGCTCTCGGCAGGCAACATGTTGTAGAGTTTCGCGATCTTGAGTTCAGTATCCCCGATCATCGGGTAGTTCACCTTGTGTCCCTGGGTCTCCTCGATATCGGCGGCCCACTTGCTGTGGTTGGTCACGGGGTCGACACTGAGTCCGATGATTTTCGTGTTTCGTTTGGCGAACTCCGGCTGAAGACCGGCCATGTAGCCGAGTTCGGTGGTGCAGACGGGCGTGAAATCTTTGGGATGCGAAAACAGGACGGCCCAGCCGTCCCCGATCCATTGATGAAAATGGATTGTGCCCTGGGTGGTCTCGGCGGTGAAATCGGGGGCCGTGTCGTTGATGCGAAGAACCTTGGTTGCAGTTTCGGTCAAAGTATCTGTGCTCATAATTAATCTCTCCTTAGTGAATAGGGTTAGTCGGGACCCGCCGCGGCTTTTAAGGTAGTGTCTCAGTCATAAAAAGGAAACCCACCTTCAGTTCGTCAGGTGGGTGTGAGAGAACCAGTCCGCACTACCCACACGCAAAGGCCGACACACAACAACGAAGAGGCCGAAGCGTGGAGCGGAAGCTCATACATTAGTCAGGATACGCGGGGGCTCGAATCCAGTCAAACAAGCACGGGAAATCGACAATCATAAAGGTACTGAGGGAAAATCAGTTGCTTCCAAACCCCTGCCTACCGCTGGCGATACAATAGCCAAGCCATGGCTGAAATACGGCAGCTTCGGTTTGTACAATTAGACGTCTTCACCACGCGGGCTTTTGAGGGAAATTCTGTCGCGGTCTTTCTCGACGGCCGCGGCCTCAGCGACCAGGAAATGCAGGCACTGGCGCGGGAGATGAATCTGTCTGAGACCACATTTATTTTGCCGCGCGAGCCATCGGTCGAGCGCGAACACGGAGTGCGGGTGCGTATCTTCACCGTGCAAGAGGAATTACCATTCGCTGGTCACCCGACATTGGGAACCGCGTTTCAATTGCGTGGGCCGACGGGTGCTCGGGAAATTGTGCTCGACCTCAATGTGGGCAAGGTTCCAATACAGTTTGAGCAAAAGCCGGGACAGCCGGTTTTCGGCGAGATGACCCAGGTCAACCCCGAGTTCGGTCCGCGGCATGATCGCGAAGCCGTGGTGCGTGCGATTGGTCTGCGGGACGGCGATACCGACCCTTCCCTGCCCATTGAGACAATTTCCACTGGCCTGCCCTTCACCGTGGTTCCGCTGCGAGGGCTGGAGATCATGCGCAATCTCCGTGTGGACATAAAAGGCTCAGAAGAATATCTGGAGCGTTCGGGAGGAAAGTTTTTCTACTTCGTCAGTCGTGAGACGGTGGACCCCGCAGCCCGACTGCACGCGCGAATGATATTTTACAACGGCGAGGATCCAGCGACGGGATCCGCGGCGGGATGCGCGGCGGCATGGATGGTCGCGAATGGCGTCGCACAACCGGAGGAGCGCGTATTGATCGAACAAGGAGTGGAGATGAAACGTCCCAGCCGAATTTTTGTGCGCGCGTCACGGCGGGATGACAGAGTGGTTAATGTGCGTGTCGGTGGAAATGTTGTCGAGGTGATCCGCGGAGAAGTTACTTTCTGAGAGCGCAGTGCGCAAATGTGCAGGAAAAATGACGCCATGCACAAGTGCAGAGATTTTTCAATGGTTCGATTCTCCCATTAGCATCGGCGGCACTTTACATCTGATGAGTTCGCCTTTACGATTCTTCTCGCTCTGAATTCTCTATCAGGAAAGTTTCGGATTTCCCCGGGCTCACGGGCTGGACTGGCATGTCGTTTCGGAAACAAGAATGAAACCAAAAAGAACCATCCTCTGCGTCGACGATAACGAACAGTCGCTCTCCATCCGTAAGGTTATGCTGGAAACGCGGGGCTATCGCGTGGTCTCTTGCACCGGCGGCGAGGAAGCCCTGGAGCGATTCAAGAAGGGTGGTGTCGACCTCGTCCTGACCGATCTGATCATGCCTGGGCTGGACGGAACCAAGCTGATCGAAGAGATCAAAGGCCTTTCGCCACAGACTCCAGTAATTCTTTTGTCAGGCAAGGTCAAAATCTACGATCGTGACAGCAAGGCTGACGTTTTTCTGCCGAAAGGAATGTACGCGCCCGCTGAGTTGCTGGAGCGCATCCGCTTATTGCTGGTTCGGAAGCGCGGTCCGAAGCGTGCGCCCGCGCAAATAGCGCCATCTCCTTCTCAAACCAGCGCAGCCTGATCTAATTGAACAGTGAATGGGAGCTTCGTGCTTAGAGCGATTCTTTTGATCACGACGCTTTCGGCTTCCAGTCTGGCCAGCGCTCAGAAATACACCGGACCAAGATGCCTTGGGCCCTATTGCCTCAACCGGGACGCAGTGATCAGCCAGTTGATCAAGCAACTGGGGCCGGCGCCAAGGAACTCTGAATTCGCGCCGTATTGTTACGAATCTCAGGATCATGAAGTGTTTCTTTACTTACAGTCCGCTGAGGGAGTTCCTCCCACTGTCGACGCCGCTTTACTTTCCGATTTTCCAAACTGCATGCACATGGCGACAGCGTCGACGGCCGACAATCTGAACCGATGGAGAACTCCCGAAGGAATCGGGCTTGGAAGCTCGGAGCAAGATGTCTTGCACGCCTACGGAAAGCCTTCGCGGGAGGGAAAACCGGATTCCAAGACGTACCGGGAGCTTGTCAAAGGCTACCAAAAGGTCGACACGTTGCCAGACCTGGGTGAAAAAGAACTGCAGTACGGGGCGGGAGCGGCGATGGGAGATCTCAGCTTAGCCAAGTTTGGGATACGTAACGGGAAGGTATCTTATATCTGGTTGTCCTATAGGGACTGACTCCTGGCCTTCGCGCATGACCAGAGAAGCGGCGCCGGTAACTCTCGAACTTCTTCTTGCCAGACATTTTCGGTATTTAAGTAGCGTGCGCAAAATAGGAAGTCCCTCCACTCCGCTACTCATTCCCTTCGGGAATCAGAGGCTCCGGTCGCGATGACAATCTCAGCCAGCTAAGGAAACTCTATGCCGCGAGGGTCTGCTGGCGACTCGGGCTTCGTGTAATATCGATTATTTGGATGGCAGTTCTCATCGAAGCCGTGGATGTGCACAAGACGTACCGCGTGGGCAAGGTGGAAGTGCCCGCATTGCGCGGGATTTCCTTCAGCGTGCAGAAGGGTGAGTTCGTGAGCGTGGTCGGCCCTTCGGGTAGCGGCAAGTCGACGCTTTTTTATCTTTTGGGTGGTCTGGCTCGCGCTGACTCGGGCCACGTAATCATCGATGGAGATGACTTCGCGCAACTTTCTGATGCGGAACGCACCCGCTTGCGTAAACGCAAAATCGGATTCGTATTCCAGAAGTTCAACCTGCTGCCCACACTCGATGCGCGTTCGAACATCAATATCGCGGTGGACATTGCCGGGGCGAATGGAAATTGCGATGCGGCGTATTTCGACAAGATCGTTGGCCTGCTGGGTTTGGAGAAACGCCTGCAGCATCGGCCCTCGGAGCTGTCTGGAGGCGAACAGCAGCGGGTCGCGCTGGCACGGGCGCTGATCAACAAGCCGGCGATCGTGCTGGCAGACGAACCCACGGGCAATCTGGATTCGAAGAACTCGGTGATTGTCCTCGATATGCTGCGGCACTCAAACCGGGAACTCGGCCAGACCGTGCTCATGATTACGCATAACCCGGAGGCTGCCAGCTATGGGGACCGTATTATTCACATGCGCGATGGCGAGATCGTGACGCCGGAAAAAGATCCGCAGTGGACCGGAGCAAAGAACTAGTTACGCGAGTTGATTCGCCGCTATCTGGAGACGAGTAGCATGGACGATTTGAAAAAACCGATATTGCCGGGCAAGGGAGCTTCGGACTACGAACGTTACTTGCACACGGACGAGTTGCTGGCGCTGCAAAAGCTGCCTGAAGATTTTCTGCATAAAGATGAAATGACGTTTCAGGTGGTGCATCAAGCGTCTGAGCTGCTGCTGAAAGGGATTGCGTGGGAACTGGACCGCGCGAGGCTGCACATCGACGAAGGTGAGTTCTCGAATGCTGCGCGTTTGATTCGCCGCGCCAACCAGATGCTGGAGTATCCGATTTCCATGCTGCACGTGCTGGAAACCATCACCCCTTATGACTACCACATTATCCGCGCTGGATTAGGACACGGGAGTGGGTTGGATTCGCCCGGGTTTCTTTCCATGCTTCATATTGGCCCTCGGCTTGGCGAAAGTTTCCATGCTCAGTTGCGCAAGGCAAATCTCAGCGTGGATGACGTTTACCGGCGGCATGATGAATTCTTCGGCCTGCACGATGTCGCGGAATGTCTTCTGGATTTTGACGAACGCATACACCTTTTTCGCTTTCATCATCTCAAACTGGCGCAGAGAATTATCGGCGGCGGCGTGATCGGCACGATGGGAACGCCGGTCGAGGTTCTCCATCAAAGGATGGAGCACCTTTTCTACAAGGAACTTTGGGATGTACGCAACCAGATCACGGCCAAGGCGAACGAAGCCATGCTGAAGCCTAAGGCGGGCTGCGCGTACTAAATTCTGTCGTAGCCAATGGTAATGGGGCGAATCGTCATCTTGGGTTGCGCGGGCAGCGGCAAGACTACGTTGGCGCGGCAACTCGGCGAACGAACCGGCGCTTCTCTTATCTTCCTGGATGCCATCTGGCAACCTGATTGGAACGAGAAGGACGTTCCTGCTTTTCGGACCTTGCTAGAGAAAGCACACGCAGGAAATGAGTGGATTAGCGACGGTAATTTTGCCGTGGCGAGCTTCGATATCCGATTGCCGCGGGCCACTCTGGTGATTTGGCTCGAAGGTTCAAAAGTGTCTTGTGCGTGGCATGTAATCACGCGGGTGTTGAAAAGCGGTGAAGCGCATCGGGTCGGCAAGCTCGGCGAGGTGCTAGCCTTCATCCGGAAATTTGACCGGGTCAACCGGCCGCGCATTGAAGCGCTTAGAGTTCGTTATGGACCGGACGCGCCGGTCTGCAGATTGACTGGCAGGCGCGACGTGGCGGAGTTTCTCGCTTCTTATGGCGAAGACGTTCGTTGTCGAAGCTCACAATAGCCTCATCGGAACGTGGTCGCCGTTGCTGTGAAGTGGCGGCTTGTTTATAATCGAGGCTGCCGAGCGGGAGTAACTCAGTGGTAGAGTGCGACCTTGCCAAGGTCGAAGTCGCGGGTTCAAATCCCGTCTCCCGCTCCAGATTTTTGTTGCCTGCACCAGATTCGTCAACCACAAAGGACACGAAGTTACACAAAGCACCCTCGGCATTCTCGCTGGAGCTTGGGCCTTCGCGGAAAATCAAGTAACATAAATAAATGCCCAATCGTTTTTGTCTCAATCATGCGGAGGGTCGTGATCCCGCATGAAGTCTTCCAATCTGCACTTTAAAACCTACCTGTTGATCCTGTTGATGGTGATCTTTGGCCCGCTGGGTAATGTGCTGCTGGGAAAAGGCATGAAGCGGATTGGCCCGACGAGCTTGGGAACGCCGGCCGAGACGATTGATCTGCTGGCTCGCGTGCTCACCTCGGGCACGATCTGGCTGGGCATCGGGTCTCTGATTACGTTCTTTGTGGCGTACACGCTGGTGCTGTCGTGGGCAGATTACAGCTACGTGCAACCAGCGTCGGCGGTGGCGTACGGAATGGTGGCCCTGCTAGCTCATTTCATGTTGCGCGAAGTAGTCACTCCCATGCGCTGGCTGGGCGTGCTGGTCATTTGTCTTGGCGTTCTGGTGGTTGGACACACGCCGCCGCGCACCACGGAGTCGAGCTAAGTGCGCGAGGTTATTTTTTATCTGCTGATCATTGGCGCCGGGACCGGAGGCGAGCTCTGCATCAGCCGCGCCATGAAGGTGGTGGGCGAGGTCAAGGACTTTCGGCCGGCGGCGCTGATTGGCGTTTTCGCGCGTGCGTTGCGAGTCCCGTGGATGTGGGTCGGGGTGACGCTGATGGGGACGGCGTTCTTCGCGCTGTTGGCTGTTCTATCGATGGAAAATGTCAGTTTGGTGGTTCCGGTTACGGCACTGAGCTACGCTGGCGGTGCTTTGGGTGGGAAATTCTTTCTTGGCGAACGGGTCACCCGCAGGCGATGGGCGGGCGTCCTATTGGTGTGTGTTGGCGTGGCCTTGGTGATCATGGGCCGGCGGTAAAGTAGGCTCGGACTTTTGATTGTGCATCATAAAAAAGGTAGGATTGCGTTTCATCCTAAACAGCTAGCGATGCCTTGTTTCTGCGGAACCGCGGACTTCGCGGGCCGATCTGCAGGCTGATTTCACGAAATGGGAGAGGTGCACGCACTTGTGTGGAATCGTCGGTTTCACCCACAAACGTTGGGCGCCTGATCCCGATCGTATTCGGAAGGCCACCGCTACCCTGATTCACCGCGGCCCCGACCAGCAAGGCGTGCTCCAGTCGAGCGTGTGCTCGATAGGGGCGACGCGACTCAAGATTATCGACCTCGGCTCCGGCGATCAGCCTATCCTGTCAGAAGATGGCGATGTAGCCATCGTGTTCAACGGCGAAATCTACAACCACCAAGAGCTTCGGCAAGAACTAGAAGCCTTGGGTCACCGTTTTTATTCGCACTGCGACACGGAAACGGTTCTTCACGCATTTCTCGAATGGGATACAGAATGTTTCGCACGTTTGCGCGGCATGTTCGCTATCGCGTTGTGGACAAAATCGACCAAGCGGCTGGTGCTGGCTCGCGATCGAATGGGGATCAAGCCGCTTTTCTTCGCGCGACGCGGAGACGATTTATTCTTCGGTTCCGAACTCAAGGCGATCCTGATCCATCCTGAGATTGAGCGGCGGTTGAGCTTGGACGGACTCGATTGCTATCTGTCGTTGAATTATGTGCCGTGTCCGTGGACGCTGGTCGAGGGCGTCGAAAAACTTCCCCCCGGGCAATGGCTGGAGTGGAAGGATGGCAAAGTTTCTTCCCAACCGTACTGGCGTTTGCCCCTGGGCGTCGTTCGTGAACGGACGCTGGAATCTGCGAAGGAGGAACTCGACGGTCTTCTACGGCAGTCGATCCGCGAGCACTTGATTTCCGATGTCCCTCTGGGCATGTGGCTTAGCGGAGGCATCGATTCGTCTACGATTTTGCACTACGCGGCGACTGAATCGAGTACGCCACTGAAGACCTTCTCGATTTCGTTTCAAGGGCGGAGTTTCGACGAAACTGCATACATTCGCGAGGTTGCGCAACGCTACCAGACGGAGCACGAGGAACTGGATCTCAATCCGGAAGTTGACCTGCGGAGTGCGATCGAAGAGTTTGCTTACTACTCGGATGAACCTTCCGCAGACGCGGGAGCTCTTCCCGTTTGGTTCCTATCCAAGCTGAGCAGGACCAAGACGACGGTTAGCTTGAGCGGCGAGGGCGCCGACGAACTGTTTGGCGGCTATCTCACTCATCGAGCGAACCGTTTGGCTGCGCTCGCTAGAAGATTGCCTCGACAAGCTCTGCAACTGGTGCTCGACGCGTTGCGGATGTGGCCGGTTTCCGACGAGAAAATCAGTTTCGAATATCAATTGAAACGATTTCTCGAAGGTTCGCTGATGACGGCGGATCGCGCCCACGTCTATTGGAACGGGACGTTTTCTGAAGAGCAAAAGTCGACTTTGCTGCGCGCGGAACTTCCGCCCGCGCTCGACCGCATTCTGGGCGAACTCCGCGATCGGTCTCCAGCGCACGATGATCTGGCGCCGTATTTGTGGTTCGATCAAAGATATTTTCTTCCTGACGATATTCTGAACAAGGCGGATCGCATGAGTATGGCGCATTCTTTGGAAGTGCGGCCGCCGTTCCTTGATCATCGCATCGTGGAATTTGCCGCTTCCCTGCCCGCATCGCTGAAGATTCGTGGCTCGCGGCAGAAAGTTTTGCTGAAGGAATTGATGCGCGACAAACTGCCGGCATCGGTGCTTCGACGGAAGAAGGTCGGATTCGATATTCCTGCCCACGATTGGCTTCGAGGGTGTCTACGCCCGTTCATGCAGCAAGTTTTGATGGACGGTGTGTCGGTTCACGGGGAGCTTTTCCGGCAGGACGTAATCGAGAGGCAGATTCAAGATCACATGGAGAGACGAGCGAATGTTGGATACCACCTATGGGGATTGATGGTGCTGTTTCTGTGGATGACAAAGTGGGGCATTCAGGCAGCAGCGCCCCGAGAGACGAGTCTCTGGATACAGGAAAAAACTGGTACCTATATCTAGGCGTGTTGCTGGTTGCGGGGGCTGTCTACCTTGGGTGCATTGTTTCTCCTCCGTCTCTCATGGATGATGTAGACGCCGTGCAGGCGCAGATTGCGCGGAACATGCTGACTTCAGGCGACTGGGTCACGGCGCGCCTGGACGGGGTTGTCTACCTGGAAAAAGCTCCCTTGATTTACTGGGCGATGGCTACTGGCTACGCGATTTTCGGCGTACACGACTGGGTCGCGCGTATACCGGTCGCGTTGTCGGCCATGGCGCTTTGCCTGTTGACGGCGGCTTTCGGCGCATGGGCTTTCGGCAAGCGTGCGGGATTCTATGCTGGTCTGTGCATGGCCACGTGCATTGGGCTGTTTTTGTTCACCCGGGTTCTGATCCCTGATGTCATGCTGACCTTCACGGTCGCTCTGGGCATGTGGGCCTTTCTTCGCGCTCTGGACGAAGAGGAACCTCATCCGCGATTTTGGGCTTTTGTGCTGGCCGCGAACCTCGGGCTGGGTCTCCTGCTGAAGAGCTTGATCGGTGTGCTGTTTCCGTTGGCGGCTGGTGTCATTTATCTTTGGATCACGCATCAGCTCTTTTCTGCCAACACCTGGCAGAAGCTGCGCCCCTTCAGCGGATTGCTAATCATGCTGTTGATCGCCGCGCCCTGGCATATTCTGGCTACGCTGCGCAATCCTCCTTACTTCGACTTCACGCTGCACAGCGGGCCCGGGCAATATCACGGGTTTCTCTGGTTCTTCTTCATCAACGAGCAACTGCTTCGCTTTCTGAACCTGCGCTATCCGCGAGATTACAACACTGTCCCGCGCCTTTACTTCTGGCTGTTGCATTTGGTTTGGCTGTTTCCTTGGAGTGTTTATCTTCCGGCCATTACCAAGCTTTCCTTTAAACCCGTCGATCGTGCGGGACGAACCCGGCTTCTGGCGCTCTGTTTGACGGGCTTTGTGCTGATCTTCTTCACGTTCTCGACGACGCAGGAATACTATTCGATGCCCTGCTATCCCGCTCTGGCTCTGCTGTTAGGTTCGGCGATGGCGATGGGAGGAGACTGGATTAACCGTGGTACGCGCGCGCTTACCGTGATTGCCACGTGTGCGGGGCTGATTACCTTGTCTCTGTTTTTTCTCACCCGCGACCTTCCCGCGCCCGGAGACATTTCCCAGGCGCTGAGCCAACATCCCGGCGCCTATAAGCTTTCGCTGGGGCACATGCAGGACCTCACACTGGCCTCGTTTGCGTATCTGAGGACGCCTCTACTAGTGGCAGCAATTGCCTTTTGCCTTGGCGCGCTGGCGATCTGGAAATTCACCAACCAGCGCGCATTTCTTGCGGCTGCGCTGATGATGGTTCTGTTCTTCCATGCCGCCCGCATGGCTATGGCTGTGTTCGATCCGTTTATGTCCTCGCGGCCGCTGGCGGAGGCGCTTTTGAAATCGCCGGATGGCACACTGATTATCGATCACCACTATTACACGTTCTCTTCCATCTTCTTCTACATGAACCGCACCGCGCTGCTTCGCAACGGCCGATTCTTCAATCTGGAATATGGGGCCTACGCTCCCGGCGCGCCCGATGTGTTTATCGACGATGCACAATTCAAGAATCTCTGGCTCAAGCCGGAGCGTTCCTACATCGTGGCCAAGCAAAGCGTGGTGCCTCAACTGGAATCGCTGGTGGGCGCAAAGGACCTGAATCTGGTTGCAGAAAGCGGCGGCAAGGTCGTTCTAACTAATCATCCCATCGGTATTTCTCGGGGCGAAACCCCAACGACGTCAGCAGTGTTTTAAAATGTTTGTTAACCTCAAGTATCGGAAAACGTGGGGCAGGACAAAAAACTGTTCGACCACAGTCGTTTCAGGTGCATCTCAGTTCGGTAAGCGTGGTGAATTTACCTTAATCATTTTCAGTAAATATTACGGCGAGGGGGCCAAATGAGAGTTGCGGTGCTGGGTGGCGATGGATACTGTGGTTGGGCAACCGCTTTATATCTGTCGAGGAAGGGTCATTCCGTTGCAATTGCCGACAATTTCTCGCGGCGGCAATGGGACCATGAACTTGGTGTGCAAACCCTGACGCCAATTCTCCCGCTCTCCGATCGTCTCCGAGTCTGGCAAGAGCTGACCGGAAATACCATCGAGCTCTTTGTTGGGGACGTAACGGAGTACGACTTTCTATCCTCCGTCGTTCAGGATTTCGAGCCGGAGGCCGTAGTCCATTTTGCCGAGCAGCGCGCCGCTCCTTATTCCATGATCGACCGCAAACATGCGGTTTTCACTCAGGTAAACAATGTCGTCGGAACTCTCAATCTGCTATTCGCGCTGCGCGAGTTTCAACCCGATTGTCACCTCATCAAGCTCGGCACCATGGGCGAATATGGCACGCCGAATATCGACATTGAAGAAGGCTACATCACGATCGAGCACAATGGGCGGCGCGATACCGTGCCATATCCCAAGCAGCCGGGCTCCTTTTATCATCTTTCCAAGGTGCACGACAGCCACAACATCATGTTCACCTGCAAGGCATGGGGACTGCGCGCCACCGACCTCAATCAAGGCGTAGTGTACGGAACCATGACCGACGAAGTAGCCTTGAGCGAAGCCCTCATCAATCGCTTCGACTACGACGAAGTCTTTGGCACCGTGCTCAATCGCTTCTGCGTTCAGGCGGCTATTGGACACCCGCTCACCGTGTATGGCAAGGGCGGACAAACTCGAGGGTTCCTGGATATCCGCGACACTGTTCGCTGCGTCGAAATCGCCTGCTTGAATCCCGCGGCGCAAGGGGAATGCCGTGTTTACAACCAGTTCACCGAGCAATTTTCGGTTCTGGATCTGGCTCGGCTGGTCCAAACCGCCGGCGAAAAGCTGGGCCTGAGCGTCGAAGTCGAACACCTACCCGATCCGCGCGTCGAGGCACAGGAGCATTATTACAACGCGAAACACTCGAAGCTGATTGAACTCGGCCTGGAACCGCATTTGCTTTCCGACTCGCTGTTGGACTCGCTGATGAATGTGGCGCTGCAATATCGCGAGCGGATCGATGCGAGCGTGATGTTGCCGCAGATCAACTGGCGGCAACCCCGCAACCAGCGCCGGGCGCAAAGCAGCGGAGAACCCGTGGCCGTAGTTGAACCATCGCTTGAAATCGTGGGCGGATCGGCCGGGAAGAGCAATGGAAGTCGTCGCACGACAAAGGGGGGACGCGGCGAACTACAGAGCAAAGTAGGACGCTGACGCCGAGCCGACTCAGGCGGCCGGCTCAACGCTGGGTGGATTCACCGGCACGAGCCGTCCGTCGCGGATGTAATATTCTCCATCCCGCCAGCGAATGCTGTTGCGGGCAAAACTGGTTAGCCAAATAAGAAAAGCCAAGCCATCCCAGACAGGAATCAGTCCTAACTTCTTCCAGAGCGAATTTTGCTTCAAACCCCATATGCCGACCATCCACGTCATAGCCAAGCGCAGACCTAGGTACGCACCGAGATAACCAAGCGCAACCCCCGCTGACGGATGGATCGCAATCGCTGCCAAAGACCATGGCAGCCCCTGAGTGAGAAGCAATCCGAGATGTCCCCAAGGCCGCATATGGCGCATGACCACAATCCAGCGCAGACGCTTATGGAAGAGGTCGCGCAGGGATCCGTAATCGGCGACCGTCGAAATCGTATAGGGTAGGAGTTCGACTTGGTAGCCCTGTTCAGCAATAAGGCGGCCTACGAGCAGATCATCGGCGGGGCGGTTATCAATCGCTTGGTAGCCGCCAAATCCAGCCAATCGTGTGCGCGTCGTGGCGATGGTCGGACCCAACGCAAACTTCACTCCGTCGAGCTGACGCGCGACCAGGATGCCAGCGTAGAAATCTGAAAACATCCCCATCGTCTGTAAGCTGTCAGTAAGCGTTTTATCTTCGATTGCTGCGTAGAAGCAGGTCACAGCACCCACCTTGGGATCGGATAAGGGCGCAACCACAGTTCGCAGGTAGTCGGGCCGCACGCGAACATCACTGTCGCTAATGACAACCACTTCGTGCTGAGCTTCACTGACCAACCGGGCCAGCTTGACGACTTTGTCGTTCGATCCTTTCCCGCCTGAGCCGAACAGCACCCGAATGCGACGTTCGGGAAAATCGTGAGCCAGCTTTTGCAATACGGGGAGAACCGGGTCATCCTCGTTGCCCACACAAAAGAGCACCTCGTAATCGGGATAGTCTTGCTTGCAGAAACTGGCGAAGTTCTCGTAAGCGTCAGGATCAAGCCCACGAATCGGCTTCAGATTACTCACGGGTGGGGTGAAGTTATGATTGGCGACGCTTCGCGGCCCAGTACGCCGAAAGAATTGCCACGAACTGAACAGCGCAATCAGATAGTAGATGAATGGGATGGCGGCGACGGCAAGAATCACATCGCTGATACTGGGAATCATCGGTCTCCTCGCGTGTCGAAGACAAACTGCATCGCCAACGAGACCGAGGGGGAGGCCACGTTTCGGACCCAGGCGCCTCTGTAGCAACAAATAAGGAGCAGGTCCGGCGTTCGTCGTGCTGTTTTGTAATCCGGATATCTCAATTGCGAGCCGTGTTCAAACCGTTCTCGCCAAGCAAAAGCTTTCGTACGCGATACTTAGGTAAGCGATTTCCGTTTATCCCGCCGCTGGTCGGGCGCTCAAGCTATCCTCTCGAAGCATCCCTGAAGTAAGAGCCGGTTATGCCCGATTCTCCGCAAATCGAACAGAGTGGAGCGGGAACTATAACTATACAATGCTCTCTTGCATTCGCATAGACAGGTTAGGTCAAACCCGCCTGCTCGCTCTGGGATCCGCCGGACTCTCGATCTGGCGTCGGGAGGAGTTGACTGTTTACTCCGCAATAGACCCGCGAACCGAACCGATGCACCCTCGCAGTGCCCGCATCCGGTTGCGAATCGGATCAAGCGCTTCGCGCGTGCGAGTAGACTTTTGCTCCATATCACGCTAATTTAATTCATAGGGCGCGGTACCCAAGTGGTAAGGGAGAGGTCTGCAAAACCTTTATGCGTCGGTTCGATTCCGACCCGCGCCTCCAATCTTTTCACGCAGTGCGATCCAACCTGAGCCCTCTTAGACATCTTTACGGCTCGTGCGCGATTCGCTAGGGCACGGCGCGACTGACAATTCCCCTGCGTCCCCACCTTCCTAAAGTTCTGTCATCCCGCGCCGATATATCCCAAAGCGAACGCTTAATTGCGCTGCGCCGGGTACAGCCTTATGCCGATACGTGCTCTTATCATCGACGACTCCTCGGTCATGCGAAAGATCGTGGAGCGTTCACTACGCCAGGCGGGCATCGATCTGGCTCCGGTCCTGGAAGCCGGAAACGGGGCGGAGGCACTGGTTGTCCTCCAGGAAAATAAGGTCGATCTGATTCTCTGTGACGTCAACATGCCGGTTATGGACGGACTGGAATTCATCAAGCAGCTTCCGGGCGTGCCAAACGCGAAAGACGTGCCTGTGGTCATGATTACAACTGAAGGCAGTGAGTCGCACGTCGTCCAGGCCTTGTCCTCGGGCGCGCGTGGCTACATTCGGAAGCCATTCACGCCGGAGCAGGTTCGGGAACATGTGGTGCCGGTTCTGGCAGGTAAGTCATGAACTCGCACAGTCCGGTACTGGCCGCCAACCGCAACCACGAAAGTTGGACTCCCCTCCTCGAAATGGCGGTGCGGGAAGTCTTTGAACTCATGCTGGGCTGCCAATTGACCTCACCGATAGATGGCGAAGAAACAGCGCCGGACTACACCGCCATGGTAGGCCTAGCTGGGCATCTGTGCGGACTGCTCAGCGTCCGCTGCCACGGGAAAGCGGCCGCGCTGATGGCCTCCAAAATGTTGGGCATGGACCTGGACAAGGTCGGCCCCGAAGTCTCGGACGCGCTGGGCGAAGTTTGCAACATGGCGGCTGGTAACTTCAAAAACAAGATTGCCGGTCTGGCGGAAGGTTGCATGCTCTCCCCGCCCACGGTGGTCACCGGCAGTGACTATTCGCTTCACTCTTCGTCTGACTCCCCTACCATTGAGGTCAGGCTGTTCTTTGAGGGCATGCTGATCGTGATCTCGCTTCAGATCCACAGTTAAAAATCCGGCCTGAACGAACCTTCTCTCCGCGAAATTTCAATAGAAAGCCTGCCTTGCCGCGAATCAGCGATCGGGTCCGTGTGTTCAATATATTTCCCGACAGTCAAACAGGTTTTTGGTATAGTTCCCCACTGTCATGCCCCACCCCGCCACGAACCACGCGACTCAGTCCGTCTCCGCCCTCTCTCTACCCCCAGCTCTCACTCGCAATCAAATTCGCGGTTTCTGGGCATCGTGGGGTGGCTGGACACTGGACGGCATGGATTCGTTTGTCTATGCGCTGGTCTTGGTACCCTCGCTGCGCGAATTGCTCCCCCGCACCGGCATCCCGGCTACCAAAGGCAACGTCGGACTTTACGGAGGCTTGCTGTTCGCTTTGTTCCTGATTGGTTGGGGGCTTGCGTTCCTCTGGGGGCCGATCGGAGATAAGTTTGGCCGCGTGCGCACCCTCATGCTGACCATCCTGTGGTATTCCGCATTCACTTTTTTAAGTGCGTTCGTCACCGGAGTGTGGCAACTGGCGATTCTTCGCCTGCTTGCTGGTGTGGGCATTGGCGGAGAATGGGCCATGGGCGGGACGTTCGTGGCCGAGGAGTGGCCGGAGAGTCGCCGACGCGTAGGCGCGGGGCTGATGCACACGGGATATTACGTCGGCATATTTCTCGCCGCCCTGGCAAACTATGCCATTGGCAGCCGTTTTGGCTGGCGTGCCATGTTCATTGTCGGCGGGCTGCCGGCGCTGCTGTTGGCCTGGGTGCGACACGGGGTCACGGAGCCTGCCGCGTGGACCAAGAAAGAAAACGTTGTCCGCGCCTGGGCGGTTTGGCGTCCTCTGGCGACGCTGTCTTCACCCGTGTGGCGCCGTCGCACCATAATCAATTCTCTTCTCATGCTGGCTTCCATCTGTGGTCTATGGGCTGGAACAGTGTATGTCCCGGCTGCCATCACGTCGATCGCGGAAGCGGGTGGTCGTGCGGGTCCTCAGGCGGCGCAGCTCGCCTCCTGGGGCATCATGCTGGTCTCGTTTGCCACGATTCTCGGCTGCGTGGCCATGCCGTGGCTCGCAGAGCGCGTGGGACGACGCGGGGCGCTGGCGGTTTTCTTCACTCTCATGATGGTGTTCATTGCGCTCACGTTCGGCAAAGTTTTCTATCTGGGAGCTGCTGCACTACCATGGTTTTTCGTTTGTCTCTTTTTCCTGGGATTAGGCGGGGCCAACTTTGCCGTATACACTCTTTGGCTGCCTGAGCAATATCCTACGGAGTGCCGGGCCAGCGCCTTCGCCTTTTCGACTTCGTTTGCACGATTTGGCGGGGCTGGAATTACTTTCCTGGTAGGAGCGGGCGTCCGGCACTTCGGATCACTCGGAACTCCTGTGGCGATGACTTCCGTTGCTTTCGCGCTTGGACTGCTTTTGATTCCATTCGCTGCGGAGACCCGCGGCGAGCACTTGCCAGCATAGTTCAGCCTGGAAAACGACCTTCCGTGCACATCCCTTCCCTTCTGCCCAGTCAAATCACTGCCTAAAGCTTCTCTCGCATCGCGCCGATAAACACTTCATCAAGGACAATGCCTCGTGCAACAGCTTGGAAACCGTCTGAAGCCGGATAAACTTATGCGCCACTGGTGGCTCGTACATCATGCTGACTCAGGAGAATTGATTATGACTGCATGGAAGAATGCGTTTACGCCATGCTTGATGATTTTGATTTGCGTGAGCGCCGGTCTTGGCCAGGCCCCACCCGAGATCAAGGTGAAACTGGATGCCAAGATCAAGCAGTTGGCAGCGTTCAGCACCGATTCGGAGATTGTGAAAGAGGTAAAGGCTCACAACGCGACTCCCGCCAGCGCCGAGGCAGCGGCCATGACCAACGAAAAGTGGCACAGCCTCACCGTGCTCGATCCATTCGTCCGCGCCACCGCGAAGACGCCACTATCTGAATATCTGAAAGCGAAAAAGAGCGCTGACGACACCATCGCAAAAGTCTTTGTCTCGGGGGCAGATGGCTCCAAAGTCGGATTCGACGCCAAGACCGAACACTGGACGCATAAAGGCATGCCCAAGCACGAAGTGCCGATGACCGGAGGCACCTGGATTGGTTCGGTTAAGGTGGATGATTCCACGGGCCAGCAGCTTATCCAGGTTGGGCTGCCGGTGCTCGACGATGGAAAGCCTATCGGATCGATCGTCTTCGGTTTGCGGGTGGACAAGCTTCGCAATTAGATCCGCAAATGGAGCGTCCCAGGTTATGAGAAATCAAGGCATTGCTCGCCGCATGATTTTGGTGGTCGGGGCATCGGTGGCGATCACGGTGGCCGCTGTTCTCGGATTGGCATATTTGCTCGAGGTTTCTGCTAGTTCGGCCCAGAGCGTTGCCGCAACCGCCCGCGAGCAAACCCAGCATTCCTTCGAGCTGTTGGACCTGGCGGTGAGAGTTCAAGGGATTACGCAGAGACTGGTGCAGACGAACGATCCCGACGTCATGGAATCATTGATCCAACAAAACCAGTCACTGGTAAAAGATGGGCAGGCAAAACTTGATCAGGCAGGCGCGGGCGACGGCGGGGTGAAGGCCGCATATCTTGTCCTGGTTCGGGCCAACCAGCAAGTTATCGATTTCGTGCTGCAAGCCCGCAACGCTGAGTCGCACCAGGCCATCATCGAAAAGTCGAATCCCGCATTCGAAGCATTGCTGAAGGCCATTAATAGCGATCAGAATCAAGTAGCCAAGAAGCTCAGTGACGATGCTGCCACGGTGAGAGTGCATTCGGCGCGACTTGAGTCCACCATTTTTGCTTCGGTGATTGTCGGAATTCTCCTGCTGATGGTCTGGGGCCTGGCTCTGGTGCGCAGCGTCTCCAAAGCTCTGAAGAGCATGATCCGCATGGTCAAGGATCTGGCAGAAGGTGATGGTGACCTGACCAAGCGACTGGAGATTATCAGCCACGATGAACTAGGTGAACTCGCGGAGTGGTTCAACACCTTCCTGGACCAGATCCACGACATTATTTCTCAGGTGGCGGGGACGGCCGAACAGGTTTCCAGTGCAAGCGAAGCATTGAACACCACCAGCCAACAGATCACTGCCAGTTCCGAAGAGACCTCGGCCCAGGCCGACGTGGTTTCGAAAGCGGCGCAGGCAGTCAGCCAGAACCTTCAGACCGTCGCAGCGGGAGCTGGAGAGATGGAGGGCAGCATCAAAGAGATCGCTAAGAATGCCACTGAAGCCGCGAGGGTGGCAACCTCGGCGGTTAAGGTGGCTGAAAGCACGACTGCCACCGTGTTCAAACTGGGCGAGTCCTCGAGTGAGATTGGGCAGGTCATTAAAGTCATCACCTCAATTGCCCAGCAGACCAACCTGCTGGCATTGAACGCAACCATCGAAGCCGCCCGCGCAGGTGAGGCCGGCAAAGGATTTGCCGTAGTCGCCAATGAGGTCAAGGAACTGGCGAAAGAGACCGCCAGGGCCACCGAAGATATAAGCCATAAGATCGAAGCCATTCAAGCTGACACCAAGGCAGCGGTGGATGCGATTGCATCCATTAGCGGGGTGATCAACCAGGTCAACGATATCTCCGGCACGATTGCCTCGGCGGTCGAGGAGCAGAACGCGACCACGAACGAGATGTCGCGGAATGTAAACGAGGCAGCGCAGGGCAGCGGCGAAATCACCAGCAACATTGCGGGAGTAGCAGAGGCAGCGCAGGGTACCACGGACGGAGCCACCGATACTCAGAAGGCAGTGCAGCAACTGGTAGAGACGTCCACCCGATTGCGCAAACTGGTGGGCCAGTTCAAAATCAATAATTCCGAAACTGATGGCGCAAGCACGCGGACCGCGAACTTGGCCACCAAGAGTATGGCAGCTCACGCGTCCGGATAACTGGCGCTGGAGGCCTTCTTTGACAAAGCCTCCAGCGTTTGTCGCGGTTCGACTGGCGTTAGGCCACTACTCGTGTTTTGATTGGCGAACCGGTCGTCACCGCGGTTCCCGCAACCGAACGCTCCGAGTCTCTGACGACGCGAGCCGCCAAAGGCTTTAGCCAGAGCAAAGCCATGAACGCGGCAATGAGATCGCACACAATCATCGCCCAGAAGACCTTTGTCCAGGAGCCGGTCTTGGCAAACAACCAAGCGGCGCCCGGGCCGGCAAAACCAGCAGCCACACCCTTAGCCGTGTACACGATTCCATAGTTGGTCGTCGCCCACTTATTTCCGTACAGGTCGCCCGTGATCGAGGGGAACAACGAGAAAATATTACCCCAGGCAAAGAAGCACAGGCCTGACAGCGCAACGAACCAGACCGGATGGCTGATTAATTGGAGTAAGGCAAACACCGCGATCGCCTCCAGGACGAAGGCGATGAAGATGGCGTTCTCACGGCCGATATTGTCCGAGACCCATCCCCAGAATGGACGCGTCAGCCCGTTCAGGATCCGGTCGACGGTGATGGCCATCACCAACGCCGTCATACCCCACATCACAACGACCTTATCCACATGGTATGAGGAAGCCATTGGGTTGAGCTGCGCGGTAACCACCAAACCGCCGAAGGCCAGCATGGTCATCATCACGTAGATGACGTAGAAAGACGGCTGGCGCAGCATCTGCAACGGTGTCATGTCGACCGCCGAAGTGTTCACCTTGGCTTTGATCTTCGCTTCTTTTTCTTTCCAATTTGGAGGCGTCCATCCGACCGGTGGCCTGGCCAAGAAGAGCGACGAGGCCAGCACAACCACTCCCTGGATAATTCCCCAGACGATGAACGTGTGCTGGTAGCCGGACACTTTCAGCATGTCGGCAACCGGAGCGATGGTCGTGGCCGTGCCAATGCCAAAAGCTCCCGCGGTCAAGCCGACGCACAGTCCACGATAGTCCGGAAACCATTTCAACGCGTTCCCGATAGCGCCGCCGTAGACGACTCCGGCGCCAATACCGCCCACGCCGTACCAGAAGTACAGGCCGTTGATGGTCTCGGCATACCCAGATCCGATCCAACCCAGTCCGACCATGATTGAGCCCATCCCCAACATGAACCGGGGTCCAATTTTATCGACCAGGTATCCTTCAAAAGGCACAAGCCAAGTTTCAAGAGCCACAAATAAAGTGAAGGTCCACTGCACCGCAACCAGCGAGACATGCAGATGGGCCTGTATCGGCTTGGTGAAAAGAGTCCACGCATACTGCAGGTTCGCGATCGCCATCATCGCAACGATGCCTGCCATTAACTGGACCCAGCGGTTGGGAATACGGGAGGGGTGAATTAGTGAGGCGGGAGTTGCAGCCATTTAGTGTACCTCCGTGAACTGCGCGCTAGACTTTAACAAAACCCGAGCACAACCGCCAGTCCCCAATTCTGCTTGAACTCGATTCCATAGAGTCGTCGAACTCGGTGGCACCTCGTTGGGCTCCGCTTCTGTCCGGAAACGGAATCGCACAAGGACTGGTACTCTTCGCAAACATAGGCCTTAACCGCTAAAAAACCGACATTGCAGAGAACTATGCTAAACTGGTCCAGTGATCGAACCACTTTGCGGCAGCGAATCTATCACTCTCGTACGCGAATGTCAAGGATTCGTAAATCCTGGCAACCTAGACGTTTGTCCCATCGAGCCGCCCGAGAAAACGCGCTCGGCAGTAGAGCTCGCAGTCCTGATGTACACGTTGATTCTTGACGGCAATTTCCCGCAGGGCCAGCCTCTGCCTGCCCAGTAGTCCGAGACGCTCCCATGGACGAGACCCTGCGAGCCCAAATCGAGACCTACCTCGCCCACCTTGATGCCCTGATGCGCCGAGGGCTTCAGCTTCGCGACGGGTTGGCGACCGATACTTCCAACCAATCGACCATCGCAAGCGCCCGCGCCTGGCAGGAAGATTGCGGGATAACCATTAATCAATTGTCCGGAGGCAGCAAAGCTCATTGGCTCGCCCGATCGTTTAGTGACGCCTTCCTGATGCGCTCAGCGGACGGTCGTGCGGTCGAAGGCGCAGCGCCGGCCGAGATTGTCAAACGACTCCTCGATGTGCTCGAGCAAGCTGTCGCTTCGCTTTCTGGAACGGACGATGGCGCGGTCATTTCCGCTTCATCGGCAGCACCGCCTCCTCACCGCTTCGACTTCGTTCACAACCCTGAGCTGCGGCCCGTTGTCGAGCAAGCTTACCTTGATAGTCGGCGGGCTCTCGAGGACGGGGACTACGACTCGGCTCTGCGAACTTCCTGCGGAATCCTGGAAGCTATCGTGACCGATGCACTGGAAAACAAGGGTCTGGCCGCGCTGGTTGCGGCAGGAGCGCCGGCAGGAAAGATCGCGGATTGGCCGTTTGAGACGCGGATCGCCGTCGCCGAGCGAACTGGACTCATTCGTGGCGGCTGCGCACGGTTGCCAGCGATTGCGTGGACCTATCGTGATCCGAGCAATGAGAACGGCGCGAAGGCTGCGGTATCCGAACGCGACGCGCGACGGGCAGGGCAAGTGCTTCACGTGATGATAAGAGATCTGGATCCCGGCCGGTAGAGATGCCAGTCCTCCATGCGCTCTTATCATGGGTCAATCTTCCAGGTCCTGGCGAAATACCGGTTGCGATGGATCGACACTGCCATCGATAACGCCCATCAGGAGATTCTCATAGGCGCTGGTTGCCTCTTCCAGCAAAGCGTAGCCACGCTCGCGCTGTAGGGCTCCACCGTCGGCGTAGACGAGCGTGAAATACCGGCCCGAGGAATACTGCAGTTCGAGCAACTTGTTCGGCATTTCAGGATCGCCTTCCTGTCCCAAAACGTCCATCAGGGCCACAGTCCACTGCCGGCCTTTGGGGTCGGTAACGACCTCACGTTCGACATATTGCCACTCGTCCATGCTCCACAGAGGCATATTTATTTCAGCAACTGATCGAGTGCGTTTGCGACCTGCGACCCAGTGAATGGTTTTGGGACCAGCAGGACTCTTTGGGCTTTGCGCGAGCGAAGGCTCGCGTCGGCCTCTTCTGGCGTGTCACTGATGATGACGATGGGAACTTCGGCGTGATCCGGGTGGTGGCGCACGCTGTCAAAGAGTGCCGCGCTCATCTCGAAGACCGAGCAGTCAAGCACCACCGCGTCAGAGTGTTGCTCGAGCAGCAATTCGTTGATGCTCTCGGTATATCCCGCCGCGAAGACCGCGTAGCCGTGGTCCCGCAGCGAGAACGTCAGAAGCTCGGCAATCTCCGGCGTGTCGTCAATGAGCAGGATGCGGTGCAACCGTACCCTAATTCTTGCCGGCTCCGGCACGAGGCAGCCGCGGTTTCTTGGTCTGGGACGGCTCCAAGTCCATAACCCACACGCGCCCGCCCGCCGTGTAATAGGCTCGGTTATCGTTTTCGATCATCGCGCCCCAAGCTTCGAGAGTGCGCATCGCGAACGTGACTCCCTCGAAGTTGTTGCGCGCGTGATCCAGCACTTCTTTGGTGTGCCAGTTGTCGGTGAGGATCGCGTCGCCCGCGTGTACCCGCAGGACGGTGTAGAAGCGGTCGAAGGCCGCTTCCGCCCGCACATCGCGGGTCGACCCGCGCTTCTTGCCTTCGGTGACAATGTAACTTTCCTGTCCCTCTGGCTCAGCTTCCGGTGCGGACTCAACCGGATGAAAAGGAGCACTCGTTTTCGTGTTCATAAAGTTTGCGCCACCGCCTCGGCTTCAGCTGCTGCTGCCATATTGGTCAGGTTTTTTGCGTCTGCCGCATGAATAAGGGCCTCAGGCAGCTGGACACCCATCATTCGCCATTGCTCATTGGCAAACTTCTGCAGCGTGGCGATATGTTCGGCATGCAGATGGCCGAAGCGTCCTTGCAGTTTCAGATACTCGGATACCGGACGCATACTCGCGGGGCGGAAACTGTAATCGAATGCCCGCTTCTCCGGATTCCACTCCCAGATCGGATAGAGGCCGCATTCGACAACCAGCCGGCCCAGATCGATCGAACGTGGCGTCTCGTAGACGAAACCCTTCTGGCAAGGGGTGTAGACCATCAGATAAGCAGCGCCTTTGTGGTTGAGTCCCTTGCGCACTTTGTTCATCAAGTCGATAGGGTAGCCCACGGTTGCGGTGGCGACGTAACAGTGAGGATGTCCGGCCGCCATCATGCGGGCGAGGTCTTTGGGAAACAGCTTCTTGCCTTCCGGAACTTCGGGGCCGGGAGGAGAGAATGTCGTCATGCCGCCGTAGGGAGTACGCGACGATGCCTGGATCCCGGTGTTGGCGTACTGTTCGTTGTCGTAGCAAATAATCAGGCAGTCGTGGTTGCGATAGAGCGCGCCTGAAATCGAAGCAAGGCCAATGTCCGACGCACTGCCATCACCCGCTTCGCAGATAATATTTGGAAACTGTCCCTTCCATTTGCCCTTGCGGATCATGGCTTCATAAGCAGCGGCGACACCGGCGGTGAAGCTGCCCGCGCTGCCAATCTGAGTGTGCGCCCACGGCACGTTGTAGGGCGTGCACAAATACGAGCTGTTCGCGACGTACATGCAGCCAGTCGGCCCGACCAGGATTGTGTTGTCGCCGGAGGCCTTGCTCGTCATCCTGTACTGGATGGAAGGCCCGCAGCCGGCACAAGTGCGATGCCCGGGAACGAACGGCTCGCTCGATGGCAGCTCAGGATTATAGAAACGCGCCCCCTGATTTGGGCTGCCGAGAATCGGCAGTATCTGGCGTTCAACTTCAATTGTTGCCATATCGGTTCTCCAATGGCAGAGTTAAAACTCTGCGTGAAAACTTGACGTAGAGCGGACGCTTTTGAGGTCGCCGCAAGAAACTCTCCTACTCTTCGAATCCAACCCAATGCGTGCGCTTTTCGATTTTGCCGCGTTTTTGCGCCTGCGTCATTTTCTCGGTCATCCAGTAAAATTCTTTTAATACGATGGCCTCGCCACCCATCCCGGCCATAAAGGACATCACCAGGGGGCGATTCTTGCTCTCGTACAGTGCCGCGGTCGCTTCGCCGTAGAGAACACCGCCGCTGCTTACGCTGCCGAGAGCCATGTTGGTTTCAATCACGCCTACCACCTTGAATTTGCTCAGGACCTCGTTTACACGATCGGTTGGATAGGGCCGGATGGTTCGCAGACGCACGAGGCCGACCTTCAGGCCTTTCTCGCGCATGTGCTGAATCGCGAAACGCGCCGTGACTGCGTGGGCGCCCTGCATGAAAAAGACCACCTCAGCGTCATCGGTCATGAACTCTTCGACCCAGGGATCGTATCGCCGGCCGAAGATTTTCGCGAACTCGTCGTGTGCCTGCTCAATTACTGCCATCGAGTCTTCCATGGCGCGAGCACGCTCCAACTGAAGCGGCGGGCCTTGCTCGGGCATGATCTGTGGACCATGCGACACCGGATGCCGCGGATCGAGCGGATAAGGATGTTTGTAGGGCGGCAGGAATTCCTTTACCTGGCTTGGATCCGGTAAATCGACGTCACCCGTGATATGAGAGACGAAGAAACCATCCTGGCAGACCATCTGGGGCAAAAGCACGCGCGGGTCCTCGCCGATGCGATAGGCGATCAAGTGGTTGTCGAATGCTTCCTGGGCATCGCACGACCAACCCATCAGCCATCCCATGTCTCGCGTCGACAGTGCGTCGGTGTGTTCAGAACCGAAGTCACCCGGAGGATCGAGCGTGCGGTCGGCGATCATCATTTGTACCGGCATACGACTGCCCGAGATCGGCGAATATAACTCGTATGCGAACTGCACGCCGACACCCGAGCTACCGGTGAAAACCCGCGCGCCGCTTGATGCAGCGCCGTGCGCGATGCTCAATTGCGAGTGCTCGCTATCGGCGACGATATATTCAGCGTCGAGTTCTCCGTTAGCCACCATTTGTGCCAGTGCCATCATCGTCGCTGTGTAAGGACGAATCGGATAGGCCGCAATTACATCAACATCGGCATACTTGGCTGCCTGCGCCGAGGCGACGCAGCCGTTGATCCGAACCGTTTTCTTTTTTCTTTCAGTCATCGTTGCCATGTCTTACTCCGATTCTAAATGTTCTTCGCCGGCCGGTCCGCGAGATTCTTCAACTCGACCGCCTGCCGTCCGTGAAGTCCAGGCGATATGGCGAACGCAGTGTCCATTCGCACGACCCCAGTGTCAAAGTCGAGTTCGGGCACGCCCTCGAGACAGCCCGTCGGACATTCTTCGATACACACTCGGCAACCTTTGCAATAGTCGACCAGAATCTTGTAAAGGCCGTTCGAACGCTCTGGACGCGCAATGCACGGCTCCGGACAAACCAGATAACAATTGTCGCAGGCGTTACAGGTGCCGCAACTGAAACAGCGGCTGGCTTCTTCGACTGCCTGCTCTTCCGAAAGCGATTGAATCACTTCGTCCTGCGTTCTGCGCCGGCTTGTGGGCGGCAACAGAGTCTGTTGGACGCGCGGGAAGTGCGGGAAGTACGTCATGTTCATGCGATTCAAATCGACGATGACGTCAATGGGAATCGTTCGCGGCTGCAACTGTTCGCCCCGCAGAACCTTGTCCAGGTTGAAGGCAACGCGCTTGCCGTCGCCAACAGCATTCACCACCATCAGAGGCTGACCCGAACCCAATTGCACGATATCGCCTGCCGCAAAAATGTTCGTGTCACCGAGACGTCCGAAGCGGTCGATCTTGATGGTGCCGCGCTCGGTCTTGAATTCATCGGGCAACCACTTGAGCGATGCGTGCTGCCCCACAGCGATTATCACGTTGTCGACGGCGAAGCGTTCGGGGGAGGACTCTCGGTCGACCGTGATCGGCGAGGCGTTGATGGCACCGCTGAAGCGTGCCGGATACAATTGCAGAGCCTCTACCTTGCCGTTGCCGAGCACTGCGGTCACCGCCCGGCCATGCATCAGTTCCACTCCCTCTTCGAGCATGTCGTGCAGGTCTTCCGGCACTGCCGGCATCTCTTGGGGATTGGCTTCAACCGTGATCATGGTCACTTCAACGGCGCCTTGGCGCAGGGCTTCTCGGGCGCAGTCGATGGCGGTGTTTCCGCCTCCGATGACGGCGACCCGGGCACCCACCTTCACCTTCGATGTACCCATGCCGATGTCGCGAAGGAACGGAAGACCGTAAAGCACGCCATCCTTGTTCTCGCCTTCGGCGCGCACGCTGTTGGGTTCGGTAAGTCCGACAGCTAGCACGCAGGCGTCATAGTTCTTTTTCAAGTCGTCCCAGCTGATGTCCTTGCCAACCTCGACCTTGGTCTTGATCGTGATGCCAAGCTCGACCAGGCGCTCGATCTCGCGATCGAGCACGTCGGCGGGAAGAACCCAGTCCGGGATACCACCGCGATTCAACCCACCAGCCTTCGGGGATTTCTCAAGGATCGTTACCTTGTAGCCGAGTCGAGCAAGCTGGTAAGCAGCACTGTGTCCGGCAGGACCCGAACCAACGACGGCAACTTTCTTGCCGTTGGGCGTTCCGGCTTTAACTACATCTTGTTTCAGCGCCTGTCCCAGATCGCCGAGAAAGCGTTCGACCGCGCGAATGGAGATGGCTTCATCGTATTTTCCTCGGTTGCAGGCCGTTTCGCACGGGTGATAGCAGACCCGGCCCGTGACCGATGGGAACGGCATGTCTTCCTTGATGAGCGCGTAAGCATCCAGATACTTGCCGCGCTTCACCAGATCGAGGTAGCCCTGAATCTTTTCGTTGGTTCCGCAAGCGTTATTGCACGGAGGCAATTTGTCTCGGTACACCGGCCTGATCGAACGCCAGTTGCCGGTGGGAAACAGGTCCTGCCCCTTTTCCTGCGAGGGCGCCGGGGTGATGCCGGCGAACGGGACGGTAAGCCAATCGGGGATGCGTGTGCCTTTGGTCGACATGTAAATCCTTCCCTAAACCGCCACTGGATTCAGTGGCATGATGTGCAACGCTTCGAGTGCCGCGTTGAAAGCGTGTTTGTTCGAAATCATCGGCTCAATCGTCGACATTTTGACGATGCCGGTCGCCTTGACTACGGCTGCAATCAGCGGAGCCGCGATATCGGGAGCGACCGATTTGTTTCTCTCGGCGGCGCCTTCGGTCGAAAGACGGTCAAGGCCAAGCTCGCCCAGCCGGTAATAAAGCCATTTGTGATCGGCCAGATGAGCGGCATCGACACAGACGAGTTGAGCCAATCGCTCGGCACCCGGCACGAAACGAATCATATAATCCGGAGTGTAGTGAGTGTTGATCACAAGCGTGCCCCCGGGCGGCATTCCGCGCATGTAATCCCATCCCTTGACCATCGTTCCCTCAACCAGCACGACGATATTGGGATGCTCGTTCTCGTAGGTAAGCTCGTTCTCGAGAATGCTGTCGCTCACGCGGCAATACTTGCGCGTGGGAGCGTTGGTGCGATCGGGATTGTCGACGTAGTTCTCCATCGCCTGCGCATACTTGCCCTCGATGCGGGCAGAATTGGAAATGGAATTGACAATGTCGCGGCCCTCTTTGTCCATGATGATGCCGCGCGTCCAAACGGTGAGTTCGGTATAACTCATAATCAAACCTCGTTCATCACTTAGTAGAGGCGTCAGGGCACGAGTCCCCGGCGCCGTTGCTTGGCATGTTCGGTGCTTTCAGTTGCTCGGGACTACCACGATCCGACTGAAGAACCGCTAGAAAATCGTTTGTCAGGACAACGAAAGGCGCGACGCGAGTGCCGTCCTGAAATTTCGCAATTGCTGAAAGTGTGGCCTTCTTGCACAGGCTCTCGATATCGGCGCCTGTGAGTCCTTCCGTTCGAACGGCGAACTTCTCAAAATCGACATCGGGCGCCACCGGTACGCGCCGGCAGCAGAGCCGCATAATGGCAGCGCGCTCCGCAGCATCGGGTTTAGCGAACGGGAGTATATAGTCGAAGCGCCCGCTTCGCAAGAGCGCTGGCTCGATACGCTCGGGACGATTGGTGGCCGCGAGCAGGATCACTCCCTTCACATCACGCAAATTGTCGATCTCACGCAGGAGTTGGCTGAGAATTCTTTGATAAACGTCGCTGCCAAATTGATCGGCGCCGAACTTCGGGGCGACCGCATCAATGGTGTCGAAGAACAGGATGCAGGGCGCGGCTCGTCGCGCCTTTTTGAAAACTTCGCGCAGCGCTCGCTCTGATTCTCCGAGCCACTTCGAGTACAACTGCGGACCTTCAATGGCGATCAGCGGCAGTTTCATTTCACCCGAGAGCGCTCGCGCCATTGCAGTCTTCCCGGTACCTGAAGGTCCGGTTAGCAAAATGCCTCGGGGCGGTGCTAGTCCAACCTGCTCATAGATCTCGTCGCGCATGTGCGAATGCTCAATTACGGCGTGCAGCAACTGCTTCACCTCATCGAGACCTCCGAGACATGCAAACGTCGATGCGCTTTTCTCAATAAAGAATTCGCGAGTCGCGCTGGGCTCGACTTCTTTGAGACCGGCGAGAAAGTCATCACGCGTAACTTGAAGGGAGCCCAGGTCAGGCGATGTAGAGCCATCTGCGTCCAGCGGGACGGACGAGAGGAAGCGGCGAAGCGCGATCATTCCGACTTCTTGTCCCAGCGCCTCAAGATCGGCGCCGACGAAGCCGTGAGAATGTTCGGCGATCTCGGCAAGATCAACATTCGTCGCGAGCGGCATGGCCCGGGTGTGGATCCTCAGAATTTGCAGCCGCGCTTGCGTGTTGGGAACGCCAATTTCGATTTCGCGATCGAATCGTCCGGGACGTCGGAGCGCTGGGTCAAGAACTTCGGGGATGTTGGTTGCACCGATGACGATGACCTGGCCGCGCGCCACAAAACCATCCATCAAACTGAGAAGCTGCGCCACCACCCGCTTTTCGACCTCCCCGACCACTTCGGTGCGTTTCGGAGCTACGGCATCGATCTCGTCGATGAAGAGGATCGCCGGGGCGTGGCGGGCGGCTTCGTCGAAAACTTCGCGGAGCTTGGCCTCGCTCTCGCCGTAAAACTTCCGCATGATCTCAGGGCCGTTGAGATGAATGAAGTGCACGCGACTCTCTGCGGCCACGGCGCGGGCAAGCAGGGTCTTACCCGTTCCTGGCGGACCGTACAAGAGCACGCCCTTAGGCGCGAGAATTCCCAGCCGCTCGAAAATGCGCGAGTACTTCAGCGGCAGTTCGACCATTTCGCGCACGCGCGCGACTTCACGCTCCAGCCCGCCGATATCTTCGTAGGAAACCGCTGGGGCGCGCGCGGCCGTCTGCTCGCCTTCAACAACCCGGATGTCTGTACGCTTCCCAATCACGACCGGGCCCGAGGGAATCGTCCGCACAACCTGGAAGTTCACCGCCTTGGCAAACGTCGGCACACGCACTGCGCCGCCCGCGATTACAGGAACGCCGATCAAGTCTTCGAGCATTCGGTCGGGCGCAATGGTCGCTGGCGCAGCCCCTACCCACAGCGGCGAGAGGCGAACCGCGACCGCCTGCTCGCTTTCAATTCGCATTACCGTCACTTGTTCCTGCAAGCCCGCACTGCAGTTGCTGCGGCACGTCCCGTCGATCTGGATCATGCCTTCGTAACCTTCATCTGAAAGCTCGGCGCGGGCAACCCCAACGGCGGCGCCAGTAATCTTCAGAACATCGCCAGTTCGGACACCCAGGCGCTGCAGGTCGGCTGGCGCCAGTCGGGCAATGGCATGACCAACATCCTCGACACGCGCCTCAGTGACGCGAAGCGTGAGGGTTGCTGCGAGTGGAGATGGAGAGTTTTCCGGCACAGCGCGATTTACGACCTGCTCCTGGCGAGGGAATCCGTCGAAAAGTTTTACCTTTGGCTGCTCCGTGCGCTCCGGCTCTCGAGGCGCGATGGCCGCACGGGTGATGTCATTTACCAGGTCAGTCAAACTGATCGTCCCCAGATTGGTGAGCGCCGTGGCCCACCCTTAACTCTTCGCACAAGTAACCGCCATGTTCAACGTGGCGCGATTCGATTCCCCACCCTTTTGCAAATCGCGAATGGCCGACCCACCTCGAGATCCCGGAGCGGGTCAGAACTTGTCAAGTACGATCTCTTCTACGTCCTCAATGTGCCGGCGCATGGCCGCTTTCGCGGCTTCCCCATCGTGGCGTTTGATGGCGGCCAGAATCCGCCGATGTCCAGCCAGCGATTTTTGTGGCCGACCCTCCACCTGCAGCGAGCGTTCCCGCGTGTCGCGCAGCAGGTCCATAATGATGTCCAGCACTTTCAACACGACGCCATTCCCTGAAGCCAGAGCAACGCTGTAATGGAACTCCGCGTCCTCAGCGACAGCGCCTTCGCCTCGAACTTGTTTTTCTTCCTGGCGCTTCAGAATTTCTTCCATCTCAGCAATTTCATCGGCGGAGGCGTGCGTGGCGGCGCGCGCTGCTAGCGGCGGCTCGAGCATCTTGCGAAAATCCAGAAGCTCGCTAACCATTTCATGCCGGCGTTTCAGCGCGTTGCCAAATGGATTTGCCAATGGCTCGGCCGAGGGCTCTCGAACGATCGTCCCAGCC